>JACCEA010503764.1_pt1 | contig 15157 bp, 15 predicted proteins | sample 7449851 | NCBI WGS metagenome assembly JACCEA01 (sample SAMN15323453, study PRJNA562643) | freshwater metagenome | isolation source: river surface water | place: USA:Blue River Watershed | collected 2017-08-18 | reverse complement strand
GCGCTTTTGGAAAAAGGATACCAAGTCACTGGTAGCGACGATGAAATTTACGAGCCATCCAAAACTCGACTACAAAAAGCAGGCATTCTACCCGCAGCTCAAGGATGGTTTCCAGAAAAAATTCACGCCCAATTAGACGGAATTCTGTTAGGAATGCACGCACGCATTGACAATCCTGAATTGATCCGGGCTCAAGAATTGGGGATCCCTGTGTACTCATTCCCTGAGTTTATCTTCAATCAAAGCCAAGATAAAAAAAGAGTAGTCATTGCCGGTAGCCACGGTAAAACCTCCATCACTTCCATGATTTTGCATGTTTTGAAAGACCAAGGCATGGACTTTGACTACTTGGTCGGAGCACAAATCGAAGGCTTTGACTTGATGGTTCGCCTCTCGGATGCCCCCATCATCGTTATTGAAGGAGACGAATACCTCACCTCTCCAATTGACCGTACCCCGAAGTTTTTTCATTACCAGCACGACATCCTTCTTGTCAGTGGCATTGCTTGGGACCATTTCAATGTATTCCCAGATTTCGAAGACTACAAAAGGCAATTTTCCCTACTCATGGACCGAACCCCTGCCTCAGGCAGCCTGATCTACTGCAGTGCAGATCCCTTGGTTAAAGACGCCGCGGAAAAGTCCCAGGGTCTAGGAGAAAAAATTGGCTATCAAGCTCACCCTTCCCAAATTCATGAGGGAAAGACCAGCCTAATTACCCCAGATGGAGAAGTGGAAATTGGAATTTTTGGAGAGCATAACCTGCAAAACCTGCAAGGTGCCCTGCATATTTGCGAAGCGCTAGGACTACCTCGAGAGAAATTCTATGCCTCCATTCAAACCTTCAAAGGGGCCGCCAAGCGTCAAGAAATCCTTGTACAGCACGATTCAGGCGTTTTATTTCGGGATTTTGCACACGCACCCTCCAAACTGAAGGCTACAGTGAATGCGGTAAAAAACCAATTTCCAAAACGCCGGCTACTAGCAGTTCAGGAACTTCACACCTACTCTTCCCTCAACAAGGCCTTTCTTCCCAACTATGCGCATAGCATGGATGGAGCGGATACTGCAGTGATCTACCTCAACCCGCATGCCGTAGCTTTGAAAAAATTGGAACTGATGTCTGAAGAAATGCTCCGAGAAGGATTCCAACGAAAAGACCTAATCCTATTTACAGATAGTACCGCCTTGAGCGAATTCTTGCTGGCTCAAGCCTATGCGGATACCAACCTCCTACTCATGAGTTCGGGGAATTACGACAACTTAAACCTCGAACCCCTCAAACAAAAATTTCTTTCTTATGCAGCTCAACCTTAAAAATTCAATCGCATTTTTTGATCTGGAGGCAACAGGTACTAATGTTTCTACGGACCGAATTGTGGAAATATCAATCGTCAAACTCAATCCTGATGGAGGGCAAGAGATTTACACCCGTCGAGTAAATCCAGGGGTCCCTATTCCTCTAGAGGCTTCTCTAATTCATGGATTGTATGACAAAGACCTTAAAAACGAGCCCTTTTTCAAAGACTTGGCCCAAGAAGTTTTTCAATTTATTGGGTTGTCGGATTTGGCAGGATTCAATGTACTGAAATACGACATCCCCTTACTGGTTGAGGAGTTTCTTCGTTCTGGAATTGACTTCGACCTAGACAAGCGAAACCTGCTAGATGCCCAAAAGATCTTCCACCTGATGGAAAAAAGAAATCTAAGTGCGGCTTACAAGTTCTATTGCGGGAGGAAACTCGAAAATGCACACAGTGCAGAGGCGGACACCTTGGCTACAGTCGATGTATTCCGTGCACAAATCGAACGCTACCTCGGGGAATCAGTAGAAGACTTGCAGGGTAATAAATTAGGAGTGTTTGAAAATGACATGAAAAAAATCCATGCCTTAGTCAATGAACGCATGGTTGACTTGGCTGGCCGTTTTGTATTCAATTCCCAAGGACAGGAGATCTTCAATTTTGGCAAGCACAAGGGGAAAACCATTGAGCAGGCGCTCAAAGAGGAGCCCGGCTATTACGAATGGATGATGAAGGGGGATTTTCCACTGGACACGAAACGAAAACTCACCCAAATCAAGTTGCGTGGCTTCAATGCTCGTTAAGGAGTACTAAGAATTTCAAAAAAACAGGCTTGAGGTGTCCTCAAGCCTGTTTTTTTATTTGGATCCTTCGTAGTATTTCAAAGCCTCGGGCATTCGCGCATTTAAGCGCTCCGCACGGCGATCTGGGCCTGGGTGGGTCGATAGAAATTCCGGAGGTGCTTGTCCAGCGCTTGCAGCCATGCGATCCCAAAAGATGGGTGCTTCCCGAGGATCATAACCTGCCATGGCCATAAAAATCAAGCCCATTCGGTCTGCTTCGAGTTCATGCTTTCGTGAAAACTGTAGCATTTTTAACTCGGAACCAATACCCACAGACTGTAGGAAAATTTCCTGTGTCAAGGTTGGATTTTGCCCTGCCGCAGCAGAAAGGGCTGCAAACCCAAAATTAACCACCAGTCCTGTAGACATGCGCTCGTTGGCATGAGAGGCCACCGCATGTGCAATTTCATGTCCCATCACTACAGCAATCCCTGTTTCGTTTTGCGTGATCGGCAAGATTCCTGTATAAAAAGCTACTTTTCCTCCCGGCATACACCAGGCGTTGACTTGATCGCCTTTTAAGAGATTAAATTCCCAATCGAGGTCTTTTACTAGGTCGGCATACCCTTGTTCCACCAAGTATTTTTCAACGGCGACAGCCATTTTTTTTCCAACTTGTACAACTTGTTTACCCTCAGTTGAAGTAGTAACCAATTCATTCGTTTTCAAGGCTTTGGAATACTCTTCATTAACAAGTGGTTGAAGTTCTTGATTGGATAAAAAAGCCAATTGACTTCTACCCGTTAAAGGGACTGTGGAACAGGAAGAAATTAGTCCCAAAAATAAAATTAAGCAGGCTGTCTTTTTCATAGATTAAAAGTTTAAATCAGATTTGATGGAAGAAAAAACGAGGTCCAGGACGGCCCTTTTTTATTCAATTCGAATTTCACTAAATTAGTTTTTTTACTTGAATTAGCACACCCATGTCAACGAATACCGTCCTTTCTCCTGCCGCTCTTTCCTACCAAAAAAAAATGAGTAATCCCCTTATTTTTTGGTTTGCGATGCTCCTCAAGCTGCCCACCGCCGTATTTTGGGGATTGAAAATGGTACACCTAGATGGGCAGAAGTGTTTAGTCAGCATCCCCTATTTCTGGAGAAGTCAAAACCCATTCAAATCCATCTATTTCGCAGCATTGGCTGGTGCGGCCGAACTCAGTACAGGCGCCCTGTGTCAACTTGCTTTGGCGGGTAAAGGATCCTTCAGTATGCTCGTCGTAGATTTTCGGGCGGAATACAGCAAAAAAGCGAATACAAAGATTCTATTTACCTGCGAACAGGGAACAGAATTGTTTAGCCTAATCGATACCCTCAAGCCTGGGGAAACCAATCAACTGACGATGCTTTCCATTGGCAAAAACAAAGCAGGTGAGGAAGTGGCTCGCTTTTTTATTACTTGGTCCTTCAAGCGGAAAAATTAATCCTCAGGAATGGCTTCCAATCTAAAAAAGGTGACCAAGGCTTCTTGAACACGTGCCTTCGGCCAATCCAGGAATTCATGAGAAGCATGAAATGCATTGAATCGTAGGATCAAGTCGTCCCATTGCTTACGATCCAATTGATAGGAATCCATCAGGGAAGTACGTAGTGAATCCGAATCAATTACCTCGAGGTATCCTTGGCGCCGTTTTTCCCATTCCATTCGCTTTTCATAGGCTCTCAATTGCCTATTTCGCTTCGTAAAGTAGCTGATTGGGCCATAGATGGCGAATCCAGGATTGGGCGAAGTGGGATCTACTCCTATTCCCACCTGCTGGCTCAAGCGAGTCTCCTCAACCGACGGCTCCTCTACCAAAATCAATTTACCATCCTTAAAACGAAAACTGTAAGGTTCGGCCTTCACTTGAAAGGTAGGTAGCAAGCGCGCCCGATCCTGCAATTCAATAAATAGGAAATATTCGGAGGTGGCTACCCATTTTTTTTCCAAAAAACCAGGAAAATTAAAAACCAGCGTGTCGCCCATCAGGGAGGAAATGGAGAAATAACCCCGGGCATTGGTTTTGGCTTCTTCGCCTTTTCCATTGGTCACGATCACCCCTTCTAAGTATTTCTTATCCCAAGCATCGACCACATTGCCTGAATAGCGACCTTGGGCACAAAGGTTGACCAGCCCAAAGAAAAAGAAGACGAATAGAAAGCAATACTTCATGAGTGTTCAAAAGTAGGCAGTCCCAAGAAGTCGAAAAATGTTTTCCTGTTAAAGAACTTTAATTCTGCTCATAATTGTGTTCTGCCCACTTCCGGGAATCTCTTAACTTTGATGCATGAAGTTTGCTCAGACCCGAATCGCCCCCACCCCTAGTGGATTTTTACACCTTGGCAATGCCTATTCCTTTCTACTGACCAAAGCATTGTCAGAGAAGCACGGAGCAAAAATTCTACTTCGAATTGATGATTTGGATCGAGAGCGCTACCGACAGGAATATGTACAGGATATTTTTGATACGCTTGACTTTCTAGAAATTCAAATCCACCAAGGACCAAGTTCCGTAGCCGAGTTTGAAAGCCAGTGGACCCAGCAAGAACGTATGCCGCTTTACCAAGAGGCACTGGATCAACTCCAGCAAAGTCGACTGCTCTTTTCTTGCACCTGTACTCGAAGTCAAATCCTTCAAATCGATCCTCGAGGCATCTATTTGGGCCAATGCATGGATCGACGAATGCCCCTAGATAAAAATGAGGCCGCCTGGAGAATCAATACCTTGGATGCGGATTTCCTAGATTACATCGCATACCCAAGCACCCAGAAATCCGCCCTAATTCCTGAGGAAGCAAGCTGCTATGTCGTTCGTAAAAAGGACAAAGACCCCGCTTACCAGCTCGCTTCCCTTGTAGATGACATCCACTTTGGAGTGGATCTGATCGTACGAGGGCAGGATCTATTTCCTTCTACCCTAGCCCAACTCGACCTAGCCCGAATTCTAGGGAAAGAAGAATTTGCAAAAACTACTTTTAACCACCACCCCCTACTCAAAGGGCCAGATCAGAGCAAGCTCTCCAAATCAGCAGGAGCATTTTCTATCCGACAGCTTCGCCAAGAAGGCAAAAGGCTGGGAGATGTATTTCAGTTGCTGGGAAAAAGCTTGGGGCATCAAGAAGAAATTCATTCTTTTCAAGAGTTTTCCAAGCAAGTAATCCAATAAAAAAGGATCCTGATGACTCAGGACCCCTTCTAATTTGCTAAACCTAAAGATTACTTGTACTTCGCTGCTTCTCCAGGAGCCACAGCTGACTTCTGAATAAACTGGCGGATATCCTCGTTGGAGGTAGCCAAGTCTTCAGCACGCAAGTACATCATGTGTCCAGAACGGTATCCTTTGAAATCGATGCGCTCTTTCATTTTTCCATTCGGATCGATGTGCCAAGTGCTGTACTTCGCATTGAAGTAGTCTGTTCCTCCGTCAAAATAACCAGACTGTACCATCAAATGTAGGTATGGATTTTGTCTCATGGCTGTTCCTAGGTCGTTTGCAGTGTTCTCATTGCTACGATCCCATGGGTTCACTGGACCAAAAAGGTTGTAGGTCAAGTCGGTAGTGTATTTGAGTACATTCTTGGCGTAGAGGTTGAATGCTGGCGCAAAAGCATGATTCCAGCTTGTCAAGGCTGGATCGAAATCGTAACGATCTCCTGCTTCCATGCGGTCAAACCCTTTGTAACGGCTATCCAAACGACCCACAGTCATTCCATCTCTGCTGCGAAGCAATTCCTTCCAGAAAAAGCTAGTCGGCACCATCAAGTTGTGTTGAAGGATGGATTCCTTGCTCAATCCAGAGTAATAGGCCATTTTGGTGGCGATTGCTTCACGTTCTGATTCAGAAAGCAAACCTCCTTTGGCCATAGCTGGAAGAATCTCATTCACAGCCATTGGTTCTACGATGGCTAAGATTTCATCCAAATCCTTGGCTTGCAATTCTGCTGGAAGTGCCTTGTGGTACCAGGCAGTAGCCGCATAGTATGGCCAATAGTTTGCCATTTTCACTGGACCATCACGCAAGATGCCCATATCTGTAGGCGACACGAGGATGACTCCATTGAAATACATCCAATGGGAATTCTGCAACTGAGACACCAAGCCAGCTACACGGGTGGTACCGTAACTTTCGCCAATCAAATACTTTGGAGAAGCCCAACGATTTTGACGCGTTACAAAGGTGTTGACCCAATCCGCAAGGTATTTGATATCTGCATTGATTCCGAAAAAGGTGCTGCGAGGCGTATCTTCCTTCACGATTCGGGAATAACCCGTATTCACCGGATCGATGTAGACGATGTCCGCTACATCCAAGATGGAATGTGGATTTGACTTGGTACCGTAAGGCTGAACAGGGTATCCTTCGTCATCAATATTTAAAACCACAGGACCTGTATAGGCCAAGTGCATCCAGATGGAAGCGGAACCAGGTCCACCATTGAAGCTGACCACCAAGGGTCTTTTGCTGCGGTCTACTACATCTGTTCGCTCGTAGTAGGTGTAAAATAGAGAGGCAATTGGCTCACCTTTCTCATCCCAAACAGGCTGGGTACCTGCAGTGGCTTTGTAAGGTACACGCTTACCTTTAATCATCACTTCGGCGGTAGATTCTACCTTGGATTCCACGTCGATTTTACGCGTGGTCTGCGCCATCACCATAGTTACGGTGAGGAATAAACACGCAGCTAAGAGTTGTTTTTTCATAGTGTAAGGCATTTGAAAGGTAATTAACGCTTTTTTGAACTAGGTGAAAAATAAATTACAGGACTGGTAATCACTTGAGTTAATTTCTTGAACCTGCCCCTACCAATCGGGCAATCACCACTGTAGGGTACAAGATTCCAATGGTAGAAAGTAATACTGCAAGCATTTTGGAAAGGATATTCACTGGAGTGTAATCCCCAAACCCTACCGTGGTTAAGCTCACTAAACTAAAATAAAGATGCCCAGCAAAATCTTCTTCCACACCAGTAATCGGTTTGGAAGTGAGCGATTGATTTAGATTTTCGATCGAACTACCGACCGTCAAGTGAATGATTTCAAATCCAAAGGCACCCATAATGGCCACAAGCAAATAGACATTGATGGCTCCAATCACCCGGTACAGGTTTACTTCTTGGTTTCGGAACAAAAGCCGAACGTTAAGAAAAATAAACACCCCCATATTCAACATGCCCACGATTCGTTCGAGCAAATACATATCCTGCTGTATTTCTCCAATTCGAAGTAGTTTGAGCGTGACCTGTGCAACAAAAAGTGAGCTGGTCAATGTCACTAAGAAGCGATTGTTGCAAGACCAAATCCCTGTGAAAAACAGGAAGATGAATACTAGATTGACAAAAAGCATGTCCAAATGCCCATATTCGATCAAAACAGGCAAAATGAAAACAATAAAAAGCAAAACCAGCAGCAAGACCCCAAAACTCAAATCATTGACCAGGTAATCATTGATATGGCCTGCAACTTTTTTTACATGGGCACGAACCCGCTCTTTGGTTGCCATGGACTTAAATAGATAGGGTACCTCTGAGGACCACTACAGCTTTCCCTTGGATTAGGACTCGATCCCCTTTTTTTTCCAAAAATAAAGAACCTCCTCGCTTACTTGCCTGGTAAGCTTTGAAACTCGTTTTCCCTGTTTTCTTGTACCAATAATCCACCAAAGCACAGTGTGCAAATCCAGTTACTGGATCCTCATTTATCCCCAGGTTGGGGCCAAAATACCTGCTCACCAGATCATACTCACTAGATCCCGCAGCAGTCACGATAAATCCCTCTTCACTGGTGGCAGCAAGCACCGCAAAGTCGGGGTTTAAATTCCGAACGGCCATCTCATCCTTTAATTCAAAAATCCAATTCCCCCGTAATCGTGCAGCCTGCACAATTGCAGCACCAAATAGGGTCTTTGGATGGTCTGGGTGGGTATCTACCGTAGTAGGAATCAATGGAAAGTCCATACAAACCCCTTCCCCACTTTTTGTTACGGAGAGGATTCCAGACCGTGTTTGAAATTGAATCGTACCCTCAGGTTTCACCCAACCCTCATGAAACATCCAGGAGGCAGAGGCGAGCGTCGCATGTCCGCACAGGTCTACTTCTACTGCAGGTGTAAACCAGCGTAGCGAAAAGACCCTTGGATCCGCTGTACGTTCCACAAAGGCAGTTTCGCTCAGGTTCATCTCCATCGCAATTTGCTGCATCAGTTCCTGAGAAATGGAATTTTCCAAAAGACAAACACCTGCTGGATTTCCTGAAAAGGGCTGATCCGAAAAAGAATCTAAAATTGCTATCGCTAATTGTTCCATCAATAGGCTTGTTGAAGTACTTGAAAATGATGCATAAAATGTCCTGGAATGATCCAAAGCAGAGCTCGAGTACTCATGGGGTTGCCATTGGCATTGCCAATTTCTTGAAAAGAAGGCTCTGGTAATGTTTGAATTAAGCTGAGAACAGCATTACGTTGATTGACAAAATCTGCTAGTAGTAACTCTATCGGCACGTCATCAAATTGGCCTTGCGTGACATAGGGATCTTGGTCAAATCCAGGAAAGGAACTTTTGTCTCCTCTGGCAATGCACAGGGCTCGAAAGGTCATGACACGTTCGGTATCTATACAATGTCCAAGCACCTGCTTAGGACTCCATTTACCTGGAGCATAAGGGCTTGTATCCCAACCTGCTGGCTTGGAAGCCAAGAGCGTTTTCAATTGCTCGATTTGGGAAAGCAATAGCTCCGAAAAATTCGCATCTGCGAGTTTCGAAATATAGGTTTCGTAATAAGGAGGATATTCGCCTTTGCTAGGCAGTGAAAATGTCTTCATGTAAAAATGACTAGGTCCTGTTAAAATCTGAACTAAATTTAGGACGAACTTAAGATAGGATCTTCAACATGCGTCACATTTTATTCTTACTTACCGCCCTTACCCTCACTTTCCCTGTATTTGGACAGCAGGTGGTCATTCGCGACACTGAGATTTCAAAGCTCGTGCTCCAGGTCAATGCGGACAGCTTGAAAAAATACACCGAAGCGCTCGCTTCCTTCAAAAGTAGGCATACTCTGAATCAGGATGCTAAAGACGGCATGATTGCCGCTCAAAACTACGTAAAATCTAAATTCATGGAGTTTGGACTGCAATCCAAAGGAAGAATGACAGCAAGTATTGAGGAATTTATCGTACCTGGTGATGGCAGAAGAATCGTAGCCGATGCTAAAGTTGGGAATGTGATTGCCAAACTTCCGGGGAGCAATCCCAATGATCCCCGAGTGATTATCGTATCAGGACATTTGGATTCCCGAAACAAGGATGTCATGGATGCTACAGGAGCCTCTCCTGGTGCTAATGACGATGGTAGTGGTGTTGCTCTGGTCATGGAATTGGCTCGAGTTCTCGCTAAATCTGAATTCTCGGCTACTTTGCTTTTTGTAGCTTTTACTGGGGAAGAGCAAGGGCTAAAGGGAGCTACCTACCTCGCAGACAAGGCCAAAGCAGAATCTTGGAACATCGAGGCGGTACTCAACAATGACATTGTAGGAAACAGCAACTCTTCCGAAACCAACATCAGCAACAATACGGTGATGCGCGTTTTTTCAGAAACTATTCCTCTAGTTGAGGATGAGCGAGGAGCGACTATTCGTAGATCCATCAATTCCGATAACGACAGCCCCTCTCGGCAACTTGCGCGTTACATCAAGGAAGTAGGCGAGCGCTATGTAGACCAAATGGAAGTGAAATTGATTTACAGAAACGATCGATTTCTACGTGGAGGTGACCAAACTCCCTTTATGAAAAATGGATTTACCGCGGTACGTATGTCTGAAATGAATGAGAACTTTCTACACCAGCATGAAAATGTGCGCGTTGAAAATGGCGTTCAATACGGAGATTTACCTGAATTCATGGATTTTGAATACCTGAGAAAGGTAGCAGCAGTAAACCTTGCCACAGCCGCATCTTTGGCCCATGCGCCAAGCATGCCACAGGAAGTCAAGATTGATGTTCGCGGACTCAGTAATTCCACTTCCCTGATTTGGAAAGCCCCGCTCCATGGAAAGGTGAAAGGATACTATGTACTGATGCGCGAAACCTCCTCTTCTATGTGGGAGAAAAAGTTCTATACCGAAGAAACTAGCCTTAAACTTCCTTACAGTAAGGACAATTACTTCTTTGCCGTGCAAGCAGTATCTGAACAAGGAATGGAAAGTTTGCCAGTGATTCCTTCCCCACTAACTCGCTAAATTTTATTTTCAATACCCTCTTCAAGTAAAACGAAAGCCAAATAAGTCTTTCGTTTTACTTGGATTCAATTATTAGGGATATTTATTTAAAACAATTTAAACTTTTATTTTTTATATTTTTTCTATTTTGTAGTTCATAAATCAATTATTTTTAATTTATTTGAATACCTAATTTTTTGTTCTACCCTTATTTTTTTGTGACTTTTGATGAATACACAAGCCCAGTTTTTTCAACGGCTAAAGCCAGTTGTCCCTCCCTACTCTTCTTTAGCTGCAGAAGTTGCCGCTACACTCAAGGTGAGTTTGGATAGCGCCTATCGAAGGATTCGAGGGGAAAAACTACTCGACTTTGACGAAATCGGTTTGCTCTGCCAGGAGTTTAATATTTCATTGGATGAGTTTCTATGTTTAAAAACTGATTCAATCGTATTTAAATCCTCCTCTTCGGCACCACGAAAAGACGCACTAGCGCACTGGATGATTGAAATGATCAAGCAATTGCATTACATCAATAGCTACCCCAAAAGACACCTCTACTTTTTAATCAAGGATTTACCCCCCTTCCATCATTTCTTTCATCCAGTTCTCGCAAGTTTCAAATTCTTTTTTTGGACAAACTCCATTCTCCCCTCAGGAAAGCAGCAACTTGAAAGATTTTCTTTGGGAACAAAGCAGCTTCGAACCTATGAAAACTTAGCGCAACGGATTCTTCATGCTTACCTCAAAGTACCTGGAACTGAAATCTGGAACAAAGACACGTTAAACACCACATTAAGGCAAATTGAAACCTACCATGAAATGGGATTGATCCAAGATGCCGAAACTACCCAACTGATTTACAACAGCCTGTTAGAAGTAGTAGCGCATCTTGAAAAAATGGCCACTGAAGGCCTGAAATCGGGATTGGGGCAAGCTCCTACCTCAGAAAGTGGAGAATACAGGCTCTATCAAAACGACATTATCTCCGGTGACAACACCCTACTAGCAGAGATCGGGGATACTAAAATCACTTACCTCAACCATAGCATACTCTATTTTGTAGGCTCTACGGACAAGGGATTCAATGAAGAAGTTTATGGAAATATGAAAAATTTGATCAAAAGATCATCGCTAATGAGTGGTGCAGGAGAAAAGGAACGCACACAGGTATTCAATAAACTTCGAAGCAAAATACTGGACAAGTTGGAGGACTTAAAGCGCTAGCAACTAGCTAGCTCCAAAGTTCTCCAAGACCAGATAGGTTTTCCAAGTATTTCTTAGCGAATCCCTTTCTCAGGATACTTGGGCACCACGGTCTTCCCAAAGGCTTTCAATTCTTCAATTTGGGCATCCATATCCCCATTTGGATAGAGACAAGGGCCTATCCCGGCTTCCTTCTTTTTGTAATCCAAATAGCCGATCACAATAGGCACATTTGCTCCAAGTGCGGTATGGTAAAATCCTGATTTCCATTTGGATACTGCACTTCTAGTTCCTTCTGGGGTTACCATCACCACCAAATCATCTCGCTCGTTGAGCATTTGGATCATGGCCTCCGTATAGGTTTGTTTCTTTCCACCAGGAATCCGCTTGCGGTCAATGGGAATCGCTCCTAATCCGGACAATAGCCAACCCAAGGGACCCACCATCACTTCTTTTTTAATGGTAAAGCGCACGGGAATATCCATGAGGTAAAAGGCGCAACGGGCATAGAGCAGGTCCCAATTGGAAGTATGGGGAATGGCAATCAAAACTGCTTTTTTCACACCTGCAGGCCAATTAGGTTGCATCCGCCATCCTGCGACCCAGAAAATAAATTTGGAAAGTAACTTCATCATAGTTGGCTGGATTAATTACTGGATTGAGATTTTAGTTCGAGTAAAGTAGGATTGGCTTCAATCACACGTAGGGTTTGTTCGTAGCCGGCTTGAAATAGTTCGGGAGCTTTTTTTAAATCAAAAACACCGTATTTACCCAAACCAGGCGCTTCAATAAAAAAGTCACATGCCCCTTTCCGGGTGTAGACATTGAAATTTAAATTCATCATGACCGCTCGTTCCAACAGGTTTTTAACGTTGCGCACCTTTCCAAGTTCGGGCAAATGGTTGCAATTGACTCCAATGACCAAGTCACTTTTCCCCTTTAAGGGCTCTACGGGTAAATTATTCAATACTCCCCCATCTACCAGGTAGCGGGAATCGTAGGCAATTGGTTCAAACATCCCGGGAATGCAAGAGGATGCCAGAATTGGCTCAATCAACTTTCCGGAATTATAGTACACTACTTCTCCCTTGCCAATATCTGTAGCCGCTACGTGTAGGGAAGTTTTTAAGGAAGAAAAATCATTGTGAGGCAAATAGGTTTTCAAGAGTTGAGCCAAACTATCCAGATTAAACAAGCCCTTCCAAGAAATTGCTGGGCGCATCAGCTTGAAATAATTCGTTTCAACCACAATTTTCAAGACCTCATCTGGAGTATATCCTTGGCAATACATGGCACCCACGATAGCACCTGCCGAACTTCCGCTGACTTGATTGGGAAAAATTCCCGCCTCATTCAGGGCTTTCAATACCCCAAGATGAGAAATACCTCTTACCCCACCACCAGAAAGGGCTAGACCTATCGTGGGCTTAGAGTTCATCCAGTCGAAATGTTTGGTCTACCCGCACCCCTTTTTCCGTCATTTTTACAGTGCAGCATTCGTTGCTTGCATCATGCTCAAAAAAGAGGAGGTAGTTTTCACGAACTGCTTCTTCCAAAAAGGCCTGCTTTTCCTGTAGCGTGAGCAAAGGACGGGTGTCGTAGCCCATCACATAGGGAAGCGGGAAGTGTCCCACCGAAGGGAGTAAATCCGCCATAAATACCAGTGTTCGACCCTTGTACTGGAGTTTGGGCAGCATTTGCTTGTCTGTATGCCCATCCATTGTGAGGAAATCAAAACCAGGAAATAGAGATTTATGGGAAAGATCTAAAAACTCTAAGACCCCATGTTCTTGCAGTGGGAGTATGTTCTCTTCTAAAAAAGAGGCTTTTTCTCGGGGATTTGGCTTTGTCGCCCAGTTCCAGTGATCTGCATTGGTCCAATACTTTGCCCTAGGGAAGGTCAATTCGTATTGCCCATGGGAACCATATTTGACACTTCCTCCACAATGGTCAAAGTGCAGGTGCGTTAAAAAAACATCGGTAATGTCGGTAGGATGTACTCCCAATTGCCGTAAACTTTTCTCAAGGCTAGCTTCTCCATGCAGGTAATAATGGGAAAAGAAGCGAGCATCTTGCTTATCTCCAATACCATTATCGATTAAAACCAATCGATTGCCCTCTGATACAAGTAAGCAGCGCATGGCCCAAGTACAGAGGTTGTTTTCATCGGCAGGATTGGTCCGAGACCAAATGGACTTGGGCACCACACCAAACATGGCTCCTCCATCCAATTTAAAAAATCCAGTATCTACGGTGAAAAGCTCCATGCAAATGATTTACAGCACTAAGAATGTACCCAACGAACACGAATAAACTTGACTTACGGGCAATTGAAAGAAGATCTACAACTTATTCAACGACCACACCCATCGCACAGAACTTATCTATTCGTTGGGAAATACGTTGATCCGCTTCGATTGCGTCCAACTCTTTTAAGGCTTGGCTAATCACTTGCTTCAATGTTTTTGCCATTCCTTTGAGGTCTTTATGCGCTCCTCCAAGTGGTTCTGGAATGATATCGTCTACTAGACCATTGGATTTCATGTCTGTAGCGGTCAACTTAAGTGCCTCTGCTGCTTGTTCTTTGTAGTCCCAAGACCTCCAAAGAATGGAAGAACAGGATTCGGGTGAGATAACCGAATACCAGGTGTTTTCTAACATGAAAACTTTATCTCCAATTGCAATACCCAAGGCCCCACCAGATGCACCTTCCCCAATGATGATGCAGATCACGGGTACTTTGAGCATAAACATCTCTTTGATATTTCGAGCAATGGCTTCCCCTTGCCCTCTTTCTTCTGCTTCCAAACCTGGAAAAGCACCAGGAGTGTCAATGAGCGTAACAATGGGTTTATTGAATTTTTCAGCCATTTTCATCAGGCGGAGCGCCTTGCGGTATCCCTCTGGGTTGGCCATGCCAAAATTTCGCTCTTGGCGCTGCTTTGTATTTCTGCCTTTTTGCTGACCTATAAATAGGACTGTTCGACCATCAATATCACCTAAGCCGCCGATCATTGCTTTATCATCCTTTACACTTCGATCTCCATGCAATTCAATAAAATCGTTGGTGATCTCGTAGATGTAATCTAAAGCGTAAGGGCGATCCGCATGCCTCGAAAGTTGTACCCGCTGCCAGCGCGTCAAGTTTGCAAAAGTTTCCTTTTTCAAAGCCAAAATTTTACCCTCTAATGAGTCAATGTCCTTGCTTAGGTCGATATTTCTCCCTTTTGCCAACTCCTTCATCTCCTGCAACTTTTGCTCTAAATCAGCAATGGGTTTTTCAAATTCTAAGACCATTTCCGTAAATTTTTGAAGAACAAATATAAGGATAAGTCTTAATCTCCGATGGAATTTTTGAGGGAATTAGAGGTCTAGAAAGAGGTATATTACTCCCTATATGTAAGGAAAAAAAGATGGAAAAGAAAATTGAATCCACCATACACCATAATTTCAAAAAATTAAACCACTAGAAAACAAAAAAGTCCCTAATTTCTTAGGGACTTTAATGCGGAATGGACGGGACTCGAACCCGCGACCTCCTGCGTGACAGGCAGGCATTCTAACCAGCTGAACTACCACTCCAAGGTTAGGGATTGTAAGATTAAACTTACTAAATCAAT
>JACCEA010879424.1_pt1 | contig 15163 bp, 14 predicted proteins | sample 7449851 | NCBI WGS metagenome assembly JACCEA01 (sample SAMN15323453, study PRJNA562643) | freshwater metagenome | isolation source: river surface water | place: USA:Blue River Watershed | collected 2017-08-18 | reverse complement strand
TGTGATTTAGGCTTTGGTGCAGACTCGCTCTTCATCGATAATGAAATTCTTTTTCTTGCAACATCCACCTCTAAAACTGAAACTTTTACTTTCTGCTGTACCTTCAAAACCTTCGCAGGGTCATCAATAAATGTATTCGAAATATGTGATACGTGTACTAAGCCATCTTGATGAACACCAATATCTACAAAGGCTCCGAACTTTGTTAAGTTAGTAACGATGCCCGTTAATTGCATACCTACTCTTAAATCTTCGATGCTATTTACACCATCTGTAAATTGTATGATTTCAAATTGCTCACGAGGGTCACGACCTGGTTTCGATAATTCACTCATGATATCTTTTAAAGTTGGCAAGCCTACTTCATCAGATACGTATTTATTCAAATCTAATTTTTTACGCAGTTCATCGCTACTCATTAAATCAGTTACTGAGCATTGTAAATCTTTCGCCATTTGCTCTACAAGCGAATAACGTTCAGGGTGCACAGCACTTGCATCTAAAGGATTTACAGCACCACGTATACGTAAGAATCCGGCTGCTTGCTCAAATGCTTTATCACCTAAACGTGCAACTTTTTTCAATTCTGATCTTGATTTAAATGCACCGTTTGCATTTCTGTAATCAATAATGTTTTGTGCTAACACAGCACCTAGTCCAGATACATATGATAACAATTGTTTCGACGCTGTATTCAATTCTACACCCACTGCATTCACCGAACTACTCACTACATCGTCTAATGATTTTTGTAATTTATTTTGATCTACATCGTGCTGATATTGTCCAACTCCGATTGACTTCGGATCAATTTTTACTAACTCCGCTAATGGATCCATCAACCTTCTACCAATCGACACTGCACCTCTAACTGTAATATCATGATCTGGGAATTCTTCTCTTGCAACATCCGAAGCAGAATAAATAGATGCTCCACTTTCATTCACCATCACTACTAATACGTTTGGTAAATTCATCGCACGTACAATCGCTTCAGTCTCTCTACCTGCAGTACCATTACCAATCGCTATCGATTCAATATTGTATTTATCAACTAACTGTTTAATGATTGCTTGCGCTTCTAATAATTTCTTTTGTGGCTCATGCGGATAAATAGTAGTATTCTCTAACAACTTCCCCTGCTCATCTAAACACACCACCTTACATCCAGTTCTAAATCCTGGGTCAATCGCCAATGTTCTTTTTTGCCCCAATGGCGCTGAAAGCAAGAGCTGGCGAGCATTTTCAGCGAATACTTTAATCGCTTCTTCATCAGCTTTCGCTTTTGTAAATACTCTTGTTTCTGTTTCGATGGATGGTGCAAGCAAACGCTTGTATCCGTCTTTCAAAGCAGCACGCACTTCATCGGCGCATGCATTGTTTGATTTCACAAACATCCGATTTAATATTTCTATTGTCTCTTCTTCATCAGGTGAAATCTCTAACGATAAGAACAATTCTTTTTCACCTCTACGCAATGCTAATATTCTATGTGATGGCGCATCTTTAACAGATTCAGACCATTCATAATAATCTTTGTATTTGATGCCTTCTTCTTCTTTACCCTTTATAACTTTCGATCTAAACAATCCTTTTGTTAAAAATATCTCACGCACTTTTGCACGTGCTTCAGCATCTTCAGAAATTTTCTCTGCTATAATATCTCTCGCTCCTTGCAATGCTTCTTCAATTGTATTTACACCTTTCTCTGCATCAATGAATTTTTCTGCGATAGCGATCGGATTCTTGTTTTCTTGTTCAAAGATTTCTAAGGCTAATGGTTCTAAGCCTTTTTCTTTTGCAACGCTTGCTTTTGTTTTACGCTTAGGTCTGTATGGTAAATACAAATCTTCTAATACAGTTAACGAATCTGCTGCTTCGATTTTTTCTTTCAACTCATCACTGAGTTTACCCATCTCTTCTAACGATTTTAAAATCGCTTCTCTGCGTTTATCTAATTCTCTTAACTGCGTAATTCTATCACGAATAGTAGCAACTTGTACTTCATCTAAAGTACCCGTAACTTCTTTTCTATATCTCGAAATAAATGGAATGGTTGCACCTTCATCTAACAATGCAACGGTTGCTTCTACCTGCTGCTCACGAACTCCTAGTTCTGAAGCAATGATTTTATTATAACTCAACATATTTATAAATATTCACTAAATTGAATAATATTTCTAGATATGCACAAGCAATTTTTTCAACAAAATTATGATAGGTTAAAATCAGTTACTTATATTTTTATTAGCCTATTTTTAATTTTTTTTATTTCTGAAAGCTTATTCGCACAAGCTATATTAAATACTAATAAATTCAATAAGGGTATTTATAAAACCTATGAAGAATTTTTAAATAATTCTCCGAGTATTGACTACGAACTTATTGTTAGACCCAAAACTGAAAATGCTATTAAAAATAATGGTGGTGGTTATTACGAAATTATCGGAGTAAACTTACAAGCAAATCAAAAAAGAGTAACATCTGCACCTTTAATAAAAAACAATTTTGGTTATTGTGATGGAAATAATATTTATGTTTTCGATAGATATTTACATAAGAATTATTCCATTTCAGCTTCTAAAATTTTACTCATTAGTAGATTCATGATTATTCAAAGTTATGATCCAAACGTTGCTGTAAATGATGTTAATTCAGCTGTATTAATGGGAAGTATATTAGGTGGAGTAATTGGTGCAGCAATCACCAGTGCTGTAGTATATAGTTTCAATAAAGTAAATTCTATTAATAATGATTCTCTAAAATATGATATAAATCAAATAATTAAGCCTGACCATACTTATGTTATTGATTTAAATAAAAACGGTAAGATTTCGAAATTTTGGTATCAATATTTATTAGAACTTCTTTATTACGAAGATGAAGAACTTTACAATGAATTTCAAGCATTACCCAAAGAGAAAAAACAAGAAAATGTCGGCACTTACTTTCTAAAGTTTATTGAAAAAGCTAAATAAAAAAGGAGTCACAATTTCTTGCAACTCCTATAAATATTTCTCCAAGAGTTAATCACTAAAATATAGTAATTAGTCCCCCAGTCTAGCTACTAGCTACTTCCGTACTACTTTGAAACGTACATCACTTCCTTCACCGCCTTTATCACCTTCGCCGGATTCGGTAAGTACTCTTCAATCAAAGTAGGTGCATATGGCAATGGAACATCACCACCCATTACTCTTAAAATCGGAGCATCTAAATAATCGAATGCATCTTTTTGTACTTTGAATGCAACCTCTGTAGCGATTGATCCTAATGGCCAAGACTCTTCAACAAATACCATACGGTTTGTTTTACGAATCGACTCAATTACTGTTGGGTAATCAATAGGGCGTACTGAACGTAAATCGATAACTTCTGCGTTGATGCCTTCTTTCGCTAATTCTGCAGCTGCAGCCATCACTACTTTTAACATCTTACCGAAAGTTACGATTGTTACATCTGTACCTTCTTGTACAACATTTGCTTTACCAATCGGAATGTAATATTCTTCTTCTGGTACAAATCCTTTATCTCCGTACATTAACTCAGACTCCATGAAAATAACTGGATCTGGATCAAGTATTGAACTTTTTAATAATCCTTTTGCATCATATGGGTTCGATGGTACTACTACTTTCAATCCCGGACAGTTTGCATACCACGACTCAAAGTTTTGTGAGTGCTGTGAACTTAACATACCTGCATTACCAGTAGGACCACGAAATACAATTGGCACCGAGTATTGACCACCACTCATTGACATCATCTTAGCTGCGGCATTCACTACTTGGTCAATTGCTACTAATGAGAAATTGAAAGTCATGAACTCAATAATTGGCTTTAATCCGTTCATCGCTGCACCTACACCTATACCCGCGAAACCTAATTCTGAAATTGGGGTATCTATCACTCTCTTCGCGCCAAACTCAGCTAACATACCCTGACTAACCTTGTAAGCACCGTTATATTCTGCAACTTCTTCTCCCATTAAGAAGATGTTTTCGTCTTTTCTCATCTCTTCGTTCATAGCTTCTCTCAAAGCTTCACGGAATTGTATTTCTCTCATATTCAATAAATTGTATATAATACCTGCTAAAAATGAATTGCAAATATACTAATTGATAAGTATAAAAAGCTATTAAATGAAGCTTTAAACGTGGCTTTTTGTTTGAAAAATCTTAAAAAAGCAGGACAATAAACAATAAAGTAAAATTTAATACCGAAAATCCTCAGTTTGATTGGAGAATTACGGGAATAATTTTACATTTGTATATGTTAGAAAGACGAATAGAAAGCTTAATTACAAAGCATTTAAAGCAGTTTCCGGCAGTTGGTATACTAGGCCCACGTCAATGTGGCAAGACTACTATTGCCAAAAAAATAATGAAATCTAAAAAGAAAGGAAGCACCTACTACTACGATTTAGAAAGTCCTGCTGATAGAAATAAATTTTACGACCCTGAATTATTATTCTTAAATACTAAAGAAGATTTCGTTATAGATGAAGTGCAACGAATGCCTGATTTATTTCCAATACTTCGTTCTGTAATCGATAAGAATAAAAAGAAAGGTAAGTATTTACTATTGGGTTCTGCGGCATTAGATTTTGTTAAAGGGAGTTCTGAAACACTAGCTGGGCGTATCATCTTCATTGAAGCACATCCTTTTAATTTAACTGAACTTAAACAACAATCAACTACTTTAAAGAAACATTGGTTACGTGGTGGTTTCCCAGATGCATGGAAAGCTAAAACAGATGCAGATGTATTTACATGGCACGATGGTTTTATGAAAACCTTTGTTGAGCGCGATTTGAATAATATGTTCGACACCAGTATTTCATCACAATTAATGTTTAGAATGTGGCGAATGATCGCTCATTATCATGCTCAAATATTAAATGTTGATGCTATATCTAAAAGCTTAGATGTCAGTCATTCAACAATAAATAAATATCTTGACTTTCTCGAAGCTTCATACATGATTCGTAGATTAAGTTCGTATCATATCAATACTAAAAAACGCTTGGTTAAAAGTCCGAAATTATACATTCGCGACTCCGGTATATTTCATTATTTGAACGACATTAATAGCAGTCGACAATTACACAATCACGCACTCGTTGGTTACTCATTCGAAGGTTACGTAGTTGAACAAATTATTCAATTATTACCTAACAATATTAAACCATTTTTTTACAGAACTCAAGATGGTGCTGAAGTAGATTTAATTTTAATTAAAGGTGTAAAAGTTATTGCAACTATAGAAATCAAATACTCTCTATCACCAAGTATTTCTAGGGGTTTAACAGAATCAATAAATGATTTATCTTGTAAAAATAATTTCATTATTACTCCAAGTAACGAAGAAATTTATTTACTAAAAAGAAATATTTCTGTAGTTGGACTGCAATATTTTTTAAATAAAATATTACCAAAAATTACAAAAAACACATAAAAATTAAAGCCGTAAATCCTCACTTATACTGCGTATTTACGGCTTTAATTTTTACATTATTTTATCATTTTTCAAGTAGTTTTTCACATAATCTTCGACGCCTTCTTCGAGCGAATGGAAGGCTTTCGAAAATCCGATCGACCTTAATTTTTGCATATCGGCCTCAGTGAAATATTGGTACTTATCTCTAATATCTGCCGGCGTGTCTATATAACTGATCTTCTCTTCAACACCCATGGCAGCAAAAGTTGCTTTTACTAGATCTTTGAAAGTTCTCGCCTTGCCTGATCCTAAGTTGTAAATGCCTGACTTCTTACGTAATAACATAAAGTAAAACAATACTTCCACAACATCTTTTACGTAAATGAAATCTCTCATCTGCTCCCCATCTTTATAATCAGGGTTGTGCGATTTAAACAGCTTCATCTCTGCTGTTTTGCTTATCTGATTATATGCATGATAGATTACCGATGCCATTCTCGATTTGTGGTACTCATTGGGACCATAAACATTGAAGAACTTAAGTCCGACCCAGAAATATGGCTTCTTCTCCTCCTTCAAAGCCCATTTATCGAACTCATTCTTAGAATCACCATAAGGGTTTAATGGTATTAACTTCTCTATCAAGTTGTGGTCATCCGTATAACCATATTCACCTAAACCATAAGTAGCTGCAGATGATGCATAAACCAAACCTATACCATATTCAGCACATCTCTTCCAAATCGCTTTGGTATAATCGGTGTTCAATTTCCACAATAATTCCTTATTGAACTCTGTCGTATCGGTTCTAGCACCTATATGAAAGATGAATTGCACGAATTTATGATGCTCGTCTAACCAAGTCATAAATTGTTCTCTGTCAACCTTCTCTTTGAATTTCTTACCTGCTAAATTTCTATGCTTTTGCTCTTGATTGAAATCATCAACCAATACCAAATCAGTATAACCTTCATCGTTTAGCTTTTGGACTAAACAGCTACCGACAAAGCCCGCAGCTCCTGTTATAATTATCATATTATTGTTTTTTAACTAAAAAGTCTGATTCGTAATTCTGAATAACACCCTGCTCAACAGCCTTGTCAAATAAGGTATGTATCGCCTTTATTCCCTCTTCACCTAAATCTATTGAATATTGATTAACGTATAAATCGATATGTTTATACATTACTTCTTCGCTCATCTCTTGAGAATGTGCTCGCACAAAATCGTACGATGATCTTCTATTTGCAAATGCAAACTCTATACTTCTTCTTAAAACTCTATCGATTTTCATTTGAGTAGCCTCATCGAATTTTCTACTCACTACTATGCCGCCTAATGGTATCGCAGCACCCGATAACTCTTCCCAATATTCACCCAAATCTCTTACCTTCTTTAGTCCTTTCGACTCATAAGTAAATCGATTCTCATGAATAATCAGTCCTAAGTCTATTTCCCCTTTCAGCAAAGCCCCCTCAATCTCTGAGAACACCATCTCTACCTTATTCTTTAATTCTGGGTAAGCTATGCTCAATAAAAAATTCGCTGTAGTCAATCGCCCAGGTATCCCCACCTTCAATTCTGAATTCCCCTCTAATTCTGAATTTTGAATTGTGAATCTTGAATTACTAATCAAAAGCGGACCAACTCCAAACCCTAGCGCACTCCCAGCATTCAATAATTTATATTGATGTGTCAAGTAAGCATAAGCATGATAGCTAAGCTTTGTAATGTCTAATAAATGTTGATTGGCTTTGTGATTAAGACTTTCTACGTCTTCAATTACTGGTACGAATATAAGTCCCTCGGTATCTATTTTCCCATGCAACAATGCATCAAATATGAATGTATCATTGGGGCAAGATGAAAATCCGAGACTTAATTCCATAAAGATAGTACTAAAGTAGCTAGTAGCTAGTAGCTAGTATACGTCTAGCTACTAGCTACTAGCTACTATTGACTAATATTAAACGGTCATTATATCTTTCTCCTTAACCTCGATATGCTTATCGATTTTAAGAATATAACTGTCTGTTAATTTTTGAACTTCTGTTTCTCCAACTTTTACTTCGTCTTCTGAAACTCCTTCTTTTTGTAATTTCTTAATTCTTTCGTTAGTGTCTTTACGGATGTTACGTACAGCCACTTTACCTGCTTCACCTTCTGCCTTAACTTTCTTCACTAAATCTTTTCTTCTCTCTTCTGTTAATGCTGGTATGCTTAAACGAATAACGATACCATCGTTCTGTGGGTTAATACCCAAGTTCGCATCAGAAATTGCTTTCTCAATTACTGGTATCATATTTTTCTCCCATGGTTGTACAACAATTGTACGTGCATCTGGGGTGTTAATGTTAGCGATTTGTGCTAATGGAGTCGGACTTCCGTAGTAATCAACGTGAATGCCGTCTAACATCTGCGGACTAGCTTTACCAGCTCTGATTTTTGTTAATTCGTTTTCAACGTGATCAACAGCTTTATTCATTAATTCTTTAGCTTCTTCAAGCTGTTTTTTTACTAATTCGCTCATAAAATTGTTTATGTTTTAAATTAATATTTAATAATTATTTCGTGTGAACAAGTGTGCCAATATCTTCGCCACTCGCAACTTTTAAGAAGTTGCTCTTCTTGTTCATATCAAATACAATAATAGGTAAATTGTTTTCTTGACAAAGAGTAAATGCTGTCATATCCATCACATTTAATCCTTTGTCGTAAACTTCTGTGAAAGAAATTTTATCGTAACGTGTTGCCGATTTATCTTTTTCAGGGTCTGCGGTATAAATACCATCAACTCTAGTTCCTTTCAATACTACATCAGCTTCAATTTCGATTGCTCTTAACGATGCTGCTGTATCAGTAGTAAAATAAGGGTTACCCGTACCTGCTCCGAAAATTACTACACGACCTTTTTCTAAATGTCGTATTGCTCTTCTTCTAATAAATGGCTCACAAATTTGTTCCATCTTTATTGCAGATAGTAAACGTGTTTTGATATCAACCTTCTCAAGTGCATCTTGCAAAGCCATACTGTTGATGACTGTTGCTAACATACCCATGTAGTCAGCTTGAACTCTATCCATGCCACCTTTCTCTGCATCTAAACCTCTGTGGATGTTACCACCACCAATAACAATTGCAACCTCAACACCACTTTGTACAACTTCTTTAATGTCTAAAGCATATTGGCTCACCATCTCTGGGTCAATACCGTATTGCTTCTTGCCCATCAAAGACTCACCACTAAGTTTAAGAAGTATTCTTTTGTATTTCATGTTTTGTATTGCTTAGTAAAATATAGACAAAAAAAATCCTCCCGAATTATTTCGGGAGGATTCAAATAATTAAGCTCCTAAAGCAACGCGCTTGAACGCTGTAACTGTAAGATCTTTTTCAATATCGTTTAGCATTTGTGCTACTGATTTCGAACTGTCTTTCACAAACTCTTGATTCAATAATGTTGAATCTTTGTAGAACTTGTTTAATTTACCTTGAGCAATTTTCTCAACCATTTCTTCTGGCTTACCTTCTGCACGAATTTGCTCTTTAGCAATTTCTAATTCTCTGTTGATTGTGTTAGCATCAACATCACCTTTATCTAATGCAACTGGGTTCATTGCAGCAATTTGCATTGCAACATCTTTACCAGCCTCATCAGCCTTACCATTAGCATCTGAATTTAATCCAACTAATACACCTAAACGGTTACCAGCGTGAATGTATGCTACTACTTTATTTGCTTCTAAAATTTCGTATTTAGATACACCGATCTTCTCACCAATTTTACCAGTCTTATCTAAAATGATGTCTGATAATACAACACCGTTTAATGATAATGCTAATAATGCTTCTAAGTTAGCTGGGTTATTAGCTACTGCTAAATCAGCAATCTCGTTAGCAAATTGTACGAACTCAGCATTCTTAGCTACGAAGTCTGTCTCACAATTTAATTCAATAACTACACCTCTCTTTGAATCAGCTGTAGTCTTTGCAATAACTGCTCCTTCTAATGAATCTCTGTCTGAACGGCTAGCCGCTACTTTAGCACCTTTCTTACGTAAGTAATCGATAGCTGCTTCAAAATCACCATTAGATTCAGTTAAAGCTTTTTTACAATCCATCATTCCTGCACCAGTTTGTAAACGTAACTTGTTTACATCTGCAGCACTAATTGTTACTGTTGACATAATATTTTCTTTCTAAAATTTTTAATTTGAAAAAAGGTTAACAATAATGAGTACACGATAATTCGTGCACGCATTACCGTTAACCTTTGTTATTACTCAGCTGATTTCTCTGCTGTCTCTTCTTTTTTTCTTCTTGGAGCTTTCTCTTCAGTTGAATCTACTGCTGCTTTCGCTGCTGCACCTTCTTTGTCTGCATCTTCTTCACGCTCTCTCTTACGCTCTTCTAATCCCTCTTCAATTGCCTTAGTAATAATACCAGTAATTAAAGCGATAGATTTTGTAGCATCATCATTTGCTGGAATTGCGAAGTCAATATCTGTTGGATCTGAGTTCGTATCAACCATTGCAAATGTAGGGATGTTTAATTTCAAAGCTTCAGTTACAGCGATGTGCTCTTTCTTAACATCAATTAAGAATAAAGCTGCTGGCAATCTGTTTAAGTCTGAAATACCACCTAATACTCTTTCTAATTTAATTCTCTCACGTGAGATCATTAATTTCTCTTTCTTAGAAAGAATGTCGTATGTACCATCTTTGCTCAACTTGTCGATGTTTGTCATCTTCTTAATTGATTTACGAACAGTCGCAAAGTTTGTTAACATACCACCTAACCATCTTTCTGTTACGAAAGGCATGTTTACTCTTTTTGCTTGTTCTGCAACGATATCTTTTGCTTGCTTTTTAGTCGCAACAAATAATACTTTTCTTCCTGATTTAACAATCTGCTTAATCGCAGCTGCTGCTTCTTCAACTTTAACTAAAGTTTTGTTTAAGTCGATAATGTGAATACCGTTCTTCTCCATGAAAATATAAGGAGCCATTTTCGGATTCCACTTGCGCGTTAAGTGTCCAAAGTGAACACCAGCGTCTAATAAGTCTTGATATGTAGTACGTGCCATTGTTTAAGGTCCTCCAAAAATTAACGTTTACTGAATTGAAATCTTCTTCTCGCTTTACGACGTCCTGGTTTCTTACGTTCAACCATTCTACTGTCGCGTGTTAATAAGCTCTTCGCTTTTAACGCTCCACGTTTTTCTGGGTCCTTCTCAAGGATTGCCTTTGCAATAGCCAAACGAACTGCTTCTGCTTGACCTTTGATACCCCCACCATCTACATTCGCCTTTACATCAAACATGCCTAGCATCTCTGATACTTGTAATGATTGATTAACGATGAATTGTAATGGTAATGTTGGGAAATATTCTTTATAGTCTCTGCCGTTTACAACAATGTTTCCGCTACCTTCTGTTAAGTATATGCGGGCAACAGCAGTCTTTCTTCTTCCTGATGTATTAACTGTCATCTCTTAAATAATTAAATGGTTTTAGGATTTTGTGCCGCATGTGGGTGTTCTCCGCCCGCATACACATGTAAATTTTTGAAAATTTTGTTTCCTAGCTTGTTCTTAGGAAGCATTCCGCGTACAGCTTTCTCTACCACACGTGTCGGGTGCTTCGCCATTAATTCTTTTGGAGAAATAAAGCGCTGACCTCCTGGATATCCAGTGTAAGAAACATACTCTTTCTCACTGAATTTGTTACCAGTAAATCTAACCTTGTCTGCATTGATAACAATAACGTTATCTCCACAGTCTACGTGTGGGGTGAAATTTGCCTTGTGTTTGCCTCTTAAGATAAAAGCTATCTTAGAGCTTAGGCGCCCCAAAATCTCTGCGTTTGCGTCGATTACGACCCATTCCTTAGTAACAGTTTTGCTGTTAGCAGAGACAGTTTTGTAACTTAACGTATTCATTGATAATAATTAATTAATTGATTTTAAAATATTTATACCCCCATGACTCCATAAGGGACGGCAAAGATAATCTAATTTTTTGAAAATTCTATGAGAAATTGTGGAAATGTTAATTTCATCTAAATTGTTATTTTTGAACACAATGTACCTCGCTCAACCGAACTCTTTCTTTAAGTCTATTTGGGGCCCTTTTCTGCTAAGCTTGAGCCTTTTCTTGGCCGCTTGCCTAAGTTTCGACTCTACTGAATTTATTCGCTGGGACACTATTCATTACCTGAACATCCGCTTTAATGGTTATAGCTTTAACCCATGCGCACATGTAAATGTCGCCTTTTTCCCATTATTCCCCTACTTAATGAAAGCAATTAACCTTAGTATAGTATATATATGCCTGCTAAACCTATTGCTTTTCTATACCGGTATTTATTTTTTACACAAAGCATTTAAACTAAGTACCCTCAGCATTTGGGTCATCGCCGCTTTGCCCACTAGTTTCTTCTTCTTCGTGCTCTACTCTGAATCAGTATTCTTTGTGAGTGCTGCTTTGATATTATACGGACTTAAACAAGAGCGTTACCCAATTCTTTACCTCGGTGTTTTCTTGTCTGCCTTAGCTCGACCCGTTATCAGCATCTTAATACCAGCCTTTGTTATTTTGATTATTTGGGATGTTCTCGAACAGAAAAAGTTTTATCAATACAAACAATACTTGCTTTCTATTCTCATCGCTATTGTGGCGCTAGTTTTAGTCTCTTGGTTTCAATATACTCAAACGAATACTTGGTGGGCTATGTTTAAGGCACAGAGCTGCTGGGACCATTACTTCTCTTTTAAAGGTCTCGCTGCTAACTCTTGGGGTAAACCAATTATTCAACGACTCGATAAAATTTCAGCAAGCATCGGATTTAGCTCAGCCATCTTATTGATTGTTGCTTTCTATAAATCATTCATCAGTAAAAAACCTACAGCATTAAATCATCTAATTGCAACATCCGCAGTATATAGATTTAGCTACTTATACCTCGCTGGTATTACCTTATCTATTTGGTTGTTTCAAAATGATTGGCATAGTCTCAATCGTTACATTTGGTGCAGCCCATTTATTATTCTTTTCATCAACTCTTGGAAAAACACCGATAAATCTTTTATAAAAATTGCCTTATACACTTATTTGCTTTTACTAATACCTCTCGGTGCTTACACACACATTCAAGTGTTGTTAAGTTTATTAGCCGTTAGCATCTGGCTGTTCGCGTGTATTTATATTTCTAACATTCAAGACTCAAAAATTAATTTATATAAGTACGCTTTAATAATTGCATTCAGTATAGTTTGCATCTACACTCAATGGTATTTTATTGAATTATTCTTATCTAATAATTGGGTAGGGTAAATAAATATTGCTCTTTTATTTTTATTTTAGCAACTTAATTCAATTACTATGAATGTTTCGAAGATGGCAAATACTCTGATAGGGTCAGAGATTATAAAAATTGGTAATGAAGTCAACGAAATGATTCGCAAAGGTTCAAAGATTTGCAATCTAACAATCGGTGATTTTGATCCTAGCCATTACCCCATTCCAAAAGAACTCGAAAACGAAATCATAGCTGCATACAATAAAGGTTTTACTAATTACCCACCTGCAAATGGTGAACTTTCTTTACGTCAATCAATCGTTGAGTTTTTAAGTAAGTATGGTAATCTGAATTATACTACTGATGAAATTTTAGTTGCTGGTGGCTCTAGACCCCTTATCTACGCTACCTATTTAACACTATTAGACCCAGGTGATAAAGTTGTTTTCCCTGTACCATCATGGAACAATAATCACTACTGTCACCTTTCAGCTGCTGAAGCTATAATGGTTGAAACTAGTGTTGAAAATAATTTCATGCCTACTGCAGAAAATATCGCACCTAATTTAAAAGGTGCAACTCTATTAGCTCTTTGCAGTCCGCTGAACCCTACCGGTACCATGTTCTCTAAAAAAGATTTAGAAGAAATTTGTGACCTAGTGATTGCTGAAAATAAAACTCGTAAAGAAGGAGAGAAGCCTTTGTATATTTTGTACGATCAAGTTTACTGGACATTAACTTTCGGAGAGCATAAACATTTTGACCCAATTAATTTAAGACCTGAGTTAAGAGATTATACTATTTATATTGATGGTATTTCTAAATCATTAGCTGCAACAGGTGTGCGTGTGGGTTGGGCATTCGGGCCATTAAAAGTTATAGATAAAATGAAAGCTATACTTGGTCACGTAGGTGCTTGGTCGCCTAAAGCTGAACAAATTGCTACCGCTAAATTCTTAAAACAAAATGAAGCCATTGAAGAATTCATGGTTCCATTCAAAAATAAAATCAAGAATAGTTTAGACGCATTACACGAAGGCTTTCAAAAATTAAAATCAGAAAACTATCCGCTCGACTCAATAGAACCAATGGGTGCAATTTATCTAACTGTTAAAGTTGCAATAAAAGGTAAACACACTGCCGATGGTAAAGCTATTGAATCTAGTATGGATGTTACTTCTTACATACTCAATGCTGCACAATTAGCCATGGTGCCTTTCACAGCTTTCGGTGCATCTGCGAATTCAGATTGGTATAGACTTTCTGTAGGTGCTGCTGATAAAGAAACTATTTTAGCTTCTTTTGATAGATTGAAAAAAGCAATTGATGATTTAAAATAATTGTTTAAGTATTGGCTATATATTTTACTAAACTTCTCTTAGCGATTGGTAATAAAGTTTGATCTAATGGGAAACTATAATTAGACTCTATACCATATACTGCTGGGTTTGGTAAATCTTTTTTTCTCTTTATTAAATCTGTTTTAATATGCTCGGGTGTATTTACAATACTACGCTTGTATGAATCAATATAAGTTGTATTGATACCTCTGTATTTCTCAGTCTGACTTTCAAAAATGGTTACATTGTATTCAAAAACTTTAGTATCGTTTGCTTCTGCATCTATTATAAACATGTAACCACTGTAAGGGTACAAGGGTACTAGTCCGATCGGAAAAATCGTTAAACTCTTTTCAATAAAATCATATAGCTCTTTACCCTCTTGTATGCTAACATCCATCTCTGCTATTGAGAAATTAATAATGTCTTGTATCTCTTTCATCATCGCATCATCATCGACAATTTTTTGATAAATAATCTTTATCTGATCGATGTTCGCTTTTGAAATTCTCTCCGGAAATTGCTTGTATATGTTCTCTTTGTTCTGCTTAAACGAAACTAAATTGTTGTAATGAAATACTAAATCTGCTAAGCCAGGGTATAGCTTGTTGGTGTGAAATTGCTTGTTGATTTTTTGTAAATAAGAAAGTAGGGTGTACTTCTTTTGCTCAAAATCTATACGCCCCTCAATAAACCAATTATTACTTAATGAGTCCATATGAAAATCGTTTGTACTAATTTAATAAACGCAAAGGAGAAATGAAATAGTACAAAGTATTAAGTACAAAGACCCGAATCTTAATACTTTGTACTTAATACTTAATACATATTTGCTAACTTTGTCTAATGCAAAAATCTCTATACCTCATACCCGTTCCACTTGATGAAGAAAGTTCAATCGAAGCTAACATACCTAGCGAGGCTATCAATATTGTTCGTGAATTAAAATACTTCATTGTAGAGAACGAAAAAACTGCTAGAGCATTTTTGAAGAAGTATGGCATCTTGACTCCTCAAAAAGATTTACAAATAATGGTGTATGATAAAAGAGATAAACTTTCTATATCGCACTACTTTAAGTTTTTTA
>JACCEA011897009.1_pt1 | contig 15166 bp, 16 predicted proteins | sample 7449851 | NCBI WGS metagenome assembly JACCEA01 (sample SAMN15323453, study PRJNA562643) | freshwater metagenome | isolation source: river surface water | place: USA:Blue River Watershed | collected 2017-08-18 | reverse complement strand
GTAAGCGTCCAGCCCTGCCACCTGTACAAGGTGTTATCTGTAGGCTAGCGGCTCTTTTCGAAACGGCAGCAGTTCGTCGATTCTGGAGTTAGGCCAGGTGGGCAGCTTCTGCAGTGTCTCTGTGAGCCAAACCGTCGGATCCAGCCCGTTTAGTTTGGCCGTAGCCAATAGGCTTTGAATCGCTGCGGCACGTTGGCCAGCCCGTTCACTGCCAGCAAAGAGCCAGTTCTTCTTGCCAATGGCAATCGGCCGAATGATGTTCTCCACCGGGTTATTGTCGATCGGCAGGTACCCCGTGGCGGCATAGCGCTCAAAGGACGGCCATCGCCTCAGTACATAGTCACAGGCTTTAGCAAGACCGCTACCATTGGCCGTTCCCTGTCGAATTTGGCTTAGCCATTCGTAGAACGATTGCAGTTCGGGTACGGCTTGGCTACGGCGCAATCCCAATCGCTCGTCTGTCGTAAGTTCCTTCGCGGCCCGTTCGATCTCATAGAGCCGCCCAATCCGTTCGAGTGCCTCAGCCGCCACGGGATGACCGCCAGCCGCATGCAAATCAAAGAACTTGCGCCGCGCATGCGCCCAGCAGGCCACTTCCGTAACGCCACCCGTGAACAAGGCCTTGTACCCGCTGTAGTCATCCACACACAGGTGCCCCTGCCAGTCCTTCAGGAAGGACTGCACATGCTTGCCGCTGCGGCTCGTCTGGTATTCAAAGACCACGATCGGTGGACCAGTATCCAGATCATTGCTTCGGTACGCCCATAGATAGGCGGTCTTCGTCTTGCCTTTCCCAGGATCCAACTGCCTCACCGGCGTTTCATCCGCATGTAAGCTGGTTCTAGACCTAAGATGTTCATGAAGCCTGTCGACCAGGGGCTGCAAGGCCACCCCAATGCGCCCGATCCATTCGCTCATCGTACTGCGTGACAGCATTACCCCCTGGCGTGCCGCTATTTGCTCGATCCGGTACAACGGTAGATGATCCAGATATTTGCTGGTTACAACCCAGCTCAATAACCCAGGTGCTGCTATACCGCCATCAATGATGGACGGGGCGACTGGCGCCGCGATGATCGTCTGGCAGTGTCGGCAGGTGCATTTGGGGCGAACGTGACGGCGAACTACAAAGTTGCCCGGCTCATAATCAAGCTGCTCAGTCACGTCTTCACCGATGGGCGTCAGCGTGGACTGACAGTCCGGGCAGCTATCCGATTCAAGCTCATGGCGTACTTCAATCCGAATCAGGTGGTCCGGCAACGGCTGGCGACCAGCACGCTCACGCGGTTTGCGGGATTTGGCCGGGAGTACTGCTTCAATCAGGGCCTCGACGGCCGCAATGTCTTCCCCGAGGTCGTCTTCAAAGAGACTCTTCTGTTCAGCGCTGTAGGCTTCGGTCTTGGCCCCAAAGCGCAGTCGGCGCAGGTGCGCCACTTCAAACTTCAGCTTCTGGTTCTGAACCTCAAGCGCTGCATTCTCGGCTTTGGCTTGTTCCAGCGCCGCAGCTTCTGATGCAAACTTCGTAGTTGTTTCAGCAACCGTTTGATCACACTGGTTCTGAATGCTTGCGATGGCCTGTTCGTACAGTTCGCTAACGAACGTCAACGACTTCGGATCAAGATTCAATCGTTCGAGTTCGGCTCTAAAATTCATGCAGTTAATATATCGCCTTGATCTTACGCAGGCCTTACTGGCATTGGGTTTGAGCAATATTTGTTAGACGCGAAGACCCGCCGGCGGTTGCGCGGTCAGCCGATGCCATTCAATGCCCGTGACCAACCATCGCCAAGCCTCTGGCGTCAGACTGAACAGCGGGTCGCTTACCATCGGCCAATGAAACCGTCCTGCGTGTAAACGACGCTGGCATAGCCAGATGCCGGTGCCATCCCAGAGCAGTAGCTTGATCCGGGTTCGTTGCCGATTGGCAAAGGCATATGCCGTGCCATCGCACGGGGATCGACCCAACGCATTTTGCACATGTGTCGAGAGACGTTCAGCGCCCCAGCGCATGTCGACCGGGTCGACGCCAACAAGGATCTGTTCTGGCCGGATCACAGCAGGAGCCCACGCAAGAGGCGTGATATCCCATCCATATCCTGCCCAGGCCAAGATAGCCGAGCGGTCATGTCACGACCCTGCAGTTCAATAGCAATAGGCACCATGCATGACTCAGACTCTGGCAGGGCAGAACCTTCTGGAGCGGCCTCGATGCGGATGGGTACGAAGCCAGTGGGTAGCCGTTGGGTGTTCGCCTTGTTCGCAGCATTTGCACGCCCTGACCGCTGCCGCCATTTGTACAGCAGGCTCACATTCACGCCATAAGCAGTCGCCACTTTAGAAACTTGTGCGCCCGGCACGTCACATGCTGCCAACACCTCTGCTCGAAACTTATCACTATGGTGGCGACCCTCTCGCGTACGCACGACTTCGACTTTGCTTTCTTCCATCTCGGATTCCTCTTCATCTCAGAATCCATGATCCTCACCCATGCCCACCACCTATTTCAATGTGGCTGCGTTGGACGCTTACAGCCCAATGGCCTTCGAGCTACTGCAGTTTGGAAGTTGAAATCTGTCTACCAAAGCGGGTGAAGTCCAGTGAATTGCAACCCGGTGAGATTCTGCGGCTATTTATAGACCATAATCCGTTCAATCTTATTAGAAAGATTGCTATCCGATATGGCTCCAAGTTGATTTTTCAGTATCGACAGAATCGCGAAGGCGCGGTGGTGATTGATTTTAAAAAAGTCAGGGGCTGAAACTGGTCCTGCAGTACGAGTTCCGTATTTAGCTTACAAAATTGATGAGATTAACTTAATGCCGGCAATCAATAGGGTTCCGGCAAGTAGTTTCTGAATAGTGCTAGGGCTGAATCGATGGCTGCCGAATTCGGCACCCAGATATCCGCCTAGAATGACCGCCAGAATCCACCAGGACATTCCGTCCATGGTCTGAGGTGTCGATGAAAGGAGCCCCGCAAGACCAGAAATAGAATTGACCAGAATGAAGCCTGCGGCAGTTCCTGAGATGGTTCGAATGGGTGCCCAGCGCATGGCAAGCATCAATGGACTCAGAAAGACGCCACCGCCCACGCCAGTAAGTCCAGATAAAAATCCCAGGCTTGCACCTACAACGTAGAGCACTGGCAGCTTTGCGACATTGACACGGTAATTGGCGCTCTGGTTGGCTGAAAAAAAAGCATTATAAGCAGCGAAAAGCAGAAACAGGCCGACCATCGGTTTGTAATAGTGCGGTGGCAAATTAATGCGTCCCCCGATATAGGCGCACGGAATGGAAACAAGAATCAACGGGATGAGCAGCCTTAGAGAGATGGCGTCGTTACGATAGTACTTGTAGGTCGCAATGCTTGCGACAACAATGTTGAGCATTAAAGCGGTGGGCTTCATCACGGACGGTTGTATACCAGCAATCGCCATGACCGCTAGATAACCCGTTGCACCGGCATGCCCTACGGAGGCATACAACAAGGCAACCAGGAAGAATGCAGAACCGATAATGTAAGGCAATAGATCCATTACCTTGACCAGTCGACTTTGAGGTTCAAGACGTCGAAACCTTTTGACCGTAGGAATGTTGCTGCATGAGCACTACGAATGCCGTGTTGACAATAAATGATGGTAAGTGCAGATGTATCAAGATGTTCGAGCGCATCTTCTCGGGTGAGCAGGGCTGCCAGTGGTATGTGCAGTGCGCCTTCGAGATGTCCGGTGTCCCATTCGGATGCATCGCGCACGTCGATCAAGGTCAGCGGAATGCCGCTATTTTGTAGATTACCAAGGTCTTCTAGCGTGATGGGTTTGGCGTTACCTGTATCGCAAGCGGCAGCATCACCGTCGGAAAGTGTGATTGCCTCAGGAGTGGCAGTACAGGTTGGGCAGTTGGCTTTCCGGTTGAGATCCAGCTTTCGAATATCCCAGCTAAGCGCATCAAACACCAGTATTTTTCCAATAAGCGGTTCAATGCCTAAGGTATGGCAGTTCACTAAGCCCAGCGCCAGCTTGCAAGCTTCGACTGCCAGGATGGAACCAACGACACCCGCTATACCGCCGAGGGTACCTGCTTCGGCACAATTAGGCACATGTGTGGTGGGAGCCTGCGGATAAATGCAGCGATAGCAGGGGCCGTGCTTTGCCCAGAAAACGGAAACCTGTCCCTCAAAGCCTAGGATGGACCCATAAACAATGGGTTTGTCGAGTTTAGTTGCAGCATCGTTAAGTAGGTACTTGGTGCTGAAATTATCGGATCCGTCGATGATGATGTCGTAGTCTTGAAGAATCCCTAGAACGTTTGAAGCATTCAGCCGGTATGGGTAAGTTACGATATTGGTTGCACTATTCAGGGCAGACAGATGCTTGTGAGCTGCTTCTGCTTTGGCGGTGTTCTTATCCGATTCGCGGTAGATGATCTGGCGCTGTAAATTCGAGAGATCAACGCAGTCGTCATCAATAATGCCAATGGCGCCACCATCAGCACCAAGGCCGACACCGGCAGCAGTTAAGTAGAGCAAAGCAGGTGAGCCGAGACCGCCAGCGCCAACAACTAAAATTCTGGCTTTATTTAGTTGTGCCTGACCTGCTTCACCGATTTCGGGTAGAACAATCTGTCGTGCGTAGCGGGGATTCATAAATTCTCTGCGCGCTTTTTACTGTGCAGATCAATCTCCAGTCCGATGGTCAGCATGGCGCCATTATCGAAGGCCAGGTGTTCCTGAATGCCATCCTTGCCGGCGATGCCATTTTTCAGTTGCTCGATACCATGGGCAAAGAGCGAAAGCTCTAAAACCATGCCATCTGAACAGAGGTGCCTAGTCAGATCAAGAATTTGACCATCCACACTAGTCACATTTGGATGGACAAGAATAGAGTAATCAAGATGTCCGGTGCTGCCGAGCGTTGTGCTATTGATGAGCACACCATGGGTGATTAGCGTGTTGAACTCAGCTTCAGAGATGCGGAAGCGGATGTGTTCAGGAGCGATTCTCAAGTTCACGAAGTAGGCATTCCCATTGTGTAGGGGTGTTAACGTTGGTTAGCTGGGGCTTGATGCGATCATTGACGTCAATCGTACTGAGCATGAGTGGTTCAATGAAGCGTCTGACCGACCAGGATGATTCTTTCGTCTGTAAATCAGCACAAGCTTTAGCCGATTGTTGAAGCACAGCATCAGTGGTGCGGAGTAGTAACGGTAATGGTGAACCGGAAATGAAACAACCATTACCGGCAGCCTCAAAGCGATGCATGGAAACAATCAAATCCACCGACAGCAATGGCGCGTCAATCGGTACAAAGACGATGGGGGTATTCGGTGCACTATGTTTTTCTGCCCAGCTTAGTGCACTAATGATTCCCCCGACGGGCCCGGTATTAGATAATTGGTCTGGGATAGCGTTTTCGTGCCAGTCGTCACGGCCATGACCACTTAACATCACCTGGGTGCACCCGGCTGCGCTTAAGACACGCTTCATTCGCAGCAATAGGGTTTCACCTTCGATACGCAATGTAGCCTTATCAATGCCCATACGGGAAGACCTTCCGCCCGCTAGAACGATGCCAATAATGTTAGTGGCTGCAGCGGGCGTAGGAAGGTTCGTCATCATAAGATACAGGACCATGCGAGCATAGGGCGTGCCCTTGAACCCATTCGCTATCGCCATCTACATAATGTTCTTGCTTCCAGATGGGTGAGCGGTGCTTGATCTCTTCAATAATGAAACGGCAGGCTTTGAATGATTCGTCACGATGCGGTGAGCTGACGGCGATGAGAATACTGATGCCGCCAATATCAAGGCGGCCTTTATAATGCTCGATGTAGATATTGAGTTTTTCACCCCACTTTTGACGGGCTTCGGTTGCTAACTCGTTGAAGGTCTGTAGGGTTAACTCATCAAACACATCATAAGAAACTCCTTTGACTGGTTTGCCTAGATTGTGATTACGCACCGTGCCCACAAACATATCGGCTGCGCCATGCGCATCGTCGGCTACGAAATTGATTGCAGCTTCAGTTGAGATTGGTGATGTAGACACTGCCAGATGATTGCGCCCACCCATATCAACCTCCGCAAACTGGGGGAAGGATTGCCAGTGTTGCTGGCCCGGTAATACAGTCATCGCTGCCCAGAATCCGTTGATTATCGGCAAGCACCGATTTGTCGATGAGATCGTCATCGATGAAAGCAGGGTTAGTCTGGCGTAGTGTTTCGGCAAGTGCTTTCTTTACGGCAGAGGCCGTAATGCCAGAAGTTAAATTCAGTAATAAAGTGCCCTGATGGTATTTTCTAAAGGCACCAAACATTCGTATTGATAGGGTGATGGATTCATTCATGCCGGTATTCCTCAAAAGGCCATGGGAAATAGCTCCATGGGAGCAATGCAGACAGAATCGTCTTTGCACAATTCATTCTGTCTTTCGTTGATGATTGCCCAGCAGTTCATGTCAAGCAATGGCGAAATTTTAAAAGATTGCTGACCATCAAGAATCGTCAGATGGGTTTGTCCGTGGTCATCACTGTCCAGCCGGGCTTTTAAAAAGTTCCGAAGATCGCCTTTTTTCTGGAAATCATGACGGAGTTCCGCGTAATGGAATGGCTCGGGCGGCATGCCTAATAGCATACGAATGAGCGGTTGGATAAAGAAGCGCAAGCCAACGGCCGTTGAAACAGGGTTGCCCGGGAGCCCGAAATAGTATCGTCCGTCTTTTAGAACAGCGAAAAGAATCGGTTTGCCTGGTTTGATGCCAACGCCGTGAAATATGATGCGGGCACCATTTTTTTTCAACAGATCCGGTATGAAATCCCATTTGCCCATCGAGACTGCGCCGGAGCTGATGACAATGCGCGCGTCTGTGCTTACATTCAGTGTGTCGACGAAAGCCTGTTCGTCATCACCAATGCTACCCATATACATGGCAGGTATTCCCGATGCCTTAAACTGGCAGAGCAGGTATGGCGTGTTCGAATTATAGATTTCGCCGTCTTTCAAAGGGACGTGATACGCATCACTGACCTCTTTGCCCGTGGTAAATATTTCAATCTCAGGCATGTTGAATACAGTAACTTCATGAATACCTGTTGCCGCCATGGCAGCGATGTGACCGGCGTGAAGCCTGGTGCCTTTGGTAGCGATAATTTGCCCTGATTTGAAATCCTCCCCAGCGTATCGTACGTTATCGCCAATCTGTAGTGGCGCGTTAATTTCTATCTCGACAGTTTCACCATTCTCATTCGTGATGGTGTTTACTTTCTCAATAGGGATAACCGCATCAAAGCCGCTAGGCATTTTGGCGCCCGTCATGATTTCTACGGCAAGTGTCTGATCCGCGCTATCCAGAACGTCACCGGCGGCGAGACAGTGGCTAACTTTGAAGCGGTTAGGTGTTTGCCGATTCGTGTCTACCGTTTTGATTGCATGTAGCGCGAAGCCATCCATGGCTGAATTATCGAATGAAGGCACGTCGAGCTGGGCAACGACATCAGCCGCGGCAATTAAACCCAAGGCTTCATTGCGGTCAACTCGGCGACTAGACTGGAAATTTGCTTCGTTGGCGATAAGCGCCAGGGCTTCTTTGTAGCTAATCATGTTTGAGGTTATCGATAGTATTGATCAAATGAGGAATCTGTTGATGCAGACATTCAATTCCCTCTCGAACGGCCTTAGGATTGCCCGGCAACGTGATAATGAGGATGTTGCCGAAAGTCGCACCAATACTCCGGCTGCTCCAACTGAATGGGGTGAACTGTGATCCGTAGAGACGGAGTTGTTCACCGATGCCCGGGATGATGCGATCTGCCAGTGCACTGATCGTTTCAGGTGTTTTATCACGCGGCGCGATACCGGTGCCGCCTGTGGTGATGATGAGGCGAGCGCTGCCGTTTTCACGTATCAGATGAATCTGTTTAGTGAGTTCGTCTGGTTCATCTGGAATGACATGGGTAGCAGTCACAGTCGCGCCAAAGCGCTCCAATAATGCACGAGCCACTGGTGTTGCCTTGTCTTCGTAAATGCCAGCGGCTGCCCGATCACTCAGCGTAATGATGGCAACCGTAACATCCTTTAAGGTTTGCGACGCCGGTGGGCACATTTTTTCACGAACCCAATCTGGTATACCGGCTGGATTGAGCCATAAACCAGATTTGCCTCCTGACTTTGCCAATAGTCGGACGCCTTCGATGAGCAGATCTGGCTCGACCATTTTGGTGAGATCCCAGATCGTCAGAAGGGCGGCATTAGCACCGGCGAGGGCTTCCATCTCGACACCGGTCTTAGCATGCGTTGACGCTGTACAGAAAACGCGTACGGCACAGTCATCCTCCTCTAAAACGGTGGTGATTTGTACCTGATCGAGGCCCATCGGGTGACACAGCGGCATGAGCTGACTCGCAGTTTTGGCACCCTGGATGCCGGCAATTTCTGCCAGCATTAGCACGTCCCCCTTGGGCAGTGCACGCTGCCGGATTAACGAGAACGCGTGCTCGCCAACAACGATACGTCCTTCTGCAATGGCAGTACGGTGGGTGGGCGATTTGCCGCCCACGTCAATCATATGGAAACCTTGATTCATCGTTTATCCGCCTAGCGCCGCAAGATGAGGCGTAGTACCCGTCTGGTGGAAATGCAACAGATGGGTTGGTGCTTTTTGCACCAGAAGACCTGCAATAGTGGCCTGTAGCTCGTCACGCTGATTTCTATCCTGTAGGAGATAACGTAGCGAGTGACCCCCGTTACCGAAAAGGCAGAGTCGGAGATCGCCTATTGCGGTAACGCGAAGCCTGTTGCAGGTATTGCAGAAGTCTTTGCTGTAGGGTGCAATGATGCCGATTTGGCCTCGATAGTCCGCGTGGCTAAATTCCTGGGCTGGCCCGGCACCTTCTTCACGAGCCTGCTCTAACCAACCCATTGCATGCAAGCGCGCCTGGATCTCCTGGCCCCGGATATGGTGGCGCTGGAAGTATTCCTTGTTCGATCCTGTTTCCATCAATTCAATGAAGCGGATGCTGATATCTTCGTTACGGATCCATTCTAGGAATGCGTCTAACTCATGGTCATTAACATCACGCAGGAGCACGGTGTTTACTTTGATTTTTTCAAAACCTGCATCCTGAGCGGCTTTGATGCCATCAAGTACTTTATGTAGATGGTCATGGCCAGTGATATCTGCGAAATTTTGGCGATTCAGGCTGTCGACACTCACGTTAATGGCTGAAATACCCGCTTTTCGCCAGAGTGGGGCATTTTCAGCAAGCCGGTAACCATTGGTCGTTGTAGCAAGACGACGGATGCCGGGGATTGATGAAACGCGCGCAGCAATTTCTGCGAAATCTTTTCGCACAGTCGGTTCGCCGCCGGTCAGTCGAACCTTCCAGAGACCTAAACCTGCAAGTCCTGCGACCAAGTTTTCTATTTCATCGGCATTTAGAAACTGAGTATTTCCGGTTTTCTGATAGCCATCCGGTAGGCAGTATTTGCAACGGTAGTTGCATATGTCGGTGATCGATAGGCGCAAATAGCTAAAACTCCGGCCGTGCGGGTCAGTGAGCGTTTTCATCCTATCCTCGATCTTTAAGTCGGCATTGCCTCAAAAGCCAGCGAGTCCGTGCGTATTGCTTGGAGCGCTGTGGTGGTCACGGGTTTATTATGTCGGCAAACTGCCGGAAATATTGGACTTATGCGGGGTAGAACGGCTACCCCTTTGGGGGTACGCACCCGCTTAACCTGGGCCACCGTCAATTCGTGGGCGAACCAGCCAGGGCGCGTATCTATAGACGTACGTTAAGAACCCGAGTGACCAAGCGAGTCCTGATACAAACAGTAACCAACTAGTCTGCACTGGAGTGAGATGCTGCGGCATGGCTACGATGACACGCAGTAAGCCGCTTATGGCAACTAGGAGAAAGAATGCAATTTCAAAACGACTGGCAACGATTTGTCGGCCGGTGTGCCCCATGGCTGTCCGCGTAATCATGCCAGCGATGATAAGTCCCATGGCGCCTACGGCCAAGGCGTGAACAGGCAGGGAGCGTGGCACTAGCCCCAATGCTTCAAACCCCATTGCCAGAAGCGTTACGGGAACCCATAGGTAGCCAAGCTGAAGAACCCACACCATGGGGTGTTTAAGTGTTTGCCAAGGTTTCCAGCCGAGCCAGCGCACCAAGTTAATGATTGCTGCAATGAAACAGCAGAAGAATGCTAGTCTGGGTGGTAGTGTGAACCAAGCAACGATAGCCAGTACGGTGCTCATTGGTGTGGCAATCACAAAGAATGGCGGTTTCCATACCTGAACGCCAGGGACGCCATTCTGAGTGAAGTTAGGGATTACACGCCCTCCCATGACCACCAGTAATTCAAGAATAACGAATAGGGCGAGCTCTACCGGATATAGTGGATTCACCGGTAGACTGGTGATCGCGATTATGTAGAACCAGATGTTAAACGCGCCCATCAGAACGACTAGCCCCAGAATAGGGAAGTTCTTCCAGAGTTTGCTCAGCCACAATACGCGAAACAGCAACCCTGTCAGCAAGACAACGAAAGCAATGTCGAAAGCTGCGGCGAGTCTAATATCACCATAAATGATGAATAGACGTGCGAGAGCCCAGAGTGTGAACAATAATGCTAGGGGTAGTCCAGCAGCAGGCAGAATCCCGGTCCAGTTATTGCTGGCAGTCAGCAAGAAGCCTGCAATAACGGCCAGAGCGAATCCAAACACCATTTCATGAGCATGCCAGAAGACTGGATTGATGTTCGCGCCGGATAAGGAAAGGGTGCCAGAGAGCAGGCCGAGCCATAACAGGACGGCCGCAGAGGCAAACAACGCAGCTCCCACATAGAATGGTCGGAAGCCTAATCGCCACAGACCAAAGCCTGTCATTGGTCGTTCCCGGCGTGCCTGGCTTTCCTTGATGGATAGTAGATTGCTCGGACGGGTCGATTTTTTGTTGTTAGTCATGAGAGCCTGTAGCCGTGTGTGTATGAATCAGACACCAATTTTTGCGAACAAAAGTTGGGTTGACCATACCCATTTGGGCGTAACCGACCTTCAATACCCTAGCTACAGACTTCAGTGTTTAGCTGAGGTTGTTGGAAACAGCCCAAACAGCTGCTTCAACGCGTGAGCGGAACTTCAGCTTCTTTAATAGATTTCGGATGTGCACTTTGACGGTGCTGTCCATGATGTCGAGTTCGCGGGCAATTAGCTTGTTGGACATGCCGTGTGCCAGACATTTGAGAATGCTCAATTCGCGTTCAGTTAGGCCAGCCTGTGAGCGATTGGTAATAACGGCCTCTTGGCGCAAAGCCATCGCCAGCAGACCGCTCAGCTCTGCGCTAATGGCATTCTTGCCGAGCATTGATTCCTTGATGAGGCGGATCATCTCTTCCGGATCAGTGTCCTTGAGGATGTAACCATCAGAGCCCGCGCGGATCGCGCCAACGAGATCGTCTGGGTTGTTGGAAACAGTTAGTAGGATGATTCTTGAATCAACGTCCTTATCACGCATCAGCTGAAGCGTCTCGATACCGTTGAGACCTTTCATGTTCAAATCGAGCAGAATTAGATCAGGGTGGTGTTCGAGGGCAAGTGCAACACCTTCGCTACCGGAAGCTGCTTCAGCGACAACTTCGAATTCAGGCTCCATGCCTAGAAGCTGTATGACCCCTTTTCGGAATAGTGGGTGGTCGTCGATAATCAATGTTTTGATGGTGTTGGTCATGACTGGGCCTTTAGCTTTGAATCTCAGATTTTTCAGGGATGAAAGTCAGGAGCACTTCTGTGCCGCCCTGGTCGCGATTTCGAATGGTGATTACCCCATCCAGAGACTGAGCGCGGTCTTCCATAATAATCAGTCCGTAGTGATTTTCCGGTGACTGCGTGTCACCGATGCCGATACCATTATCGGTAATGCTGATCACTACAACCTGGTTGTCTGTAAGAGTTGCGCTAATGCCTACTTCGGTTGCCTGTGCGTGCTTATCAATGTTGGCGAGGGCTTCACGGATAATGCGCAACACATGAATTTCTTCGTTTGCAGAGAGTAGTGTGGGTGGTAGGTCGTTGTGGCAGTTGATCGGTATGTTGCAACGGCGGCTGTATTCTTCGGTAGTTTCTATCAACGCGGTTTGGAACCCACGTTCATCGATCTTGAGACGGAAAGCGCTGATGAGTTCACGCAGTTCTTTATAGGCGCTGGTAAGCCCCGTTTTAAGTTCAGTCACAATTTCATGCTGGTGCTCAGGGGTAAGCTGATTCTTTTCTAAGCGGGCGACTTGAATCCTTAAGTAGCTGAGTGATTGGGCGATTGAGTCGTGTAGTTCGCGGGCAATGACCGAACGTTCCTCCAGGACGGCGATTCGGTGGAGTTTTTCTTGATGCTGCATCTTGGAAAGAGCCATCGATAGATTACTGCCGATAGCTTCGAGTACGCGAATCTTCCAGTCGGGCAATGACTCGACTGCATTGATTTTGAAGGGCATGACACCTGTGATAGAGCCGACATTACCAATAGGAACAAAGACCATCCTTTGACCATTAGTGTCACTGATGTGCGATGGCATCTGGCTTTTTGAAAAACAGTCTTCGCATCCGTTTTTGCTGCACAGGTGTTCAAGTTCGTTCTTGCTTAAATTGGAGGTTAGGCGGTGTGCCGGAAAGACGCCATGCTCACTGATACAGACGGTTCCTGAGTTGAGGCCTAGTTCGGCTTCAATTTCGTTTAATAGTTCTTTCAGCATGGCTGACGTAATATTTTTGTCAGAAAGCTGTAGGGCTGACTTGTACATTAGTTCAAGAGATCGATTGCTATCAGTCAGCTCTCGAGTTCGCTCTTCGATTAACCGATTCTGGTTATCGTAGGTCGTCGCGATTTCAGCGACCATCATGTTAAAACTGACCGCAAGTTGGCCCAATTCATCCTGATCCGTATGTTGTGCTTTGGCAGAGAAATCCTTGTCGCGGACACGACTGGCTACTAGAAGCAGATCTTTAAGCGGTCTAACCACCTGGTTTTTCATCATCCACATTGTGATCAAGCATACGGCTACTGTCATCGCGAGTAGCGCGATTTGCAGCGATCGGAGCAGGGCAATCTTCTGTTCCAGATCCTGTTCAATCAGAAAAACCACCTCGTTGATTTGCTCGACAAAGGCCGGGATGATGGTTTCGAGCTTGTTGACAGTTGCAACATCAGGTTTACCGTGCAGACTGATCAAAACCGGTGAGATTTCTTGATCCCAGGTCTTGTGCACTTTTTCGAACCTGGCTGGCAGTTCGCTGTAGTCTGCAGCACGAGAGACGACGAAATCTTCTAAAGTGTTCAGCCGGATCTGAAATTCTGCTGAAGCGCTGGCAATCCGCTCAGTCGGTGCACCTGATTCTGCGTAGCTCAGCAGTCTGTAGCTCATCATGCGCAGCGAACCTGCTGAGTTGATGGCGTTGGCTTTTCCAAGACTGTTGTCGGCGATAGAGGTTGAAAGTGTCATCGAGATGAACGACAAAAAAGCAATTGTTCCCATCGCAAGCCCGAGTCTAGCCAGCAAGGAATCCTTGATCGAGATGCTAGGAATAATCGAAAAAATCATATTTGGTTAGTTAAATCTCTAGCCTTGTTCGTCAAGGGGGTATTAGGGCGTACCACCATTTTGAACGTTGATGAGTGTTTTACGAGGTTGTCGACAACCGGCAATCTATAACCATCTGTTTTTCTTGCATATTCCACCATCTGGTTAAGAAGGTCTATACCAACAAAGGGGTAGATGCCATAAAAATCAGATAGTTTTCAGGACTATCACAAGCGATCCCGACTTTCTATGATGCTCTCCAAGGCAAAAGAGAAAGCACGGAGTTTGTTATGTTTACCAGAAAGCAATTGTCAGTCGTCTCATCCAGTACGTTTGCATTTACGATTTGTTTTGCAATCTGGATGATGTTCGCGGTTATCGGAATTCCAATCAAAACAAAGTTGGGTCTGAATGAAACCGAGTTCGGCTTGCTGACGGCTATGCCCGTGCTATCTGGTTCACTGATTCGACTACCGCTGGGCATGTTGACGGATAAGCTAGGCGGTCGGATTGTTTTCTTTATCCTCATGCTGTGTTGTGTAATCCCGCTCTGGTTTATTGGCGATGCCACCGAATATTGGCAATTCCTTGTTCTTGGTCTTTTTGTCGGACTGGCTGGCGGTTCATTTTCGGTAGGGATTGCCTATGTGGCGCGCTGGTTCAATAAGCAGAATCAAGGGTTGGCCATGGGGATCTTTGGGGCGGGTAACTCGGGCGCGGCCGTAACCAAATTTGTGGCACCTTCAATTGTTCTGGCCTTTGGTTGGACCATGGTGCCTAAAGTGTATGCCGTAGCCATGCTAGTTACCGCATTGGTATTCTGGATGTTCAGTTTTACAGATAAAAGTCATAACGTAAGCAGTAGCGTTTCGGTAGCCGAACAGCTCAAGGCCCTTAAGGATCCACGCGTTTGGAAGTACTGTCAGTACTACTCGATCGTGTTCGGTGGGTATGTTGGTCTAGCCCTATGGATGACCAAGTATTACGTTTCTGAATACGGCTTTGACCTTAAAACGGCTGCATTGTTGGCCGCCTGCTTCTCTCTCCCTGGGGGTGTGTTGCGCGCCGTGGGCGGCTGGTTGTCGGATAAATATGGAGCCCATTCTGTGACTTGGTGGGTGTTGTGGGTCAGTTGGATCTGCTTATTCATCATGTCGTATCCGCAAACCGACTTTACGATCCAGACGGTTAATGGACCGGAAACCTTCCATATCGGTCTGACACCAGTGGTCTTTACGGTGCTGTTATTCATTATTGGGGTGGCCTGGGCCTTCGGCAAGGCGTCCGTATTCAAATATATCTCCGACGATTATCCGCACAATATTGGCGTGATTTCAGGGATCGTCGGTTTGGTGGGTGGCTTGGGAGGATTTGTTTTGCCCATCATGTTTGGTGCGCTTGTCGACCTGACCGGTATTCGCTCTTCCTCTTTCATGCTGCTGTATGGCGTTGTCTGGATCTCATTGATCTGGATGTACTTCACTGAAGTACGTACCTCGTCGGTACTTGATCGCCAATCAGCGGCTCAGTCAACCGATCAATCCTGAATTCATTTATCGAACGGAGTTAATCATGTCGAGAGTTCTCACCAAATGG
>JACCEA012488826.1_pt1 | contig 15171 bp, 12 predicted proteins | sample 7449851 | NCBI WGS metagenome assembly JACCEA01 (sample SAMN15323453, study PRJNA562643) | freshwater metagenome | isolation source: river surface water | place: USA:Blue River Watershed | collected 2017-08-18 | reverse complement strand
TGAGGATTTACGTACTTCAAATATCCTACCCATATAGATCAGTTACTTTGTTTTTCAGGGCGCAAAAGTAGCAAAGATGTTACAGTTTTGGCACATATACCACGTATTTTTCTTCAAAAAACGGCTCCTGAAATATGTCGTGCACCTTCCACGCCTGCACTATACGTTTCAACCCCGTATCGTTGATCTCTTGTGTCAGGTCACCGCCCTTCAGGCATATCAATCCATTGGGAAGCTCATCACTTTTCTGCCCCCGTTCTATTTTGTTATTTACCCACCTCCACAGATCATTCAGTGGAGCCACTGCACGCGACACGGCATAGTCAAACGTCCTTCCCTTCAACTCTTCTACCCTCGAGTGAACTGCTGTTACGTTTTTCAGACCTATCGCATCAGCCACCTCCTGCACCACCTTGATCTTCTTCCCGATACTGTCCGAAAGCACAAACTCAACTTCAGGAAAAAAGATAGCAAGCGGGATACCCGGAAAACCGCCACCCGTACCTATGTCAACAATACGAGCTCCGTCATCAAACGGGCAAATTGCAGCTATGGCAAGACTGTGCAACACATGCTTCTCATATAGCGAATCAATGTCTTTTCTGGATATCACGTTAATTTTGTCATTCCACTCCTTATACAATTCCTCCAGCATGCCGAATTGTTGCATCTGCGTATCTGTGAACTCCCCAAAGTACTTCTGTATTATTTCCAACTTGTTTTGTTTTTCCACGTTATGTAAGGAAGAAAGGCAAAGTTATACATCATCCATCCAAAATCGAACAAAGGGAATAGAAACACCAACCCAGCTTCGTTTACCCTTCTCGCACCCAGATACCACTTGAGCCATACAAACAAACAGCGGCTCACCATCAGCACAATCACCGCCGGCGCAGCAAAAGTGAACAAACATAAAACGAACGCTACCCACATACCGGCATGAGAAGCTCCATATAGACCAAGGGCTACTTTAGTTCCCACTCGATAGTATTTTCCGGTGGAAAGGTGACGCTGCTTCTGCGCGACCCACTCCTTCCATGTGCCCTTTGCCGGCGAAAGTGTGAAAGCCCTGCTATCTGAGACTACAGCACAGTTGACCTTGTTCCCGGCTATCTGGACAAAAAGGTCGTCATCACCCGATGGTAATGACTCCCAAAGCGGCTCATTCATCGCCCAACTGAGCAGTTCAGAGTCGCATGCCATATTACGACCCACTGCCATGTACGGCCTGCCCATCTTGATATACGAACTATACTGAAGCCATGTGTGTAAAGTCTCCCAACGGATAAATGCATTCAAGAGACCGCGCGCTTTGAAATATCCACCGTATCCGGCAACGATCTCCTTCCCCACTGACAATGGCTGCACCATCAGAGCCAACCATTGTTCACTTGCCGGCACACAATCCGCATCGGTCAACAACAGCCATTTACCCACCGACCTGCGAACGCCTTCCTTCAATGCTGCCTTTTTGCCAACGCTCTGCTTATCAATGACCCGAACTACTTCAAGATGCTCATATTGGTTGGTCAGATCAGCAAGCATCCCCGCTGTACCATCGTCAGACCCGTCATCAACTACCAACACATTAAAAAGCCTCCTACCTGTTGTATCAGTATAGTCCTGTTTCAAAATAGCCGGAAGGTTTTTTCTTAGATTATCGGCCTCATTGCGGGCGCAGATCAAAACGGTCACGAAAGCTCTCTCTGCGGTCGCTCCATGCTTGACCAGGATTCTACTGCCACGCCCGGTACCAATATAACCTGCATAGAAAGCCTGAACGGCAATACAAACAATAAAAACCAGAAATGCGATCACAGGATAAAGGTAAAAAAGGAAAACAGACTGTTACCAATACCCCATAAGACCATTATCTCAAGTGCAGACTCCGTTCTTCCCTGTATTTTTCTCTTATCCATGCCTTTAATTCAAGATCCGTTGCTGCTCTTGCAAAATCGTACGGCATGGGATACTTCATAATAAATGCAGCAATGCTGTCTATATCTTTTATGTCGGTCAACAACCTTACTATATCTTCATTGTAACGCGAATCAATGTACAGCTGGCGGTCATCGGCCGCAAAATCAGACCTGAATGCCTTTTGCTTTTTACTATTGCCGGTTATCTTGTCCGCCAACCACCCTATGCCTCCGGTCACACCCAGACCCGTAAATTTCACAGGAGCTATTATCTGCTTATTGAGCTCATGTGAAAAGAACTCATGTCGCTCGGCTGAGTCCGTTTGATATTTTGTTCGCCCCGAAATAATGACCTGTTGCAGTTTGTAAGACACGGGCACCAGCTTTAATTGCATGTTGTCAATATTGTCTACCGACACGATCTGTTGAAATGATTCATACGCCACATGCGAAAACACCAATACATCTCCCGGTTTTGCAGCTATTGCAAAAATTCCGCTTTTAGTGGTTGTTGCAATTGCGGCTGTCGATCGGTTCATTACTACCACAGTATTAACCTTTTCGCCGGTCTCTGCATCAGAAACAACACCCTTTGCCAATTGTCCGTTGGCAATGTGCCCTCCAAGACACAGTATGACTATGATGAGTTGTCGCATGAGACCGCCCGAAAATATAACAGGAATCTATTTTTCAGCACCGGAAGCAACGACTTTATTCTAATATTAACACGGTACGGCAAATAAAAAGCCCCGTGCACTGACGTGAACGGGGCTGTAAAAATTGAATATTAATTACCCGATAGAAACGAGCTCAATATCGAATATCAGATCATGACCGGCAAGTGGGTGGTTAGCATCAAGTGTCACCATATCTCCGTTAACCTCAGTGATCACAACCGGAAATACATTACCCTGATTGTCGCCCATCTGCAACTCCATACCTACCTGTGGCTGCATGTCTGCAGGGAAATCGCTTACTGGATAATCCATCACCATATCATCATTGCGATGGCCATAAGCCTCAGCAACCGGAATGTTTACTGTCTTTTTATCTCCGGGTGTCATATTGAGCACGGCTTCATCAAAACCCTTGATAACCTGACCTGCACCGGCGGTAAAACTCAGTGGATCCCTGCCCTCCGAACTATCGAATGTGGACCCATCAGTAAGGCGGCCATGGTAATGAACGTTCACCTTATCTCCCTTTTGTACTGTTGACATTTTTTCTCTTTTTGAATAAATAATGCCGCAAGTTACGACGAAATGCATTATCATATGCAATAATAAATGTTAAACCACTGAAAATCTGTCGATAAAATTCCCGTTGCTACATTTGTCCACTAAATGTGAATTTGTCATGCCGCGACAGCTATTAATACTCCTGAGCCTGATCCTTGGGTCTTGTATTTCGTTTGCACAACCCTTGTTTGACGAGGACATAAAACCGGGCGCAGAAGCAACAGCTAGGTATCTTCCAATACTAAAGAAAAAGCGGGTCGCACTGATCATAAATCAGACATCAGTAGTTAACGGCCGATCATTGCTGGATGTATTGCGAGAAAAAGGCGTAAATGTGAAAAAGATATTTGTGCCCGAACATGGATTTCGTGGCAACGAAGATGCAGGAGCTCACATCGCCAACGGAACTGACAGCGCTACCGGAATACCCGTAATCTCTCTATATGGAAACAACAAGAAGCCAAAGAAAGATCAATTGATTGATGTAGATGTGCTCATCTACGACCTTCAGGATGTTGGCGTTCGTTTCTACACCTACATCTCTACCCTCGAATACTGTATGGAAGCAGCATTCGAGAACGCCAAAAAACTCATTGTGCTTGATCGACCCAACCCAAATGGACACTATGTAGACGGACCGGTACTGGAAGTGGTCAACAGGTCATTTGTGGGAATGCAACCGATCCCCATTGTGTATGGGATGACAGCGGGTGAGTATGCAAAAATGCTCATCGGAGAAAATTGGATAAAATATACCGGTAAACCAGACCTTGAAGTCATTAAATGTAAAAACTACACACACAGCAAAATGTATAAGCTGCCGGTGGCTCCGTCGCCAAATCTTCGCGACATGGAAGCAGTGTACGCATATCCTTCTCTCTGCCTATTTGAAGGCACAACAATAAGTTTGGGTAGAGGAACAGACAAACCTTTCAGGCAATATGGACATCCTTTGTTTGAAGGTAAATTCAACTACTCTTTCAAACCGGTAAGTAGCAAAGGTGCTAAAACACCACCACACGAAAACCGCAACTGTTATGGTGAATTTGTTGCCGAAGACGTTAAACAGATAAGAGCACAAATTGACAACCACTTCCAACTAAAGTGGCTCATCAGTGCCTATTCGGCCTACCCTGAAAAAGAAAAATTCTTTACACCATTCTTTACGAAGTTGGCAGGAACTGGCTCCCTACAAAAGCAGATCGAGAATGGGACGGAGGAACAAACAATTCGCGCGTCATGGGAGAATGACCTGAACAATTTCAAGGCGGTACGTAAAAAATACCTGATATATCCTGCCGACTAGAACAATCCCTACCAAAAACGATTAACTTTTGATTGATATTTCATTTTCGTTCTGCAGAGCACTACACCATTGAAAGTATTGAAAACAAAGACACTTCGGGCTTTCGACCTTCTGACGAGAAAGATTTTTTATTACTTTGTATTTCATTAATAATATTTGTCCTAATTTAGTACTTCGTTCATAAAACCAATAAAATTAAAAATATGAAAAAGCTGATCACAACCTGCGCTATCCTGGCAACTGCAACAGCTGCAACATTTGCGCAATCAAAAGCTACAATGAAATCTACTGCTCCTAAAGCGGCAACAGCCACTTCGGCAGCAGCAGCAAAAAGCGGCCCTACTCCGGAGCAACTCGCTGAAAGAAGTGCGAAGACAATGCAAGCTCAATTGGGATTGTCTGCAGAAGAATACAAAGGCGTGTATGAAGCAGAGCTTTCTTACCAGAAAGACCTGAAAACTGCTAAAGAATCAGGATACGAGCCGGGCCCCGGACAAACAATGCAAATGGGCATGACCAAAGACCAACGCATCAAGAGTGTCCTCACTGCTGAGCATTACTCAAAATATGAGGCTGCTAAAAGCGGTAAATAATTTATTAGTGTAATTATGCAGCCCGAACGGTTTTCCGTTCGGGCTTTTTTATCCACTATACCGCCGGGATATATTCACGTGTTGAATTGTCTCTTTACTTTTGAGCCATATATGGCCAGTGTATTTTCCTACAACGAACTTTCCCGCTTCACACAGTCTGTTTTCAAAGCGATGGGCTGTAGCGAATCAGATGCAAACAATGCAACACGTGTATTACTCTCAGCCGACCTCCGGGGCATTGATAGCCATGGTATAGCGAGGCTGGCAGGATACGTGCGCCTGTGGGAAGCTACACGAATAAACGCCACCCCCGACATCAGGATAGTCCATGAAAGTCCATCTACCGCGGTTGTGGATGGCGACGCCGGTCTTGGGCTGGTAGTTGCTCCATGCGCCATGCAGGTGGCCATAAATAAGGCAAAAACAGCAGGCACCGGTTGGGTAAGTGTACGCAATAGCAACCATTACGGCATTGCCGGTTACCACGCCATGATGGCACTGGAGCACGATATGATCGGAATATCCATGACCAATGCGAGCGCCCTGGTGGCACCCACATTCTCAATAGAAAGAATGTTGGGTACAAATCCTATTGCGGTGGCAATTCCGGCCCGCACGCAACCTGCGTTTGTCGCCGACTTTGCGACAACAACAGCCGCAAACGGCAAGCTCGAGATACTTCAACGAAAGAATGGAGACGCTCCGATCGGCTGGGTACAGGACAAGGACGGCAACTCCTCAACTGATGCCAATGCCCTGAAAAAGCAAGGGGCTTTACTGCCGCTCGGCAGCGACCGCGACCACGGTAGTCATAAAGGGTATGCACTTGGTAGCATCGTAGATATTTTCTCAGCAGTCCTCAGCGGCGCCAGCTATGGACCATGGGCACCACCATTCCCTGCTTATGTGCCCATGCCCGAAAATATGCCCGGCCAAGGGCTCGGACATTTCTTCGGGGCCATGAGGATAGATGCGTTCAGAACTGCCGATGAATTTAAAGAACACATGGACAACTGGATCACTCGTTTCAGAAATGCCACACCTGCACCGGGGCAAGATAAAGTGCTTATACCTGGCGACCCGGAACGAGAAATGGAAGCAATTCGAATCAATGAAGGAATCCCGGTTGTAGATAGTGTGGTCGAAGAAATTACTGCACTTGCACAAAGATTGGGTGTCTCGGCACCAACGCCAATGGCAAATTGATTGTAAAACAAGTTATTCAACTGCATGCTCATGGTCGCCCGGACATCATTATTTGCTCTGTATATCATTTTGCCGCTCTCCGGCTTCGGTCAGGGTATCGGTACACCTTCGTACCCCAAAGGATACTTCCGCAACCCGCTCCCCGTTCCTATCACATTGGCCGGCAACTTTGGCGAGTGTCGTCCCGGGCATTTTCATAGTGGCATTGACTTGCGAACAAACGGAGTAGAGAACCTCCCGGTCTTTGCTGCCGCAGATGGTTACATTTCCCGCATCAAAACAGAGAAAGGTGGTTTCGGTCATGCCATATACATTACCCACCCCAATGGCTATACCACACTCTATGCCCACCTGAACAAATTCTATGCTCCCCTGCAAAAACACCTCAGGAAGTTACAATACGAAAAGGAAAAGTGGGATCTTGATATCAACTTCGCGCCCGAAAAGTTTCCGGTTAAAAAAGGACAGCAAATGGCATTCTCAGGCAATACAGGTGCCTCTGCAGCGCCACACTTGCACTTTGAGATTCGCGACTCCAAAACTGAACACCCATTAAACCCTCAACTTTTCGGGTTTGAGGTAAAAGACACAAAACCACCCGTAATTTCCGAAATAGCTTTCTACAGAGGAAACATATTTGACCGCGACGTAGTATCATTTACCCTCATAAAAAAAGGTGACGCATACAAACCGCTTCGCTCAGGCAACATTGCCTTCCCCGTTTCCGGCGACACGGTCGAAGTCCCCGCGGGAAAGATCGGTGTTGGATTCACTTCAGATGACTTTCAGGAAGGCAGCGATAACACGATCACCTTTCGCTCAGCCGACCTTCAGATAGACAATAAGCTCACTTCGTCTGTCCTCATGGACGATATTGGCTATGACGTATCTCGTTACCTGCACGGCTATACCGATTATTATGCCCGCCAGAAGTTCAACAAATGGATACAGTTGATGTTCAGGCAACCGGGCAACAAACTTCCCGGCGTTTACGCATCACCATTACCTGAATATGGCAAATTCAATATTGCCCCCAATGAAATAAAAGAACTGATAATGACCCTTACAGACAATAGTGACAACCGCTCACAAGTGCGACTTTTCATCAAAGGGCGCGACTACGTCTCCCAAAATCGCGCTGAAAGCGGATGCAAGCCGTTCTTTTACGAACGCACCAACGACCATACGTCTCCCAACATCCGTTTCACAGTAGATGACCGTCAACTGTATGACGATATGTGTATTTCGATCAGCACAGAACCCGGCAACCTCTCAGACAAATTTCAGATACATTATCCTTTTGTACCGCTTCATCACTATACCGACCTACAGATAAAGAGCAACCGTCCGCTGAGCGAAGACCTCAGATCAAAAGTAGTTTTGGTTTACAACGACGGAAAAAAAGACGATGCTAAGGCAGCCCAGCCTATTGATAATGTGTGGTACAAAGCATCTATCCGGAATTTCGGCAACTATTGGTTGGATATCGACACAACCCCGCCGATTATTCGTCCGCTACACAAGAACGGCGCCAACCTTTCGCGTGCAGCCAAGATCTCGTTCATCATCAAGGATGCTACCACATCGGTACGTGCATTTAGAGGAACCATTGACGGCAAATGGGTATGCTTTGAACAGCATGGCTTAGATTTCTTTTACGAATTTGACGAGTACTGCAAAAAGGGACGCCATGAACTCGAAATGACAGCCGAAGATGAAAACGGGAACAAGGCAATAGTAAAGACCACCTTCATCCGCTAACCGACGAACTCAAGCTTATCAAAAGGAACTTACTGATAATCTCATTTCAGTACGTAGAGCATTTTGTCTGTGACATTTTTTCATGACCCGGATGATCCGTTCGCAAAAAAATGGCAGTTCACAAGCCAGCTCCTGCCACTTCGTGAGCATCAAAAGTTAAGAGTCTCTTACAATGTCGCCCCGGCTACTATACCTGTAAGTTTTTAACAATGTTATAATAGCAACAGGCAATAATTTTGATAGCAGATTGTGGAAATTAAAAACTTAAATAGCTATGAGATCCAGACTATTTCCGGTGATTGCCACTGCTTCAATAACCTCCATTGTCACTTTATTTGGCGCATCAAGGCTAATGACAACCAATAACGGATTCCTTCTTCCTGAGACAAACCGACCACTTCCCGTTAACCACGTTAACTACAGTGGTCCCGCATCAGCAGCGCCACCGGCGAGCTTCGAAATTGCTGCTGAGTCGTCAGTCAAAGCGGTGGTGCATATCAAAACAGCTACACAAGCCAAGATCATCACAGACAACAGCATGGGTGATATTTTCAGCCAGCTGTTTGGTCAGCGCCAATACTATATTCCTTCACAGCAGGGCTCAGGTTCAGGCGTTGTGATTTCGCCCGACGGCTACATCGTTACCAACAACCATGTGGTGGCTGATGCAAGTGATGTTACGGTAACTTTCAACGACCGTTATACGGCAAAAGCAAAAGTCATCGGCACCGACCCATCTACCGATATTGCTGTGCTAAAAGTAGATGGCGACTCAGAAATGCCGTTCATGGAATTCGGAAATTCAGACGATGTGAAACTTGGCCAGTGGGTATTGGCCGTTGGCTTTCCGCTGAATCTTGACGCGACCGTTACAGCCGGTATCGTCAGCGCCAAAGGGCGCTCACTCGGTGTAAACAAACAACGTTCGGCTGCAGCAATTGAATCATTCATTCAGACCGATGCTGCCGTAAACCCGGGCAACAGTGGAGGCGCACTCGTTAACACCACCGGCCAGCTCGTAGGGATCAACTCTGCTATCGCTTCGCCAACCGGATCTTACGCCGGATATTCCTATGCCATCCCTGCCAATATCGTGCGCAAGGTGGTGAATGACCTCATGAAATACGGTGCCGTGCAGCGCGCATACATGGGTGTAGAATACCTCGATAGCCGGAGTGCATCACCTGAAGACGCCAGCCGCGTGGGGCTCGACAAAACTGAAGGGGTTTATATCACCGACGTGCGTCCGAATAGCGGTGCCGCCAAGGCTGGTTTGCGTAAAGGCGACTTTATTACTCACATAAACGGGGCGCCGGTAAACAATCAGGCCGACATTCAGGGCCAGATCGCTCGTTTCCGTCCCGGCGACAATATCAACGTAATGTACAACAGAGGCGGAAAATCACTGTCAGCGTCGGTTTTGCTGACAAACCTCAACGGCACTACCGACATACTTAAAGGTAATGCTTCAGGTCGTCTGTTGGGGGCGTCATTCAGACCGGTCACTGCCTCTGAAAAGGCAAGTTATGGCATAGACCGCGGCATTGTCGTTACCGATCCCGGAAGCGGTTCTTTCGCAAAACAGACACAAATGCAGAAGGGATTCGTCATTACTGCGATCAACAATAGCCCTGTCGGTTCAGTTGCCGACCTGCAACAGATATTATCAGGCTCCGGCAATGTACAGATAGCGGGCTTCTATCCGGGTATACAAGGCATGTATTATTACGGGTTGAATAGCAAAGGATCAGAATAGCCTTTTTACGATCAGAACCCGAACAAATAAACCGAAACGAGGTCAGTTACGACCTCGTTTCTTATTTATATTGATAAATTGTTCAAAAACAGAAATTCCCCATTGGTTCACTGTCCGACAGCGCCTTTGGGGAAGATTCTTAAACCTATTCGGTTATACTTTATTTACATCAATTATTGTGCCAGATCTTCACCGGCTATCTCATCTGTAAAGTGAGTACCTGCCTCTTCCTCCACGGTCACAGCTGCATCTGACTCTCCACCAGGGTTCCACTCAACAATGAAATTATTTCGGCCCGTACCAATAAGGATGCCGAGAAACTTCTGCTGGATCAATTCGAGCATGGCAAGGAACGTAAATATCGCATGTATCCTACTCTCACAAACCGCAAACAGCATTTCAAACGGCACACGCTTCTTCTCCTCCATGTGGGCAATAAGAAACGTACGCTGACCCTCCAGACTGTAGTTGTACTTTACAACAACGTGCTGAGGTTTGGCATTCCGCTCATTAAACCGTTTGATCACCTTTTCGTATGCCTGAAGCAACTTATACATGGTCACAGTCTGGATCTCAGTTCCCTCAGACGCAGTATCCGTGATGTTCTCCATCTCCTGCTTGATGTTACCGCGCTTCAGTTGCATCTGTCGCTCAGCCTCCATCAATGCCATCACCTCAGACGCCTCCTTGAAGCGCTTGTATTCAAGTATCTTATCAACCAGTTCCTGCCTCGGGTCTATTTCATTTCCCTGTGCGTCCACCTCGCGACGAGGAAGCAACATCCTCGCTTTGATACGCATCAGCGTGGATACAAACAAAATAAACTCACTCGCCAATTCAATATTCAGACTCTCCAACGAATGGATGTAACCCAGAAAGTCATTGGTTAGCTTTGCTATGGGTATATTGTAAATGTCCAGCTCATCCCTTTCTATGAAGAAGAGAAGAAGATCGAACGGGCCCTCAAACTGGGGTAGCTTTATCTGGTAGCTGGCTGACATTTAAACAATTGAATACCTTAACAAATTCATCCAAAAATAGCTTTTTATACCGAACATTTCGGCACCGGATTTACCGCTCCTTTTCAAAATTTATACCCTACCCCAAATGTAAGCACCTGTTTCCACTGCACCCAACCGAGGTCTGCACCCGGTTCGTTCTTTGGTAGAACTGCACCGGTTGTCTTATCTACGTAGGTCGGAAGGTAAGGGAAGTTGTTATCATATACGATGGTGGCCCCCACAGTAACGTTGAAAAACTTGGATATCTTCCACGAAAACAGATTATCAAACAGAATATTAATATTTCCCGGATTATCTTGCTTCACAACCGCACCGGTACTATCCTTCGTATCCTTTGCCAGATAGTTTGAATACAGGTCCAACCTCGTTTTGAACACCATATTCGGGCGGATATTGATCACATACCGTCCTGAAAAATAAGCACCCAATTGGAATACATTGCTTTTGTCGTACGGAATACCAAATGCCCCTTGTGGACTCATTCTCGTATAAAAAGGATCTGCTGCGATCATCCTTGCAGCTATCGGTGACAAGAATAAAGTTACGTCACTTCCTTTTCTGAATTCAAGGCCAACTGCTGTCGTAAAAAAAGCCGGTGACATAAATTTCGACGTAGAAACGCTATCCCAGTTTGGCAGGGAATAGTCATACCCCTTGGTAAACTGTGATTTGAAGTTGAACAGTCCTGTAACGTAAAAATTGGACCCTGTGTCCAGAAGTTTACCATACTTCGTGGTGAAGTCGATACGGTCGTCGGTCTTACGAGGTATAAAACCTGTTGAATAGTTGTACGTTAGACCGTACGTCATATCAAGGTTCGATGTCCATACATCCCGATGATTCAGGTAGTCCAACTTGCCACTGAAGATACCGTTGATCAACATGGACCCCAACTCTCCGCCGGCAGCCCAGTTATGCAAAAAACCACCATTTGTACCTATACTCAACACACCCGTTTTTATCCATGCAACGGTGTCAAGATTGGTCGTCTGCAACTGCTTACGCACGTCATCTACCTTATCTATCTGACTAAAAGCACCGAATGACGCGGCGATTCCCGAGAGCAACATCAATATTCTCTTCTTCATTATATATATCTTTTGTTTTACTTTTTAGGTTTATATCTGGCTGCTGCCAGGAACTGTTCCTGTGTCAATTGTTTATTCAAAAGACTACTCAATGTTTCCTTCGGATTATTCTCCATGTAAGACGCAACTATTTTGTACCCCAGCCACGTACCCACTGCACCCGGCGTCACTTTCACAGGATTACTCACTGGCTCCAGCCCCCTTGCAAACGGACCGTCCGTTACGTAGGACATCACATCCATAGCAACCTTGCTGTAGAGCAATTTGTTTTGCACAAAGAAGTTATAGATCAATCCCTCATTGGCCTCACACCAGGCTATGTTATCTTTGCTGAATCCGAACAGAACTGAATCGTGCTTCTCCGGAAGCAACATGTGCAAAAAGTACTGTTCCCTTCCCTTATCCATCATCAGTTCCAATAATGACTTCTCTTGCGGACTCCATGGATACCACCCTCGGTACATAGAGGAAAGAACCGACACCGGAATATAGTTTTCCCGGCGATGTGGTGCCAGATACCGTGGTGCGCCAACTGCCGCGTAATGAGGAAAATTGTCGCCGAGGAACATGTCCAGGGCCACGCACTGCGTATTGCTATCTACAGGGAAGCTGGGCCACCTGCTCAGGCCAAGGTTCAAATAGTAAACCTCCGGAACTTTTCGTTCGGGAAGATACATTTTCAAAAGCTTAAATGCTGTAGATAATTCTCCGTCCACTGATCTCAAATTTGCATAATGCGCTGCAATTGAATCCTGGAGATCGCGGTAATCTTTGAAAGATAGAAAAGGCTTCAGACCATTTTTCACTCCATCAACCGTGTCCGAATAATTTCCATGGATGTCGTAGGCCATTAATGTATCTAGGAAATAATCAAGAAACCTGGGATATTTCTCCTTCAGTTTCATCAATCCTACACCAAGTTGGTTGGTGTCTAAAGAAAAAAGATCCTGCTCAAACCTATGACTTACAAAATCGATCTTTATTCCCTTGGTGTCAGGAACATTCGGTTTATGATCACCGCAACCATTAATGGCCGCAACCAAAGTAGCACCAATAATTGCATAGGTCGCTTTTGCCAAATACCTCATCAGATCCTGTTTTTTGCGGCAAAAGTACCAAAGAGAGGCGTACTTACATAGTACCAACTCATTCCCTGTAAAGATTGTAACGATGAGATACCCTTTCAACTGGCAAAACTTGCACTTAACAGTCCGTTAACGACAAAACAAATAATTTTTAATAACAAAATTTTTACCATTACTTTTGAAGTTCAAATTGCTTACTGCTATCTATGAATATCATCAAATTGAAGATCACCCTTACCTCCATTTTTTCTATCTTTTTGTTAACTACGCACGCGCAACAAAAACTCACCCCAGAACCTGCTAACATCGAAAGAAATAGTATTGACAATACTCCTGCAATTATTTCATTCGGAACAGAAGGCGGGTTCGAAAGACCGGGTACTACCGGGGCTTTATACCGGCTATTCGCAACCGACCGCAACAATACAAAATTAGTTCTGTCGTCCTCTACCACAACAAAAGCCAAAACCCTGGTCGAGAATTACGACGAATATTTCAACGACATTAAAATAGAACTGAGTGGCGTAAAAGTGCTTTTCAATAACCATGACCGCGCCACCTTCGTTAATAGCAATTACTACAATGTGAATTATCCGCTGCAAACATCACCGGAAATTACAATGACTGACGCCAGGGACATTGCTATCCGATCAGTCTCGGCAGAGATTTACGCATGGCAAGTTTCTGCAATGGAAACGCAGCTAAAAATAGAACAAACAGACACATCTGCATCCTACTTTCCAAAAGGGGAATTGGTATATATCGAAGACAATACCCTAGCTCAACAAGACCGCAAGCTGCACCTTGCATATAAATTCAATATATATGCAACACAACCTTTAAGCAGGGAAGACATTTATGTCGACGCCACAACCGGAAAAATACTGTTTAGGAATTCTCAGATACATCATACTTCCAGTTCGGGTCCATCGGCATACAGCGGCACGGTAAATTTTAACTCATCGAAGATTTCGGGCACTTACTACCTCAGAGACAGTCTGAGAGGAGGTGGTATTAATACATACACATGCGCAAACACAAATGGATCAACCATTCTTGACGTGACAAGTTCTACCCCAACCTTTGCGTCTGATGTGGCACTCGATGCACATTGGGGTGCGGAGGTTGTGTATGACTATTGGCTGAATGAACAGGGACGCAATAGCTATAACAACAGTGGTGCTCCGCTCAATAGCTATGTTCACTATCTTGTCAACTATAACAATGCATTCTGGAATGGCTCACAGATGGTGTATGGCGACGGATCAGGTTTACCGTCAGGATTCCTCCCACTAACATCCTTAGACGTTTGCGCGCATGAAATAGGTCATGGTGTTTGCCAGTTTACAGCAAACCTTGCGTACAACAAAGAATCCGGAGCAATGAATGAAGGGTTCAGCGACATTTGGGCTGCAGTGATCGAAGACTACGGAGACCCACACGAAACAGATGCCAAAGCAAAAAGTATGTGGAAGATCGGTGAAGAAATTGGAACCTCACCTATTCGCCGCATGGACACGCCTAATATCAGGTTCCAACCGGATACCTACGGTGGCACATATTGGATCTCCGTTGTCGGATGTACACCGTCTTCCGGTAACGACTATTGCGGCGTGCATACCAACAGTGGTGTATTGAACTATTGGTTCTACCTTTTGTGCCAGGGCGGTAGCGGAACTAATGATATTGGTAATGCTTTCTCCGTAACAGGTATTGGCACGTCGAAAGGAGCGGATATTGCCTATCAGACTGAATTGATGTTGACCTCTGCTTCAAACTTCGCAAATTGTCGTGCTGCGTCAATCTCAGCAGCCCAAACACTTTACGGAAGTTGCTCTCCCGAAGTTGAAGCCGTTACCCGCGCCTGGTATGCTGTTGGCGTCGGTGCAAATTACACAGGTGGCTCAGTGACTGCCGTAACCGGCACAGCCTCAGTTTGCACCGGTGCCACAACAACGCTTGCCAATTCCACGATCGGAGGCACCTGGTCAAGTAGTAGTCCCTCGGTTGCAACAGTCGGTTCCGCAACCGGAGTTGTTAATGGCGTTACCGCTGGAACATCTGTGATCAGCTATATCACATCAGGTGGCTGCATTGCCACTCGCATAGTTACAGTGGCAACCTCTCCGGCTGTAAGCGCCATTTCCGGCGCATCCTCAGTCTGCTCCGGGGCAACAACGACCCTCACCAACGCAAC
>JACCEA010027768.1_pt1 | contig 15173 bp, 17 predicted proteins | sample 7449851 | NCBI WGS metagenome assembly JACCEA01 (sample SAMN15323453, study PRJNA562643) | freshwater metagenome | isolation source: river surface water | place: USA:Blue River Watershed | collected 2017-08-18 | reverse complement strand
GCCAACACCACCCATGTCGCCATTCGGCGCGGTACCTTGCTGCGCCGTTTCGAATATGACTTTATTGAAGACTTTGCCCCCGGGCTCAATCGCGATGTGGTCCAGAAAGCCCTGCAGGGTGGTGAGATCACAGCGTCGGACTGGCTTTAACCTTGATTCTGTTATAGAATCTCAGGTTTTCCACCTTGCCCCACCGCGATTCGCATGGCGGGGGGTATTAGCCAAAAGGAGTCTACATGCGTCATTACGAAATCGCATTCATCGTCCACCCGGATCAGTCCGAGCAGGTGCCGGCGATGGTCGAGCGTTACAAAACGCTGATCACTGGCCAGAATGGTGTCATTCACCGCCTGGAAGATTGGGGCCGCCGCCAAATGGCTTACCCGATCAACAAGGTGCACAAAGCACACTATGTTCTGATGAACATCGAATGCAACGGTGAAACCCTGGCCGAACTCGAGCACGCCTTCAAGTTCAATGATGCCGTACTGCGTCACCTGACGATGAAGCAGAAGCGCGCCATCACCGAGCCTTCGCCGATGATGAAGGAAGAGAAGGCCAAGCCGGTTACGACCGAAGCTGCCGCTTCCTAATCGCTGATTCGACGAAACAGCATCATTGACGATTAATCGGGTTCAGCTCTCCGGGCAAATCCTCAGCGTTCAGCCGATCCGGTACACACCGGCCGGCATTCCGGTAACGGAAGCATCGCTAGGGCATCACTCGGAACAGCAAGAAGCCGGACTCAAGCGTCAGGTCACCTGTGAAGTCTCCGTCAAAGCACTCGGCAATCTTGCGCATCAGCTTGCCGCCGCCCAGACCGGAACCTGCTTAACCGCCACAGGCTTCCTCGCTACCAAGAGTCTCAAAAGTCGCCAACTGATCCTGCACCTCGAATCCATTGAATTTCAAGAAACGTAAATTTCCTCGAAGGAATCCATCATGACTGGACGCACTAACAACACCAAGAAGAAAGACGATCGCAACAAGCGTAATCGTGGCGGCGGCCTCTTTAAGCGCCGCAAGTTCTGCCGCTTCTCGGCAGAAAAAGTTGAACAGATCGACTACAAAGATGTCGACATTCTGAAAGACTACATCGCTGAAAACGCCAAAATCATGCCGGCTCGTCTGACCGGTACCAAGGCTGGTTATCAGCGTCAACTCGGCCTGGCCATCAAGCGCGCGCGCTTCCTGGCCCTGCTGCCTTTCACTGACAACCACAACGGGTAATCGCGATGCAAATTATTCTTCTCGAAAAAGTCGTTAACCTGGGCAACCTGGGTGATGTCGTTAAGGTTAAAGATGGTTACGCTCGTAACTTCCTGATCCCTAACGGTAAAGCGAAGCGCGCAACGACCTCTGCTCTGGCAGAGTTTGCTGAGCGTCGTGCCGAACTTGAAAAGCTGGCTGCTGAAAAGCTGGCCGCTGCTCAAGCGATTGGTGAGAAGCTGAATGGCCTGACCATCGAAATCGCCCGTAAGGCTGGTGTTGATGGCCGTCTGTTCGGTTCAGTCGTTAACTTCGACATCGCCGATGCCCTCGCAGCCAAAGGCTTCAAGGTTGAAAAGTCGGACGTTCGTATGCCGACCGGCCCGCTCAAGACCATCGGCGAATTCCCGCTGGAAGTTGGTCTGCACACCGATGTCATCGTTGGCATCGTTGTAACGGTCGCTGCTGCTCAGTAATCCGGTTTTTACGGATTAAGAAAGCCCGGCTTCGTGCCGGGCTTTTTTACGGCCAAACTTGAAAACAAACGCAACTTGCGTATACTTTGCGTATGAAAGCGCTTTTTGTAGAACTGCCAGCCTTTGCCAAATATAGGTCAGAGTATCTGAGCGAAGAAGCTTTTCGAGGTCTACAAAATTTTTTGATGGCTACGCCAGAAGCCGGTGATGTCATTGAAGGCACTGGCGGTCTTAGAAAGCTAAGGTATGCCGATGCGACTAGAGGAAAAGGTAAGCGTGGCGGTCTGAGAGTAATTTACAACTGGTGGGTGTCTGGTGCGCAGTTCTGGCTATTTACTCTGTACAACAAAGATGAAATGGTGGATTTAAGTCCTAAAGAGAGAAAGTTGCTTAAGGATCTGATTAAGAAAGAATTAGAGGTGCGGCGATGACCAAAAGAAATATGTTTGCAGAGTTGGTAGAGGGGTTTGAAGCCTTGGCTGAGCACCGCGAGGGGAAGCGTACGCTGCGAACCCATAAGGTTGCTGCAAAAGCGATCGACGCAATTGCGCCGGATGAGCTCGTGCGTCTTAGAGAACGTTTGCACTTATCCCGTCCGGTTTTTGCCACCTGCTTGAGGACGAATCCCAGAACTTTGGAGAATTGGGAGCAAGGGCGGGCAAAGCCGAATGCGCAGGCGACGGTGTTGATCCGTTTGGTCGAAAAGTTTCCTGATACGGTTCAGCGACTGGCATCGGTCTAAAAAAATTTAGATAAGACAGCCTAGAGCTCACTTCTGGGTGAGCCAGCCGGTATCATTGCACCTATGAGTTCAGATTTTTCCCGTTCGCCCCGCAAGAATAATTTTGGTAACCAGCCCAAGTCCATCGACCCGGCCATTGCCCAGTTGCGCGTACCGCCACACTCCATTGAAGCCGAACAATCGGTGCTGGGTGGCTTGCTGCTCGATAATGAATCCCTGGACCGCATTACCGATCTGCTGACGGAAGTCGACTTCTACCGCAGCGAACACAAGCTCATTTATCAGCAGATCACCCGTCTGCTGGAACGTGGTCGTCCGGCTGATGTGATTACCGTTTCGGAAGCCATTGAACAGTCTGGCCTGACCGACGAAACGGGTGGCCTCGCCTATTTAGGTGAACTGGCCGCCAATACGCCCTCCGCTGCCAACATTCGACGCTATGCCGAAATCGTGCGCGAGCGTGCCGTACTGCGTCATCTGGTCGTGGCGGGCGATGAAATTGCCACCGATGCCCTGAATCCATTAGGGCGAGACGCCAAAGAACTGCTCGATACCGCCGAACAAAAAGTCTTTGCCATTGCCGAAATGGGCGCACGGGCGCAGCAGGGCTTTGTGCATATCAACCCGCTGCTCACCCAAGTGGTAGAGCGGATTCAAGAATTACACGATCGCGAAAACCCCTCAGAAATCACCGGCGTACCAACGGGCTTTACCGATCTGGACCGCATGACCTCTGGCTTGCAACCGGGTGATCTCATCATCGTCGCCGGTCGCCCCAGTATGGGTAAGGCTCAGCCGCTGGATGCCCAGGTGCGCACCCGCACTGGCTGGAAGCACATGGGCGACTTGCAAATTGGTGATGCCCTGGCCTCTGTTGATGGACAGCCCTCAATGGTGACCGGCATTTACCCGCAGGGTGTGCGCCAGGTCTATAAGGTCACCTTCTCCGATGGTCGCAGCACTGAATGTTGTGCCGAGCACCTCTGGTCGGTGCATTATCGGACGTGGGATGCGCCACGCGTCTTGAATACAGAAAAGCTCATCGACCTGTTGAGCAAAAAGCGGTATCAGAACCGCCTCTGGATCGACCAGCATACGGGTGACTTCGGTCACCATGACGAACTACCAGTCGATGCCTGGCTGCTCGGTGCGTTGTTGGGTGATGGCTCGTTAAGCGGCAGTGCCCTGCGTTTCTCTACGGCATCAGCAGAAATGTTGCAGCGTGTGCAGACCGTGCTACCCGCAGCCATGACAGTGACCCACGCCGGTCACTACGATTACCGCATCGTGCGCGAAGACCGTGGCCACGCACCTGGCATGGCAGGTAGTCAACCGAACGCCATTAAAGAAGCGCTCATTGGCCTCGGCCTCTGGGGCAAAGACAGCGCCACTAAATTTATTCCGCGCCCGTATCTGGAAGCCAATCGCGATGTGCGACTGAACGTATTGCGTGGCCTACTCGATACCGATGGCTGGGTAGAGAAGTGGGGTAGTGTGCGCCTATCGACCGCCAGCCAGCAAATGGCCAACGATGTCGCAGAGCTCGTGCGCTCATTGGGCGGTTGGTGCAGCATCACCACCAAACAGCCGCATTTCACGAACAAAGAGGGCGTGCGTACGGCGGGTAAAACGGCCTGGGTGTGTCATATCAACCATCCGCAACCGCGCAGCTTGTTCCTGCTGTCTGACAAAATCGCGCGTCTGCCAGAAACCTGGGCACGCGAAAAACGCCCCAACTTCGTCAGCATTGAACCGGTGCGTGAAGTTGCGTGCCAGTGCATTTCGGTGAGCCACCCAACGCGCTTGTATGTTACCGACAACGATATCGTCACGCACAACACCGCCTTTGCTTTGAACATCGCCGAATACGTGGCCGTGGACGTGGGGCTACCGGTGGCCGTGTTCTCCATGGAAATGGGCGGCACGCAGCTCGCAATGCGTATGCTGGCCTCGATTGGCCGTCTGGATTCGCACCGCGTGCGCACCGGTCGCCTGACCGACGACGAATGGTCACGTCTGACCTATGCGCTGGGCAAACTGCACGAAGCGCCCATGCATATCGACGAAACCGGCGGCATGAACCCCACCGATCTGCGCGGCCGTGCCCGTCGCCTCAAGCGTCAAGTCGGTAAGCTCGGCCTCATCGTTATCGACTATATCCAGCTCATGGGTTCCACGCGCCAGAATGAAAACCGCGCGACCGAAGTGTCAGAAATCTCCCGTTCGCTCAAAGCCCTGGCCCGTGAACTAGAAGTACCCATCATCGCCTTGTCGCAGCTCTCACGTAAAGTGGAAGAGCGCACTGACAAGCGCCCGATGATGAGTGACTTGCGGGAATCCGGTGCTATCGAACAGGATGCCGACGTGATCCTCATGATGTACCGCGAGGACTACTACAAACCCGATACGCCCGACAAAGGCATGGCCGAAGTCATTATCGGCAAGCAGCGTAACGGCCCAACGGGCACCGTCAGCCTGGCGTTTCTGGGTGAGTACACCCGCTTTGAGAATCTGGCCCGGAGCTAAGTGCGTCGCGCCGGGCGTCGGTGCGTTAGTAGCCGCCAATAATCTTTGCGTTGTTCAGTGTGTCATTCGGCGTGTAGAGTGAGCCACCCCAGTTAGCCTGCAGATCGTAGCCCGACTCGCCGACCAGATAGGTCGTTACGTTCGGGTTGAATGAACGCTGTTTGCCGCCGGACCCAGCCGAAAAATTGGCATTCACATCGGCACCTACACCTTTAGCCGCCGTAAATTGCTTAATGGCATCCTGATCCTTGAAGATAATGACCTGGTACTGCTTCTGAAAACCAGCGCCCAGGCCTTCACCCGCTTTGCGTTCCATCATGAAGAAGGGCTTTTGTCCCGGTTGAAACAAGACGCCATCGCCGTTCGACAGCACCACGAGCACAATATTCACGTTGCTGGCGTTGAAGACCGCATAGCCAGCGCTTTTCTTAATCTCGTCCGCCACCTTGGGGTTCTGCTTTATCAGCGAATCCAATCCCGTATTGGCCATCTTGAGAATGGCTTCACGCTTTTCAACCACCTGGTTGTCGGTGAGCGGCTTGCCGTCGCTTTGGGTCGTCTGGCAGCCGCTTAGGCTAATGAGGGTGACTGAGATCAGTGCAAGGAATATACGTGATGTGTTCATGTTGGTTTACCAAGAAATTTTCTAATTGTGCGTAACGCTACACAAATTAGCCAATCTTGTCAGCCAGAATAGGTTTGTTTGATTGGCTAAACGAAGGAAATGAGCAGTGTCTTGCCGTTGAGATAGAGCTGGCTATCAGGGGAGGTTGTCACGCTATTCTTTAATGTCGCCGTCGACATAGAACCAGCAGCCATCCTCGCGGACAAAGCGGCTGTTTTCATGCAGCCGATAGGCACGCCCGTCGATCTTGTAACGAGCGATGAACTCAACGATGGCACGGTTTTCGCCGTTCAACTCGTGGCGCTTTATACTCAGACCCAGCCAGCGGAGGTTAGGTTCTTTATCGAGCGCCAGAGAGGTTGGCCGGGTTGTCGCGTGCCAAGTCGTTAACAGATAGGGTTCAAGCCCAAGTGCGTAGGCAACATAGCGAGAGCGCATGAGCGCCTCGGCTGTAGCGGCGGGTGCTTTGCCCTCATGGCAGGGGCGGCAGCAGCTTTCGGCTGATTTGCCGCTGCCGCACAGGCATGGATCCATAGAAGGTGAAGCCAATAGGTCAGCTGATCGATTTGGCATCAATCCGATAGCGCACTTCCGCATCCGATGTACGACCTGCTCTCGGGTTGCCGATGGTGGCCAAAGGTGTCGCTAGGCCAGCCAGACCAGTATCTGGCCCACCGGGCAGTTTGAAGCCGGGGCCATATTGATAGCCGACCCAGTTCATCTCCCAGAAGCCAAAGAGCTTTTTACGCAAGTTGGTCAGGCGGGCATCAGTCGCCGACAGGCCTTCCAGTTGTTGTAGGCGTATCACGTCGCCCGGATCGACCGGGATCCAGCCGTAACCCGGGGTGTGGAATTCGGCGCGAACGCGCTGATCTTTGGTCACGTTGCCAGTGGCACCCAGTTTGGGGTTGAGGCGCGATTCGCCGATGATCTGACCCCACACGGCACGGGCCGGGATGTTTAAGGCGCGGCATAGGTTAACGAAGGCTATGGTCACATCCTCACCCTTTGGGCTGAGGCAGGTAGTGCGCGGGGGGAGCGCTAATTCGTAGGCGCTGCACTGCCCAGAAAGTGCTTTGTCGAGCACCCAGTCATACAGCGCGCGAGCGCGGGGCAGGGGCTCGATGATGCGGCCCGTGACCTCATCGGCCAGGCGTCTGAGGCTATCGCTGGTGCCTTGGTAGCCGGTTTCACGGACGTTACGATCCAGCTCTTCTTCGGACTCATGGAAGAAGGTACCGCGTTTGGTGATGTCGAACTGACGGGTACGGGTCTCAATCCGCAGGTTAAGCGTGATATCCGGGGTGTTTGATCCATTTTCAGAGACATACACGTGCAGTTGGCTGGCAGGGTCAAAGCGGATGCCCGCTTTATTGCCGCCACCGGACCAGCTAATGGCGGTCACCTGTTGCCACGGGGTATCCATGGGAATGGGGATCCACAAGGTGGCGTCATCGCCATGGCTGGTTGAACTAACGTCAACCCTCAGGTCATACGGGCGCCAGACGCCGCCGCTCAGGGCCATTTCTGGCGCAAGTTTGGCCGGCACCTTGATCGGTGCAGGGCCGCTGGGTGCACGTAAGCCGCTCCGGCTGGATTTTTTGAGTCCGGTGCCGTTGCTGGCGGCTTTCTTTTTGGGGGCAGCAAAAGCGGTGCTGGAGGCCAGCAGGCCTCCGAGCAGAAAAGTACGACGTTTCATGCGGTCTATAGTACCTCAGACGCAAAATCAGCCAAGCGCGAGCGCTCGCCGCGTTGTAGGGTGATGTGCCCGGCATGCGGCCAGCCCTTCATGCGATCTACTACGTAGGTAAGACCCGAGCTGCCTTCGGTCAGGTAGGGGGTGTCAATCTGGGCGATGTTGCCCAGGCAGACGACCTTGGTGCCGGGGCCAGCACGGGTGATTAGGGTCTTCATCTGTTTGGGCGTGAGGTTCTGCGCCTCGTCGATGATGAGGAACTTTTGAATAAAGGTGCGGCCGCGCATGAAGTTCAGGCTCTTGACCTTGATGCGGGAGCGGATCAGGTCACGCGTTGCCGCACGTCCCCAGTCGCCACCGTAGGGGCCGCCTTCATCTTCATTTTTGTTGAGCACGTCGAGGTTGTCTTCAAGGGCGCCCATCCATGGCGTCATCTTTTCTTCTTCGGTGCCGGGCAGGAAGCCGATGTCTTCGCCGACTGGCACAGTGACACGCGTCATGATGATTTCGGCGTAGCGCTTCTGATCCAGCACCTGGGTCAGAGCGGCGGCTAGGGTGAGCAGGGTCTTGCCGGTGCCGGCCTGGCCCAGTAACGATACAAAGTCGATTTCTGGATCCATCAGCAGGTTGAGGGCAAAGTTCTGTTCGCGGTTGCGGGCGTTGATACCCCAGACTGCATTTTTAAGGTGGGTGTAATCAACCAGCGTTTCCAGAACGGCTGTTTTACCGCTGACTTCGCGCACGATGGCTTCGAAGGGCGGGTCGTTGAGGTCGTACACAAATTCATTGAGCAGAAAATCGCGGCAGAGCGGGCCGCTGATGCGGTAACCGGTCTTGGTTTCTTTCTTCCAGGATTCCATCCCGGTGCCATGCGTTTCCCAAAAGTTGGCTGGCAACTCCCTTGAACCTGCATATAACAGGTCGGTGTCTTCCAGAACTTTGTCGTTAAAGTAGTCTTCTGCCAGTAGGCCCAGCGCACGGGCTTTGATGCGCATGTTGATGTCTTTCGACACCAGAATAACGCCCCGGCCCGGAAACTTGAGCTGTAGAAAGAGGATAACGCCCAGAATCTGATTGTCGTATTTAGAGGACGGCAGCGATGGTGGCAGCGGGGTGTTGATCGCCTCGGTTTGCAGGAAGAGGCGGCCGGTGGCCAGTTTTTTTGAGGGTTCGGTGAGCGGAATGCCTTGCTCAATGTGCTCACCCGCATGCGATACCAGATCATCCAGGGTGCGCGTGACCTGGCGGGCATTGCGGGCGATTTCTGACATGCCCTTTTTATTGTTGTCCAACTCTTCCAGCGTCATCATCGGCACGTACACGTCGTGCTCTTCAAAACGGAAGAGGCTCGTTGGATCGTGCATCAGCACGTTGGTATCCAGAACGAACAGTTTGCTGGTAGCGGCGGGGGCTGCGGGTTTGCGGGGGGCCATCGAGATCTCTCTTAATGAGTCAGTGGAACCACGTTGACCCGGTCAGTGACCGGATCGCTCTACAGGGTCAGATTAGCCCAGAGACTGAACAAAAGCCAGCACTTCATCGGCATGGCCGGGCACTTTGACGCCGCGCCATTCCTGGACCAGCTTTCCCTGAGCATCGATGACAAAAGTACTGCGTTCGATGCCACGTACCTGTTTGCCATACATGTTTTTCAGTTTCATGACACCGAACAGTTCACAAACAGTTTCGTCAGGGTCGGAGATGAGACTGTAGGGAATCTGCTGCTTGGCGATGAAGTTGTCGTGTGACTTGAGGCTGTCACGTGAGACGCCGACGATGATGGCGTTGGCGTTGGCAAAGTCGTTGTTAAGTGCGCTGAATTGCTGGGCCTCGGTGGTGCAGCCCGGGGTGTTGTCTTTCGGGTAGAAATACAGCACCAGGGTTTTGCCGGCCAGAGCAGCGAGATTAAACTCACCGCCAGTGGCGACGGCGCTGAAGTTGGGGACCTTCTTGTTGAGTGCTACGGTCATATCCAGACTCCTGGTATTCAGTTTCAGACAGTGGGCAGATTAACGAGATCGACAATCGAGGTCGACAATCAGTTCGCCCGAGCGGCCGGGGATCTCGCCCCAGGCAAAAGGATGAATCGGCAGCATCTGGTGGGTCAGCGTGGCGTGATAATCACCCATGGTACCCAAGGTGTGGCCTTGTTGTAGCCAGCCCGTGAGCAGACGATCAAAGATCGGCGCCAGCTTCTGGCCTTCCAGTTCGGCGTGCAGCGTAAAGACATGGTCGCGCGGGCCGTGGCGGTTCGGGTCGGTCAGGCCGAGCAGATGTTCGTGCACGTTGTCCACAGTCAGGCCATCAACCCCGAGAATTTCATCCAGCGTGGGCAAGGTGGTCGGCAACTGCATATGTTTGCAGGGTTGCCCGTCAATGCTCATGAAGTAGGGCGCCGCGCCGCGACCATCGGAGGCGTATTGCATGCCCCAGGCATCCAGCTGACGAATCGCTGTTTCATTCATTTGCCAACCCGCAGCACCGTGGGTGACGGGCGCATGGCCGAAGACATCACCGAAGCGGTCATAGCTTTGCTGCATACGCTGCAGGGTCCAGGCAGCATCACGGGTGCGAACCTGGTCATGCCATTCGACGTGATCCCAGGTATGAATGCCAGTCTCGTGTCCAGCCGTGCCGATGGCGCGCATTTCTGCGGCGGCCTTTTTACCAATATCAGGGCCGGGCAGGAGCACGCCGTAGGAAAGCGTCTTGAGGCCGTAATGTTCAACGACCGACGTGCGCGAGACCTTCTTCAGAAAGCCGGGGCGGAAGACGCGACGCAGCGCCCGGCCGGTGTTGTCCGGGCCGAGGCTGAAGAGAAAGGTGGCGCGTGCCTGTTGACGGTCGAGCATCCGTTGCAACGCCGGTACCCCTTCCAGGGTACCGCGCAGCGTGTCGACATCAACCTTGAGCGTGATTCTTGACATAGCAGGCCAAGCGGGAGGTGATCCTGTTCGCTCCGAAATTTTTTAAACGACGGGTTTAAACGGAATTACTCGACCAGCTGACGGGCCAGGGCAACATCTTCACGGTAGGCTTCAAAAATCTTGCTGATGGCGTCGGTCATGCTGACGGTCGGCTTCCAGCCCAGATCTTCCATGGTGTTGGTGATTTTTGGCACGCGGTTCTGCACGTCTTGGTAACCCTTGCCGTAGTAAGCGCCCGAAGTGGTTTCGACCAGTTTCACATCTTTGGCGGTCGTCGCGTATTCCGGGATCTTGGCAGCGGTGTCGAGCATCATCGTGGCGAGTTCGCGCACCGAGTAGTTGTTCACCGGGTTGCCGATGTTGTAGATCTTGCCATTGGCGATGTCGTCCTTGTTGGCGATGATGCGCACCAGGGCGTCGATACCATCGTCAATGTAGGTGAAGGCACGTTTTTGCGTACCGCCATCGACCAGGCTGATCGGTTCGCCACGCACGATGTGACCCAGGAATTGCGAGACCACGCGCGAAGAACCTTCCTTTGGGGTGTGGATGCTGTCCAGGCCCGGGCCGATCCAGTTAAACGGACGGAACAGGGTGTAACGCAGACCTTCTTGCTGGCCGTAACCGGCAATGACGCGATCCATCAGCTGCTTGGCGCAGGCGTAGATCCAGCGTGGCTTGTTGATCGGGCCGTACGAGAGTTGCGAGTTCTCCGGGTCGAATTCGCTGTCCGAGCACATGCCATAGACTTCAGAAGTCGATGGGAAGACCAGGTGCTTGCCGTACTTAACGGCCGAGCGAACGATCGGCAGATTGGCTTCGAAATCCAGTTCGAATACGCGCAGCGGCTGCTGGACGTAAGTAGCCGGGGTAGCAATGGCGACCAGCGGCAGAATCACATCACACTTTCGAACGTGGTATTCGACCCATTCTTTATTGATGGTGATATCACCCTCGAAGAAGTGCATGCGCGGATTGCCGATAACATCGGCCAGGCGGTCTGCCTGCATATCCATGCCATAGACTTCCCAGTCGGTCGTTTCCAGAATACGCTTGGAAAGATGATGGCCAATAAAGCCGTTGACGCCGAGGATGAGGACTTTTTTCATAGTGTGGTCGGGTCGTATCGAGTAGTTTGAAATCAGTGGGTTGCGGGTGCAGCTGGCAGGCAGTCGAGCGAGCCGGGTGCGCCATCAACCAGAAATTCGGTTAATTCAACCGCCATCTTATCACCGCAGACCCCAATCGCCTTGTCGTTGAGGCGGTAAATGCCGGGCGAAAGGTCAAATTGGGCGTTGAGAGGGCGGGCGGCGTTGACGGTAATGCGGCGGGTGCCCTGGGTGTTTTCCAGGTCGCTAAATGCACCCGGGTAGGGCGGGGCCACGGCACGGATCAGGTTATAGACCTGCTGGGCTGTTTGTTGCCAGTGAATGCGACCGTCTTCGGGCTTGCGGCCGCCAAAGTAGCTGCCTTCAGTCAGATTGTTCGGGCGGCGCGGTACATCACCTTTAAGGAGCTGTGGCAAAACCCCGCTCAGGGTCTGCGCTGCGGCTGCTGTGACGTGGGCAAAAACTTCGCCGGCGGTTTCATGCGGGCCGATCGGTACGGCTTGCTGGGCAACGATATCGCCCGCATCCGGCTTTTCCGCCATCACGTGCAGTGTGGCGCCGGTTTCGGTTTCACCGTGTAGTACCGCCCAGTTGATGGGCACACGGCCGCGGTATTTGGGCAGCAGCGAGCCATGCATGTTGAGCGGGGCGATCTTCGCCAGGTTCAATACCGACATGGGAATCATCTGCCGGTAGTAGAACGAGAAGATGTAATCCGGGGCGATGGCGGCAATGCGTTGTTGCACGTCTGGCTCGCTGGCGGATTCCGGTGTAGTGACCGGAATACCGGCTTTGGCAGACAGCTCGGCAACACTGGTAAACCAGATGCGCTCGTTCGGGTCGTCGGTATGGGTAATGACCAGTTGCACATCGACACCGCCATCGAGCAGCGCCTGCAGGCAGCGGGCGCCGACCTCGTGATAGGCAAAAACAACGGCTTTGATCGGCGTTTGATATGTCTCAGCCACGGGGATCCTGTTCCAGAATAGCCTGGATTACAAAGCGTGGGCGGCCGCGTACCTGTTCGTAGATGCGGCCGATGTATTCACCCAGTAGGCCAACGCCGAAGAGCAACACACCAATCAGCGCAAAGATCAGGGCGAAGAGGGTGAATACGCCTTCGACTTCGGCACCGAACACAAAGCGACGGACCAGCAGCAGGAAGAACAGGGCGGTTGAGCCTAAGGCCAGTACCACGCCAAGCAGCGAGAACGCCTGCAGCGGCATGGTCGAAAAACCGGTGACCAGATCAAAGTTCAAACGGATCAGGCTGTACAGCGAATACTTGGATTCGCCGGCAAAGCGTTCTTCATGCGCCACTTCGATTTCAATCGGGCGGCTGGCAAAGGTGTAGGCCAGTGCCGGAATAAAGGTACGGCCTTCTTCACACTGATTCAGCATCTGCACCACCTGGCGGCTGTAGCCGCGCAGCATGCAGCCTTGGTCGGTCATGGTGATGTGCGTGATCTTTTCGCGCAGATTATTCATGGCACGTGAGGCGTGACGACGGAACCAGCTGTCCTGGCGGTTCTGACGGATGGTGCCGACGTAGTCGTAACCTTCGCGCAGCTTGGTAAGCAGGTTACCGATTTCTTCTGGCGGGTTCTGCAGGTCGGCATCGAGCGTAATGACCGATTGACCACGGGCTTGCGAGAAGCCAGCCATGATGGCCATGTGCTGACCGTAGTTGCCGTTGAACAGGACCACGCGGGTGACGTCCGGACGCTTGCGGTACTGGTCCGACAGAATCAGCGGCGAACGATCCCGACTGCCATCGTTGATGAAGATGACTTCATAACGGGCGTGCAGGGCATCGAGTGCCGGGTAAAGACGATCGAACAGCGTCCGCAAACCCGCTTCTTCGTTGTAAACCGGAATAACAACGCTCAGCTCGGGCGGTTCGATGTCCGGGTTGCCTGCCGGGACGTTGAGATCCAGGCCGCTCTGCGCCTTCAGGTCGTTGGTCTGTTCGCTCATTTCAGGTGGGTCTCCAGCACGTGTGCCACGGCGGCAACAATGCGATCAACATCAGATTCGGTCAGGGTCGGGAAGAGCGGCAGCGTGATAATGCTGCGGCCAATGCGTTCAGCGATCGGGAACATACCTTCGGTGAAGCCGCGCTCGCGATACAGCGTGAACAGGTGAATCGGCGGGTAGTGCAGGCCGGTGCCAATGCCCAGCGCTTTGAGGTCAGCCATGATGCCGGCGCGATCCGTATCCAGGCGATCCAGCGGCAGCACAATCTGGAACATGTGCCAGTTGCTGTGCGCAAAATCGGCTACCGGCAGTTCAAGGCCTTGTTCTACGACGCTGGTTTGGGCAAAACCGTCAAAGTAACGCTGCGCCAGTTTGGCACGTTGATCTTGGAAGTCACCCAATTTGTTTAGCTGTTGCAGGCCAATCGCGGCATTGACATCGGTGAGATTGAATTTGCCGCCGAGCACATCCACGTCCATGCCGTCGAGGCCGGTGCGGGTTACGCCCTGTAGCCGGTATTTTTCAGCGAGGCGGGCTTCGTCGTCGTTGTTGCACACGAGGCAGCCACCTTCAATGGTGGTCAGATTCTTGTTGGCTTGAAAGCTAAAACTGATTAGATCGCCAATGGCGCCGATACGCGAGCCGTGCCACGACGAACCCAGGGCCTGGGCGGCGTCTTCAATCACGCGCAGTTTGTGGCGGCTGGCGATGTCATACAGGCGCACCATGTCCACCGGCAAGCCTGCCAGATAAACGGGCATGATGGCTTTGGTGTTAGGGCCAATGGCCGCTTCCACCTGATCCAGATCGATGTTGCGTGTGATCGGGTCGATATCGACAAACACCGGTGTGCCGCCGACGGTAAGAATGACGTTGCTGGTGGCCACCCAGGAGATCGGCGTGGTGATGACTTCATCACCCGGGCCAATGCCGGCAATGCGCAGCGCCACTTCCATGGTCGAGGTGCCATTAGCAAAGGTGCGTACCGGACGGCCACCAAAGAACCCCGAGAGCTCTGATTCGAATTCCTGCACCTTGGGCCCCGAAGTAATCCAGCCGGATCGGAGCACATCGCCAACGCTGGCGATGGTCGCCTCGTCGAGTGTGGGGCGGGTAAACGGGATGGGGGGGTCGAACGGCGTCAGTTTTTGCATGACTGGCATTTTACCAGCCGCCAGCTTAAGAACGGGCGAGGATCCAGACGCCAATCAGAATGACGGTAATGCCGATAATGCGCTGCATGCTCATGACTTCGCCAAACAGGTACCAGGCGAGGGCCGCATTAATCACATAGCCCAGCGATAGCATCGGGTAGGCAATGGTCACGTCCACGCGCGAGAGACCGATGATCCAGACAAAGACGCTGATGCCGTAGCAGAACAGGCCGCCAATGATCGGCAGTTGCGTGCCGACCGAAATGGTTGTGCTCACTAAGGTGCTGAGCGATAACGATAACTCACCCAGGTTGCGCACGCCCGCTTTGAGCAGCAGTTGGGCCGCGGCATTGAGCAGAATGCCGGTAAAGAGAAAGCCAAAAGTGCCAAGCGTCATTAATTCACCGGTGGGGTATAGGGTTGAGCAGGTGGTGCCGGGGTGTGCGTGGGTTTCACGAAAACGGCACGGCGCGTGTCACGACCGACTTCGGCCATCGGTAGCTTCAGCGCGGCGATTTCGTCCAGGTACTGGAGCGGCACCACGGCCACGGGGGCATTATCGTTGTTCCAGCGCACAGCGAAATCGGCGACTTTGGGCGCCCAGGTGTCTGGTTCCTGATTGATGCCGAATTCCAGTTCATCCTGCATGTCGACCATGATGGTGGGGTGCTGGATATAGAACGGGAAGGTGTGGTCGAGCATACGGATCGAATACACCGGCGTTTCATCTTG
>JACCEA012460529.1_pt1 | contig 15180 bp, 16 predicted proteins | sample 7449851 | NCBI WGS metagenome assembly JACCEA01 (sample SAMN15323453, study PRJNA562643) | freshwater metagenome | isolation source: river surface water | place: USA:Blue River Watershed | collected 2017-08-18 | reverse complement strand
GTTAACGCACTTTCAAAACAAGTTTTGGGCGATGAAGGTATTATAAAAGATTCAGATCCTAACCCAATGAAAAGGGCTGTCGCCTTTTGTTCGAATATTAAAATTTCAAAAAAAATAACAGAAACCTACAATTTGGCATCGGATTCTTATATTAATTCCTTACCAAAAGAAAAAAGAGAAGCGATGGTTACTATCGCATCTAAACATATTGATGGATCCATGTCAGCACCACAACGAGATGAATTATTAGCTTGGATAAAATCGGATGTTGAAGATGGAGATTGTAAGATATTAACCAATGTACGTTGTTTGAGTGAAGGAGTTGATGTGCCTTCCCTTGATGCTGTTTTGTTCCTTTCTGCCCGAAATTCACAGGTTGACGTAGTGCAATCTGTTGGGAGGGTGATGCGTAAGTCACCAGGAAAAAAATACGGTTATATTATTATACCTGTTGTAGTTCCTTCCAATATTTCAGCAGAAAAGGGCTTGGATGATAATGAACGTTACAAAGTAGTTTGGACTGTTCTCAATGCACTTCGTGCGCATGATGATCGATTCAATGCAACAGTAAACAAACTTGAATTAAACAACAAACGTCCTACTAATATTTTAGTCGGTGGAGCAACTTATGGTTTTGATGAGGATGGGAAACCTGTAATAAAAGATTATTTAGAAGAAACCACCAAAAATAATGAGTTAAGTAAACAAATGACGTTGCAATTTGAAGAATTGCAAAGCGCCATTTATGCTCGTATGGTGAAAAAAGTAGGGGATAAAAATTATTGGGAAGTTTGGGCAAAAGACGTGGCACAAATTGCCGAGCGTTATATGGATCGTATTACCAGACTGATCAGAACCAATGGTCATCATAGTGTTGTTTTTGCGAATTTTTTAGAAGGGTTACAAAAAAACATAAACCCTAGTATTGATGAAAATCAGGCGATAGAAATGTTATCGCAACATATCATTACTAAACCTATTTTCGAAGCTTTATTTGAAGGATATTCCTTTGTGAAAAATAATGTAGTTTCTATTGCCATGCAAAATATGACCGCTATTTTGGATGAACAAGCTTTAGAGAAAGAAGCAGAGTCCCTCCAAAAATTCTACGAGTCTGTAAAAATGCGTGCAGCAGGAATTGACAATGCCGAAGGGAAGCAGCGCATCATTATAGAGCTTTATGACAAGTTCTTTAAGACTGCTTTTCCTAAAATGGTGGAGAAGTTGGGGATTGTTTACACTCCTGTGGAGTGTGTGGATTTCATTGTGTATTCGGTTGATTATCTGTTACGTAAAGAATTTGGCAGAAGTATTTCAGATGAAAATGTACATGTTTTAGACCCGTTTACGGGTACTGGTACATTTATTACAAGGCTGCTGCAAAGCGGCTTGATAAAGCCCGAAGATTTAGAGAGAAAATACACCCATGAGATACATGCGAATGAGATTGTTTTGCTTGCTTACTACATAGCTGCTATCAATATTGAGAATGCCTACCATGATGCAATGGGAGCGGAAAATTACCAATCTTTTGATGGTATTTGTTTGACTGATACTTTCCAATTGGGAGAAACTGATGAAAGTGAAAAGTTATTTTCAGATATGTTTCCCAAAAACTCCGAACGTGTTCAGAAACAACAAAAAGCACCTTTGAGGGTGATAATGGGAAATCCACCGTATTCGGTGGGGCAGAAATCGGCTAACGATAATGCACAGAATCAGGAATATGCGAGGTTGGATGGCAGGATAGCTAAAACCTATGCAAAAGAAACCGATGCTACGAACAAGAACTCATTGTATGATTCATACATAAAAGCCTTTCGTTGGAGTACTGACCGTTTAGATAAAGATGGTGGTATGATTGCTTTTATCTCAAATGGAGCTTGGCTAGATGGGAATGCTACTGAAGGTTTTCGTAAATGTTTAGAAAAAGAATTTAGTAGTATTTATGTCTTTAACCTAAGAGGAAACCAAAGAACTAGTGGGGAATTAAGTAGAAAAGAGGGTGGTAAAATATTCGGTTCAGGTTCTCGAACACCAATTGCCATCACGTTTTTAGTCAAAAATCCGAAGGTTAAGACCGAAAAGGCAACTATTCATTATCATGATATTGGCGATTATTTGAGCCAAAAAGATAAGCTGGATATTATTAAGAAGTTTGCTTCTGTAGCCAATGAATCAATAGTTTGGCAAACTTTAGAACCTAATGAGTTTGGGGATTGGATTAGTGTTAGGAATGAAGGATTTGCAGAGTTTATTCCTTTGAAGGATAAAGAAATAAGTAAGCAATCAATATTTATTGAAAGTTCATCTGGATCACAATCGGCTAGAGATGTTTGGGTTTATAATTTTTCAAAAAGTAGTCTATTGTCCAATCTAAACAAGACAAAAGATTATTACAATAGCCAGGTTGAACAATTGAAAGAACATTATTTGGAAAACAATTCTAAAGAATTCGAATTTGGGTCAGATGCGAAGTTTATAAGTTGGTCAAGAGGTTTAAAAGGAGATGCCGTAAAAGGTTCTAAGATTAGTATTAATAGTGAAAGTATTCGCATTTCAACTTACAGACCTTTTACTAAATCATATCAATATTTCAACAAGGATTTGATGGAATACATGTTCAGAATCCCCAAATATTTTCCAACGGAGAATCACAAAAATATAATAATATGTTTGACAGGTATGGGGTCGTCAAAAGAGTTTTCAAATATTCTTGTAGACACAAATCCAGATTATGAAATTATCTCAAAAAGCCAAGTGTTTCCACTTTATTTCTACGAAGAAGCCGAAAAGACACAAGGAACGTTATTTGAAGCTGAAAGTACAGATGGCAAGTACATTAAGAAAGTCGGTGTTTCTGATTTTATTCTAGAAAAGGCTAGAAAACAATATGGTGCAAAGGATATAAGCAAAGAAGATATTTTCTATTATGTGTATGGCTTTTTGCACTCGCCAGAGTACAGAGAAACTTTTGCCAATGACTTAAAAAAAATGCTACCAAAGTTGCCTTTAGTGGAAGATGTGCGTGATTTTTGGGCTTTCAGTAATGCTGGGCGCAAGTTGGCAGATTTGCACATCAATTATGAAACAGTACCCGCCTATGAAGGTGTAAAAGTTACTGGTGCTGATAGTGGCCATTTTATCGTAGATAAAATGCGCTACCCTAAGAAAGACCAAAAGGACATGATTATTTACAATAGTCGCATTTCGATTGAGAATATTCCTGTTGAGGCGTATGAATATGTGGTGAATGGCAAAAGTGCCATTGATTGGATTATGGAGCGTTACGCAGTAACGGTACACAAAGAAAGCGGTATTAAAAACGATCCGAACGATTGGGCTACTGAGGTTGGTAATCCAAGGTATATCTTGGATTTGCTCCTAAGTGTGATCAACGTGAGTGTACAGACAGTGGAGATTGTGAAGGGATTGCCGAAGATGGGGTTTTAAAATAGGAAATGTTTATTTCTAAAGCATTAAACACTTCAATTATGAATTTTTAATGCTTTAGAAATAAAAGCTTTAGAATTGAATTTATTAACTACCCCATTTGAGTAGTAGTCTAAACTGTCTATCACGTACACTTCTTTTAGATTTGTTAGACTTTGAATCCAATTAAAATATTGCTTTAAATGATTTGCGATAGAAGATGTTTTGGTGTTTTCTTTGGGAACAATTACAAATATCAAAACACCTGATTTTTCACCTTGAAGAAAGTGTGCAGCTTTGATTAAACCACCTACAAAAGTTTTCCTACTTGAACAATTTTCAGATTCTAGAATTATATATTCATTTTCTTTTTTTAATACATAATCAGGCTTATAACCTGGTTCAACCTCTCCACCTTTATTGTAAATATTGTAGTTCACAGGAGTATGTATTAGAGATTTAAAGTCTTTATCTTTCATTTTTTAATATTCATGAAACATTTTCATTTTTTCATACGCCATCATAAGGCGATTTTTGAACCACAACGATTGTTGTTTGTCAAATAGAATTCGCTGAACGATGTTAAGCGGTTTATCTACTAAAAGGATTTCTTTTAGTTGTCTATCGGACTCAATAAGATCGCAATAATATTGCATTTCCGTTACATTGGCTGTGTCAATTGAGAATGTGAAAATGCCTATGCAATTAAGAGCGAACCCCTTACCTAAGGTACTTTTTACTGTGGTAGAATCATCAAAAATAAATTGGATTTCATCTTCTACGTTGTAACAAAGTTTGTGATCTGTAACAATAAAAACAGTTAAATATTCCGTGTAACCGAATTTGTTACCGGTTATGTTCATTTTGTAATTTACGCTGTCTTGGGTTAGTCCTTTGAATTGCCAGGATTGCGTAAAAGCTGAGATCGAACAAAACAGGAAAAAAGTTAAAAGTGAAGAATTCATTACTAATAAAAAAAGCGAACAATAGACATTGTTTTATATACGAGTTATGTTTTCTTTAATTTTCTCTTTTAATGCAATTAAATTAAGTGTTGGTAAAATAATAGGAGAAAATCCAGATAAAGATGTTATTGATGTTATATAGGCTCTTATATACGGGAACAAAATTGCAGGTGCATTGATGTACAAAAAGTCAAAATTATCATCAATAGTGTTGTATTCATATTCTGCTGATATTGTAAATGACATATTAAAACCATTTTCTTCCTGTATAATTTTAATAGTTAATGTAAGTGTAAATATGTTATCAGGAGTAGATAACACACCACTTGGTTCAAATTCTATCGAATAAGGATTAGCGTTTATAGAAGTTAAATCTAATTCTGATTTTACTATTTTATAACTGTTAAATTGAAAAGATGATTTGTCCATATTTTAAGCAGCTAAGGAAAGATTGATATTAGAGTAAGACTCATTTGTTATATAAGCTATAGGATTAGGTTTATATATTGAATACGGATATTTTTCGTCTAAATCAGACTTATTTGAAGAAAGGTTTAAAATTGGATTTGATATGGTCGATAAAGATTCAGAAGAGATGAATAGTATTTCCTCATCTGGATAAAGTGAACTAAATTCTTTGAATAACTTTATTTCTTTTGTAACATATGTTACGTCATTATATATTTCAATAGGCGTAACCTCAATTATATGAGTAGATGATATTTCGCTGTATTCGTAACGTATATTAATACCTACTATAGAATCATAAATTGAGCGAAGTTCTTTTTTTATATAATCTAATGAAATCATTTTTTTAAAGTCGTTTTTTTTAGTTTTGAGATTATTGATTTTGAATTAGAAAAGGCTTTTTTGCTTATATCAATATCAATTTTCATATTTTTATAGTCAGAAATATTTCTGATATTTTTTAGATCTATTATTCCATTTCTAAGATTTCTTCTATCTATTTCATTATCGATTAAATTGCAGAATGAATCTAGTATAACTTTATGTACGTTACAGCTATTTTTTTTGTGATATTCATCTAGTTTTTCAAAACTTTGGTTTATAGATGAAACATATAGATGTTTCATTAATTGAAAAACAGCATAATAAGAGCAGTGTATGCTTGAAGAATGAAGTCCTTGATCAATCAAGAATTCAGCTGATAGAATATTATGATCAGATTTTTCCTCTAAAAAACTCAATTTGATAAATCTTTGATAAACCAATTATGGTTTATCAAAGTTATAAAAGTAATTAATATTATAGTAGTGTTTCTTAAGATTTCTCAAGTTTCTTAATTTTTCTCAAGTTTCTTAATTTTTCTCAAGTTTCTTAATTTTTCTCAAGTTTCTTAATTTTTCTTTTTCCTCCCTACCTTCTTTTTGTTTTTGATTTTGTCAGGACGTGGTTTTGGGTTTTTATCCTTAAAATACTCATTGATTGCGTCTAAGATAATATCCTGTTGAGTTAAACCCTCCCAATAGCCGTAATCTTTGATTTTCTCCTGTAAGGATTCGACTACTGAAATGGTAATTTTAGTTTCCTTCTCATTATCAATATATTGAGATTCTTTTTTTACTGCCTCCTGTGTTGTATTGGGAACACTGGTTAAAGGAGCAAAACCGAATGATTTTTTTTCTTTAGCCATACTATTATAGTCTTGAAATGATTTCTTTCGTTAATTCGTAGTAGTCCTGTGCGCCGTTTGAGTCAGGAGCATAAGAAAATACATCAACCCCTTGTGCTTGTGCTTCTTGAATAGATACATTGTCTCGAATATTCGTAATCATGAAGTTTTCTTGAAGTTGTTCTCTTGTTGAATCAACTAAATCGTTTGATATTCTTTTTCGTGTATTTGGGTTAAAACGAGTGGCAAATACACCTCCTAGAGAAACATTAGGACTTATTTGTTTGATTTCGTTCGCAAAGTCTAACAGATTCCTAAGTCCTTCATAAGATAAAAATTCAACTTGGAATGGAACGAAATAAGCATCACAACTGACAATCGCTGAACGTGTAAAACCACCTAATGCGGGAGGGCAGTCAATAAGTACAAAATCGTATTGATCTTTGATTTTTTCTAATTGTATTTTTAGAACAAATGGAAATGTTCCATTTGCTTTGATTGTGTCTTCTTTTGTTGTTAGATTTTTATTTGCAGGTAACAGATGTACAAATTCAGTTTTCATGACTGTTTCTGCAAACGTTGATTCACCAGCAATAAAGGATCCTGAAGTTTTGGATAAAATATCTGGATTTATACCGTAACATTTGGTTAAGTTGGCTTGTGAATCCAGGTCTATAAGTAGCACTCTTGCATTCGCAAATTTCGCCAAGCCCGCCCCGATATTTTGGGTAGACGTTGTCTTCCCTACCCCGCCTTTATTATTGATTAAGGTTATTACTTTCATTTTGTCCGTGTCTCCAAGTGTAAAGATAAAAGGTAAAAAAGTATAATACTATTAAAAAGTTTAATAATTACTATACTTTTAAAAAGTATTAAAAGGTAAAAAAGTATAATACTTTTAGAAAGTAAAAAACAACCAAAAAATATGTGTTTAAACATATAAAACACGCTCAAAGTACACAAAAACGCATATTTTAAGGAAAAAAAAGTATAAAAACGAGTAAAAATAAACCATAAAAAGGTATCAAAATATGATACAATTTTGTATCTTTAAGTAAATAAAACACTTAAAGAGATGGAAAAATTAGTCTTAAAACCGAAACAAAAACTAACCGTAATTGGCTTAAATGGCTTAGCTATGACCTCAAAATTTGAGGTACAAATTGTAGATCAGATAGGCGAACGCTATGTAATTGTACATCGAGGGAAACGTAAAAAGTACTACTATACGCCGAATTCGCAAGAGCTTATATTTGAAAATTGGGATTTGCCGATATTAGTAGATACCGAAACAAATATCATGCGTGGGAATGCCTGTTATAATTTCATCACAGACGATGCCGACAAGCTAAAGCAGTACATTGAAGCAAAGAATATCAATAATGAGTTTAAGAACTTCGCACACATTATTTGGATAGCAGAATCCGAAATGCGGAAAAGTGAAGCAAAAGAGAATTTGCTTTATCCCGAAATCGAGACAAGTCACGCCGTAATTGGACGCATAAAATCGAAGCTATGAGACCGTACTGGATAATCAAAGAAGGTGTCATTTGTCGCGCACAATTACGCCAGGTTAATAAGCAGAAAATAGCCGAAAGGCAGATGCAACGCAAAGCTTATTTGCTCTTCGAATTTTATAAAGACATCATCAGAGACGAAAAAAACAGCATCCTGATGAGCGTAAGATTACAGGACAGGACGAAAGAATTAGAGAAGATAGGCTATTTAAAAAATGGCGAACTGACAGAGAAAGCTAAAGCCTATATCATCGAAGAAGCTTGTAAGGAAGTCCAAAAACACCTTAAAAAGGCGGTGTAAACCGCCTTTTTGTAAAAGTTCTAAAAGTATTATACTTTTAGAACTTTTAATACTTTTTAAAAGTATATCGCAGGTGCGGAGCGAGTGGGTAGATGCTCGCTACGCTTCGCACACGGAGAATGAATGAAAAACGGAACCCCGTTTTTCAAAGGTGGCATAAGCCACACCATGCAGTAAAAAGGCGGGTGAAACCCACACGGCACAACGAACCCAAAGCGACCCCAAAGCAAAAAGAACGCTATTTTTTAATTTTTTTGATTTATCAAAAGCAAGGGCAAGCGATTAAAAAAAAAACATATCAAAATAAATTACGCTTTACAAATTCAATTTTAAACACCTAAAAAATTCAAAAATCAAAATTGAATTTGTAGTGCGTAACCTTTTGTTTTTTTTAATGGCTTGTTTATTTACCCTTGCTTTTATAAAATCAAAAAAAACAGTTTTGCGTTTCTTTTTGTCTTTGGGGTCGCTTTTGGAAACTCGTGCCAAAGTGGGTTTTCCCACCTTTACTGCCTGTGGGGGTTTGGGGGTAACTGCCCCCAATAATAAAAATCAACCTTGCTGACTTTGGCGTATTTTTTTGCTGGGGTCAGGATGCCCGAAAGTGTGGGAATCCTGAATGGTTCGCACACTTTTCGGGCAAATGAGCGAGGGGCAGCAAAAAATATGACAAAGGTAGCCCGATGGGGTTGAAGGGGCAATCTTAGCCCCTTTGGGGAGATTTAATATAATGTGAATTATAGGACAGCTGGAACGAAGTGGAGGCTGTACTATAATGCCACATTATGTTAAGCCTCCTTGCGTTGGGTTTCTGGGTGGGGGAAGTGCAGGGGTGGTGCAACGAACGTGGACTGTGCTATTTGATGTTTGAGTTAAGGGATACTGATTCCAGCACAGGCTGAGAGGGCGTAAGCCACCCCCTCACGACTCCACCCAATCGTTAGACACTAGCACCTCTTTTTTTTAAAAACGCTTACCCGAAAAAAATAAAAAAATAGCGTTTTAAAAAAATGTGGTGCAACCATTTCTTTTAGTAAGTAGGGCATTTTTATGCGCTACTTACTATTTAAAAATTTGCCCGAAGGGCGAACCATTTCATTTCCATTCTAGTATAATATCGCCTTTTACGTCTTCTTTTATGGTTTTTTTATTTCCAGATAGGTCTTCTAATTCAAATAAATAGACATCGTTCTTAAGCGTAATTTCATAGGCATATTCGATGTCTCCTTTGATGAAAATTGCTTCTTCTGGTACACAAAGTAAATCGGTAACAAAGCTAGAATCTTCTCTGTAAATTGAAATTTCGCCTTCAAATGGAGCTTTGTCTTTGAACGCATAGAGTAGGTGTTCACTTGAATTTGAATTGCTGTAATCTGTTTTTTCTTTTTCGCAACTCATGAAAAATAGACCTGTCATGAAAGGAAAAAGTAAGAATGAACGTATCATGTTTTTAAAATTATAAAATAACGAATGAGATATAACCGCTACAAGCGGTGGAATTGGTAGATTTTAGTTTGTCTTCAATTTGTCGGATTTGTAATAAGACCTTTTCAGAATTATCTGAAGGAGCAGAAAAATTTTCAAGTTTGGCTTTTAGCTTAAAAAGTGTTTCGGTTGCTTTTTCTCGCTCATAAAGGGCCATTGTTGGAATTGTTTTCGAAATATGTTTGATACTATCTTCGATATGATGTTTGTCTGAAATGAAAGTTTTGTTTTCGTTTTTTGATTTATGAAGTTCATAACGAAGTAATTCTAAACGGTTTCGAAGTTCTATTTCAGTTGAATCGTGGTCGAAAGTTATGGCTGGATTAAAGACAAAATCTAAATCGAAAGATTTAGATGTAGTCGGCTTTTTGTCTTTCAGAAATGAAACCGCATGATTGGATTGAAGTTTAAAGGAAATAAGCGGTTTATTATGAACGAGTTTGAGTAAACTATCAGGAGAAATATTAAAGAAGAAGAGTTCTTCTTGTTTGTATAATTGATTGGTTTTTATTGGTTTTAGAGTTGATATAATGTGGTTATCCTTAATCTCTGTGAATCCTGTTTTTTGATTGAATAGAATAGCATTGGTTGGTTTTGAATCAATGACAAATCCAGTTCCTTTGTGTTTTATGCCTTGAAATGAATAGTCGTAATCTACTTTTACATAATTGGTAGAGTTTATGAATTCATTGTTGACGTGTTTTAAGGTGTTGAATTGTTGGTTGTAGGTTGTCCAAAATCCGTTTGCAAAAAGAGGCTTACAGGTTAATCCTAAAAGGACGAAAACAACGAAACAGATGGATTCTGTTTTGAAGTCGGAAGAACGAAGACGATATTCAGGATTTTCGGGTAAAACACACGCATTTCGTTTGAATGGATAAAACAAGGGAACGCCTTGTTTTGTCATCATATCAAAGATTAAATGCGATAAATAGGAGAAAGCGTAAATGATTGTAAGGGTATTGTCTTTTAAATAGATGGTACAGATAAAAGAAACGATTGCAAATAGTCCAAAATAGACTAAAAGACTGTGTGTAATTGTTCGATGTCCAAATTTTCTATCTAAAAATCGGGATAAAGGATAAAATAGTTTGCCAATTGGCGACTTTGTGTGGTCTATATCGGGTAAAACACTAAAAAAGGCTGTAAACGCCATATAAACGGGGTCTGAAAATATGTTTATATTCCAAAAACTCGCGAAAATGCCCGTAAATACGAAGCCACCAGCAACATGATTTGCACCAGACATTAGACTAACTTACGTTTTGTAAATGCGAATAAATATCTACTAACAAGAAGCAACAACATGGCTGCACCTCCAATGAATTTGAAACTATCATTTCCAACCTCATTGGCAACATATCGTAACATGGCAACACAGGACAAACCGATTAAAACAACAAAAGTCATGTCGATTTCTTTTAACGCACCTGTATGACGAATGTTTCGAACAACATCGGCTGTAACGATTGGTTCTTTTCTGTATCGTTCTATGAGTTCACAAATTACCCTAGGGTTTCCTCCGGATTGCTCGTAGATGTGATTTCTGAATAGTTCGTTGTCTTCAATGTCTAAATCATAAGCGAGCTTATGAATGAGTTCTAATGAATGATGACGGCTTAAAGGTTCAATTCGAATGATTTCAAAGTTCCACAAAAAGGACTGTTTGTTAATCGGAATTTCTCTTGCAGAACAAACGATTGTAAAGTGATCCTTTAGGAATTCTAATGCAGTTACTGTTTTGGGTGTAATACGGTCAACTGAATCAATGATAATGACATATTCGTGTTTTACGGTTATTTGTATAACCTTTTCACACAAGCTTTTAATACTGTCTTTTTGTAGCTTTTGTTCAATTTTATCAAGGTCATAATTTGGGAAAAGTAGTTCTGCTAATGTTTCTTTATCGTTCTTGAAAAGATACAATAACATTTGTAAAAGAGTCTTTTTGATGTCGCTACAATCATCAATTCGGAGTGTTTTTTTGTTTGGAGTTATTTGACTTAAAATGTGGCTTTTACCCGTCCCAATTCCTCCGATAAGAATGAGATTACAGTTTTTATTTACTAGCTCAACAACACGAGTTAATTCGGTATTTCGTCCGATAATGAAATTATTTGTGTCGTACGAAAGATTGATAAGACTTTGTCTTTTTGGGGGAGATATGAAATTTTTAACACGCTTTAAAAGGGTGTTTTTTTCGCTTGTAGTGGCATTAACTCGTTTTCGGAGTAATTCCAAAGGTGTATGCGTGTAAATGGTTGTAGTGTCATATCTCGTATGCCCTAGTAGATATTTCACGTCATGAAGTGGGGTTCCGTTACAAACTTGATGGGTTGCAAAGGTGTGTCTTAAAGCGTGGGGGTGTAAGTTGTCGTAGCCAGTGTTTTTGTTTTTAAATTTCGTCATGAAATTATTTACGGCCTTACGAGTAATATGCGTATTCTCGTCCATTCCTGGAAACAAGAATAAGTCTGGTTTAATATCTCTGTGATTTTTTGAAATGAATTCTGCTAAACAAGAATATAGACGGTCGGAGAGTGGTATTTGTCTCCAAACGTCATCGCCTCTTTTTTTGAGAGATTTAACTTTGACTACTTTTGATTTAAAGTCAAAATTAGAGAAGCGTAATGAAATAGCTTCGCTCACCCTCATCCCACAATCAAGCATTAAAAGCATGATTGTTTTATGCTTTAGGTTACTGCAATTCTGAATTAATTTATCAGATTTTTGCTTGTCCAAATAATCAATTTCAATCATGGTTTTTAACCAAGTTTTTCTACAAAATCGCCTTTAATTACGTAATTGTGTTGTTTTGCAAAATCTTTAATCGATACGTTGATACGCATCGTTTTCTTAAAATCATTGTAAAGCTCTTCAAATTCAGCTATTGAAAATTGGAATTTCTGAATCTGACGTGCTTCTGTTGGATTAAATAAATCAATTTGATTTGCAGGTGTTTTGGCTCTTTTCGCGTTTATTTTTTCAACCCACCATCCTTCAATCATACCCTTGTACAGGTAATTTCCGATGTGTTTGATTTTTTGACGCCCTTTTCCTTTTTGCTTTTCTGCAAATTCCTGCTGTACAATTGTGATGCAATTAATCACATAAAAACTATCCCAAATGTGCCCTGGTATAATTTCGGCTTTGTACGTTACGTTGTGTCTGATCTTCACAATATCACGCTCTAATAAGCCATAATTCGATAGGGATTCTTCCCAACGATAGGTATAACCAAGTTTTAAAAGTTTCTCTAATTCAAAGTCTGTACGGAATGAAAAAATGATTTTCTGTACTTTACCGCCTTTACCGCCTTTCACTAATTCGTATTCGAATTCTACCCACGTACCTATGAATTCCTTTTGAATGGGGTCGAGGATGACTTTCTTAAAATTGTCGAAACGGTCTTTGTATTGGTCTGCAACTCCAAGGGATTCTTTTAATTCATCTATCCCCATTTCAAGTTTATTACCAGATAATTTCCATTGTACGGAACGTATTTTCCAGTAAAGTTTATGAGAAGCTTCGTGTTTGAATCCTCGAAGTAAATCTATATCACCTTTTGTAAAACCTAAGTCCAAACGCAATAAAAGGCCCTTGAAATACGGATTCAAATGTACTTCAAATGCACCATCTACATACCGAATGATAGGAAAAGGGTTAATTGAAACAGGGTGTTTTTCGCCGAAATGCGTTTGCATGAGTTCTTTATTCAAAAAGAAAACTCGCTTTTGCAGACTCTGAGTAATTCTGAGAACTTCTGCTGCTGATTTACGGGTTATATTTCGGTCGACAAGTGGTGTAACGAGTTCGTAAGGGACTGTATAAACAAGAACATCAGGTTCATCCCTGTGTTTGAAATTCAGAATCTCTGAGTAAACTCTAGCTTCAGATACGTTCAATTCATTATTTGCCCCAATGAGTAAGTTTGGCTGAAAAACAGTATAATTCAGGGGGTGTTTTGCTAATGATGTTGTAGATGATGTATCCATTGTTTGCCCTAAAAGTACAAAATTGTGGGGCAAATATAAAAACATATGCAAGCTAAAACATTAGAAAACAACGTAATTTAATCCACATTGTAAGTATCTTGTAAGGTTTTAAAATTTTATTCATAAAAAGTAATGATGCCACAAAATTGTAGGGGAAAAGAACCTAATGCCACAAATTTATAGGGAAGTAAATCGAGAAATGCCACAAAATTATAGGGGAAATAGGCTAATAATGCCACAAAATTGTAGGGAAGTAAATTTATAAGTTATTGATTATCAATGAGAAAAACACTCCTTAAGCAAGTAATAAAAAGAAAAGTAATAAAGAAAGCTAATGACAAGGGTAAATTCCCAAAGGAATTTAAGATCAAAAAGGTGATTTTTTGAAAAAATAAGGTCAAAATGTCATGTTTGAAGGGCTTTTGAAAAGAACGGAAAAAACTCCTTTCGGAAAAACGAATGATTCGATGAAACTGTGACAAAGAAAAAAAGGGGGCGGGGGCCGCGGATTTTTACTTGTTGTTATAATCAACACTTTTTTAAACACCTCAAAATTGTATTATTCTAAGATTCATGTCATATACTGCCAAACAAAGATTATTTGCAATATCTGAACTTAAGCAAAATATTATTTCGTTCGGTTAAAATCTCTAGCTCAACCATTTTGATAGTTGATAATACAGTGTTGAATTGTATTTGTTTATCTAAGAATTCAGAAGGTGTAATTTGCTGATTTTCATAAGATGTTTTAATGATTGAAAAACGTTGTTTATGTAGTTCAAGATTATCCAGTAAGAAATGATAATACACGATTTTATTTTGTAATGAACTGATATTAAACTGTAAAGCAATTAAATCCTGTTCGTATTGAAGTGCATTCGTTCGTTCAATAGTCATCAATTTAGCTTTTTTCTGTGCGCTTAGATTCGCCTGGTTGACTACTTGTGAAGTATTGAACCCAATTATCGGACTCAGAGGAGCTAGATTAATCCCAAAAGTTGGAATGTACTTCAGCCATTTGTAACGAATACTGTATTTGTACTCATAAGATTCACTTTCGGTCTTCTCATCGTAGTATAATTTCACACATTGTTTGATTGAATCAATTGCAGGTAAAAAAGAACTTGTATCGATTCTTTCCTGGGCAAATGCAAAATTATTTAGTCCAATAAGAAGTATTATTAATGCCTTTCTCATGAGTAGATTTTATACAGCCTTCAATAGTTTCTGGTAGAGTTGTTTTTATACCCTTTGCTCCTAATTCTTCTTGTAATCTTCTCAATAAAGAATATGTCTTCATATCTAACTTCAGATTAATTGTTTTTGTAATAATCTGATTATTATCTATTTGTTCCATTGTAAAAGTATTAAATGTATTAAAAGAATTAAATGTATAATTAGTAAACAAAAGTATTAAATGTATTAAAAGAAACAAAAGTATTAAAGGTTATATTTTCCTATCTCTATCCATCCAATAATCATTTCTAATCAGGGGGTGTGGGGGGTGGACAAAATTACAATTATGTCCAGTGCATTTTTTTAGGAAAAGTGGACAAAACTTCAAGTGTCGTAAATTTGATTCGCTAATTTTTTTAAACTAATTTGTATCAAATTTTAAGTCTTTTTAAAATGAGAAACGCACGCGAAATCGTTGTAAAGTACAAAGAATTGATAGATGAGCTACCCGAAATGATTCATTCTACAGGGGTAAAAGATAAGTATGTGTACGAAAAATTAGAGATTTCGAAGGCTACATTCTATAGAAAAGTAAGAGAAAAACTTTGGACAGCCGAGGAAATAGAGAGAATACTGGATATTATAAAGTGGGGTTAATAATTGAAATAACACAACT
>JACCEA011233896.1_pt1 | contig 15186 bp, 16 predicted proteins | sample 7449851 | NCBI WGS metagenome assembly JACCEA01 (sample SAMN15323453, study PRJNA562643) | freshwater metagenome | isolation source: river surface water | place: USA:Blue River Watershed | collected 2017-08-18 | reverse complement strand
TTCTGCCGAAGTTGCTATCCAGGGCCCGACATATCATTATTGGTATCATCGATTTTTTTCATAAACCCTTTGCAAGGTATATACCTACTCAAACTTTCAGGTACCTGGCATGCGGTGGCTCCAATACAGTGCTCAACTGGGTCGTTTATTCCGTATCGTTCAATATTGTTCTTGCCCGTCAGAGTTTTCACGTCATGGAGAACGTTGACATTACAGCTCCTGTAGGCGCGCAGATCATTTCTTTCTGCATCACGTTTCCACTCGGGTTCATTCTGTCGCGTTACATAGTTTTTCCGGAATCTAACCTTCATGGCCGTAAGCAGTTTTTCAGGTACGCGCTCACAACTGCAACGTTTATCCTGCTTACGTATGTACTGATCAAGGTGTTTGCAATGATGCTGCCCATGGTGCGTGCCGATATCTCTTACATCTTTATCATGGTCATCACGGCCATACTCAGTTACATATCGCAGCGCTTCTTCACTTTCAAAGTGGAGCCTGATGAGGATCCGGTAGGGGAGTGATTTTTAGGGGTAACTGCGAGTTGCGTCGGGTTACTGAACACTATTTGTTTATTTTTACTGCATTACAAATCCCGATAGCTTTAATGAGAAATATATTTCTGCTGGTGGCAGGGTTGCTTGTCGCTGAAAAATGTGCTGCACAATCGCAGGATACGGCACAGTTCATAGACCTCGATACGCTCACTATTTCTGCTACTGCGGGCAAGCCTGTTTATCGCGAGACCGCACCCAAACTCTGGGACATCACCCATACCCGTGTAGCACTGTCTTTCGACAGGATAAACAAGACTGCCGCAGCGCGCGAGTGGGTGACACTACATCCCTACTGCTACCCTTCAGATTCCGTGGTGCTGGACGCCAAAGGAATGAAGATAGACAGCGTATTGCAGGTTGCGGGTAGCGGCAGCGTGCCGGTTCGCTATGCTTATGCGGACGATAAACTTACGGTTCGTCTGGGACGAAGGTATACCTCTCGCGACAGTATTGTACTTTATTTCCGCTACACAGCAATGCCATACGGGCAAAAGACCGGTGGCAGCGCAGCGATATCAGACGATAGAGGATTGTATTTCGTCAATACCGATGGTCAGTCGCCCACCAAGCCCGCCCACATCTGGACACAGGGCGAAACGGAGTCAAATTCACGATGGCTCATTACCATAGACAAGCCTAACACCCGCTTTACTACGCGCGTAGAACTTTCGGTGCCCGACAGTCTTGTAACACTCAGTAACGGCGCATTGGTAAAACAGATAAAGGACACAAAGGGCATGCGTACCGACATCTGGCAGAGCGATCTGTCCATACAGGCTTATGCCGTCATGTTCGCCATTGGTAAATACAGTGTGGTGAAAGACAAATGGATGGGCAAAGACGTGAACTACTATGTAGAACCGGAATACGCCCGATATGCTTCCGGGATGTTTGCCCACACTACCGATATGCTCTCGTTCTTTTCGCGCCGCACCGGCGTCACCTATCCGTGGGCCAAGTACAGTCAGGTGGTCGTTCGCGATTACGTTTCAGGGGCCATGGAGAATACATCGGCATCACTTTTCGGAGAGTTCATGAACATGACCGACCGCGAACTGGCCGATAAGGATAACGAAGACATTGTAGCGCACGAATTGTTCCACCAGTGGTTTGGTGATTACGTGACTTGCGAGTCATGGAGCAACCTCACGGTAAACGAGTCTTTCGCTAACTATGGCGAGCAGTTGTGGCGCAGGTTCCGCTACGGAGACGCGTCGGCCGATGAGCTTGCCTGGAAAGACCTGCAGATATACATTGCCACTTCCCGCGGCAGCGATCCGGCCCTTGTTCGTTATTACTATGACGACAAAGAGCAGATGTTTGACGGCATATCTTACAACAAGGGTGGGGCAATCCTTCACTACCTCAACACCCTTATCGGCGACGAAGCTTTCGACAAGGCCATGAAACTATACCTTACCTGCAACGCGCTCTCATCGGCCGAGGCGCACCATTGGCGTCAGGCAGTAGAGGCCGCCACCGGAACCGATTGGAGTAAATTTTTCGATCAGTGGTATTACCGTGGTGGCCATCCCGTGCTGAAGGTGAACTACAATTACAACGACACCCTGCAGCAACTGGCGGTAGAAGTGGTGCAGGCTCAGGAAGATTCTACCTTTATGTATGACCTGCCGCTGGAGACCGCCGTCATTTTTGGAGATGCCTACACGGTGGAACCCTGGCGCATCACCAACAAGACCACCCGATTTACTTATCCCTATCGCAATGGTATCCGTCCGGTGATAATCCCTGATGTAAGACATGTGCTGCCCGGTGAGATCAAGGAAAACAAGAAGCCGGCGCAGTGGCTCGCGCAATATCTGGGCAGCAAAGATTACGTAAGCAGACGCCTGGCTATTGCTGCCGCTGCAAAACAAATGTCCGATTCGTCTTCTCAGGTACTTATCGATAAGGCGCTTACCGATACTATGGTGCATGCGCGCCGGTTTGCGTTCGAGCAAGTGGGGCGGGCTTCCAGCGACAGATACCGCAAGCGCTGGACGCCGATCGTGATGGTGGCCGCCGCCAACGATAAAGACCGGCATGTGCGCGCTGCGGCTTGCGAGGTGCTGGGCGACTGGAAGTCTGCCGCTGCTCGTGCGACGCTCGTACAATGCATCTCCGACAGTTCTTATAAGGTAGGAGGCAATGCGCTCGAAGCGTTGTCGGCACTGGATGCAGATACCGCCTATGTCATCGCTCGTTCGTTGGTAAAGACCCGCCCGGGTGGCGAATTGTCTTCGACTGTATGGAGCATCATAGGTCGTCGGGGTGCCGATGAAGATATTACCTTGCTCAGAGAAAAGGTGCCCTATACATGGGGCGGCAAAGGGATGTCAATGGCGTCTGTGCTCAACAACTATTTAAAGAAGGTATCTGCCCCTGCTTCATACTCCGGAGCTGCACGGCTCTATTCCGATCTCGTGATACACGAAACCGCCCGTTCTTACAGGTCGGGCGCGGCCGGTTTCTTCTTCCAGGCTGCTGCGGCCGCACGGGCAGAACTGAAGCAGGCCGAGCAGGCTGCAGATCAAGACAAGATTACCCGGGCTACTGAACGGCTCGCAGTGCTAAAAATGGAGGCGCAGCGGATAGTAGATGCAGAAAAAGAGGAGGAACTGAAAACAAAGTTTGCGAAGATGCTGAACGACAACTTCAACAAAGAGTAGGGAACGCCGACAGATCAATCTCTGAAACGCGACCGCCTTCTTGGTGCCAGCGTTTTGTAATACATGTGCCGTCCTTCGCTGAAAAACTGGAGACCAAGTTGCAGACCACAGTCTACGAGCGATCCCGGTCCAAGGGTGTAGAAAAGATTGGTATTGATGCCGCTCTTCTTTTCCAGTATCTGTGTGTATTTCAGCCCCACGTTCGCTTCAATGAAGAACGGACCGAAGTTGTAGCGCTTACCCAGACCCGCTCCCAGTGCGCCATATGCGCCGGGGTCGTTGTAGGTAGCGTCCCAGCCGCTAAAGTATGGCTTAGGAGAGTAGGTAGAGTTGCCGTAGAGGAACTTACCATAGAAAAATGCTTCCGATCGGTCCCATGTGCGGTAGTAGTGATGGTATTCAACCGAACTCTGATAGCCGGGAAAGAACCCGTAGTAAGTGCGGTAACCGGCCACCACCGAATGGTTCTCATTCAGTCGGTATTGCAATTTTACCCCCGCCTTCGACATAAGGCTCAGCGGATTAGAAACATGGATGGAAATTCTGGGTGGCAGGTATTGTGCCGCAGCTTTCGCACCTTGCATCAGGCAGAGCACTGCCGGCAAAACAACTAGACTGATAGACTTCCTGGCCCTGGTGCTGCAAAACATCTTTTCGATAGATCGGTTACTGTTGTTACAAATATCGGTTTTGTCATGCAACAATACTATAGCCTCGGCCCATTTCCCACATTTTTTTGTTCGCACGGCAGTAAATTGCAGTAAAAAGGAACATCCATGCTATTTTCCGGGAATATTGTCGACTATAATGTGAAAACTTCAGAAGACCCTGAACGCATCGTCATTGAGACAAAGCGTCTGTTGCTTAAAGCGCTTACGCCCGCGCTCATGCGCAAGGCCCTCACTACTATGTCGGATGATGACGCTATTGCCTTTCTTGGCCTTGCAGGGGCCGAAGAACTAAACAGCGAGCGGAACAAGCTCGCGGGTGGACTTGAAACGTACCGCAATACATTCCTGCAGTTTGTCCTGGAGGTAAAGGAGAGCGGGAAAAATATAGGGCGTGGCGGATTTCACAACTGGGCGTTGCAGCATTCCCGTGCCGAGGTGGGTTACCTCATAACCGATGTTTCTCAGCGAAACATGGGATACATGAAAGAGGCTATGGCCGCAATCATCGACTATGGATTCAGGGAGTTGAACTTAAATAGGGTAGAGGCATTGATCGGTCCCGATAATGAACCGTCGTTGAGGCTCGCAAAAGGACTTGGTTTTGTAGAAGAAGGTAGGCTGCGTGCACATTACTTTGTGGGCGGTGTGTACCACGATTCATTGATCTTCGGTCTGCTGCGCGATGAATATCTCTTGGGGAAATAGGTTATTCAGGCACCTCGCCTTTTTCAACATCTACCGATCCCTTGGGGTTCAGTATGCGATACCACGTAAAGTCGCGGTTAGCTTCCATTCCTGTGCCATAGAGGATCTGGGTGGTAGTAGTGATGCGCACATCTTTTTCTGTAAAGAACTTCTGCGCGCTTTCGTTCCATATCAGCTCTTCGGTATTCAACTGTTCTCCTTTGCGGCTCACTATCTTCACGCTGTCCCAAACAATGAAGTCACGCTGCGTTTCATAGTACCTCGATGAGTCGGCCGTAAGTACATCGGCTATACGTCCGCTGTCATCAAAGAACTCCATTTTCAGCCCGTTATTCATGTCTATGTAGGGGCGCCGTGCTGTGGAGTTGCGCACAAAATCACGTGCATAAATGCGCATCTTCATATCGCCGTCCTGACTATATAAAAACGTTACACCTTTTGCGTGGTCTTCCTGTTTGTTGTTGCGCGCCGTAAGGGCACGGATCTCGGCCGGGTCGTTATTGCAAGACATAAATGCGAACACTGCCACCGGAAGTAAACCCAATAAGCGTGTCGGTAATGTCTGTTGCATATTAGCTTATTTGAGGCGGAATGGAAAATAGCCTCTTTGCAATAATTACTCGTATTTGCGTTTCACAAACCATAGGTCATTCAGCGTCACACCCAGGGTCACTCTGATGTAGGTCTGCTTCATCAGTCCGTTGTCGGTTGTCCCCATCATGCCACCATCTATGGCACAATGCAGTTGCGATGCCGAGCGTTTGAACGGCATACTGAAGCCGGCTGTCAAACCATAATAGAGCAATTGAGTACCCTGTATTTTCAGGTAGTCGTTTCCGTAGTACCCCCCAAGGCGGTAGGTAGCTCTTGAGAAGTATCGCCTCGTGTTGTCAGCATCAGGTGTGTATTCGCCGCCCAATCCCAGTTTGTAAGATGAAGCCGCTATCCCGGTGTTCAGGTTGGCGTTGAGGCTGCTCGAGAACTGGCTCCATTGGGTGGCCGAGTAGTCTACTCCCACACTCCACTTGCCCTGGCGCGAGAATACGATACCGGCACTGTAGGTGAACGGCATGGTGATCTTTCCCTCCTGTTCAGGTATCGAGAATGTCGTATCTCGGATAACGGTATCCTGAAAGTTATAGGCGGCCAGGTGCGTTTCGTAGAAATGTTCACGTATCTTCTGGCTCAACTGCACGGTGCCTCCAAGGCGCAAGACGTGAAAAGAGTCCAGCTTGGCTTCATATTGCAGGCCACCCTTCCACATAATGCCACCCACGCGCGAATTGGTAACAAACTGAGAGTAGTAGGCATTATTGTAGGTCAGCTTGTCGGTAGGCACCAGCACTATCGATTTGTTGATGTCTCCGAAAAGAAAACCGAAATTGACACCTGCACTCAGCCCTCTGTATTTGGCACTACCACCCACAAACGCAAAGTTCATAGCACCCTCACCCCTATAGCTCTTTATGGCGTCACCAAGTGGTGACGGAGGTGTGGAGGTGGAACGTATAGTGTCGGTAAGGTAATAATAGGTTGCCGAATAAGGGCGGAAACCGAAACACATACCGGCGTTCTTGCCTACCGGTACAGCCAGATTCATGTAGGCTACAGACGCAGTGCCCGATTGGTACTTTTCGCTCGTTCCGTTGTCTGTTCCTTCCACAGTCCTTGTGGTCATGTTAGCACCCACTTCAAACGTGGTGCGCCTGATGAAGGAATACGAAGCAGGGTTGTCGGTATTGGCCATCGTTGCGCTTGAATAGGCGCTCGTTATGTTGCCCATACCTCTCAGCGAGGTGTTGTTGCCGTTGCGCAACTCTCCGAGTCCGTATTTCGAGTAGGGATTATTCTCCCACCCGTTCCTCGGATTACTTACGCTGCTTGTCTGTCCCGTTGCGCTTAGGCTTGTTACTGATAACAGTAAAACAGGAACTGACTTAGCGAGGCGATGATACATTATGATTAAGAATTAGGTTGAGCCCCTTCAATAACATATTGGGGTCGGCAAATATCTTACTTTTCAATTTGGTGGCAAAGTAAGGGGCATCACCGCCCGTTAAGATGGCGTTAAAATCGGGGTAGCGCTCTTCATATGCCTTTATCATGCCGTCTATTTCGGCAGCCATACCGTTTACTGCGCCGCTTTGCAGGCAGGTCTCTGTATCGTAGCCCAGCAGCAGTGGTTCGTCATCCACCACGGTTATTTCAGGCAATCTGTCGGTAAATGTGCTCATGGCTTTCAGGCGCATGTGCATACCCGGAGATATAGCGCCGCCGCGGAATGTTTTGTTTTTCTGCACCAGATTGTAGGTAATGCACGTTCCCACGCTGATCACCAGATTGTTCTTGTCCGGAAACTCGAAGTGAGCCGCGTTCACAAGCGCCAGTCGGTCTGGTCCCAGCGTATCTGCCGAAAGGTAGGCATTGTTGATAGGCACATTTGTGTGTCCGGTCATCAGCAGGGTGTGCGGCAGCTTTGCGCGCAGCAATGCAGCTACTTCATCGCTGTTGCTCACCACCGAGCACAGAATTGCCTTCACCGGCTGGTAGGTTTCCAGCAACTGGGTCACCTGCTCCAGGGCGGTGTCTTCAGAAAAGACGATCTGTTTTTCAATTCGGTCGCCGGCAAAAAGTGCTGCCTTTACGCTGGTATTACCCCAGTCGATGCAAAGATTCAAGGACATTGTTATTATGTTGATGTGTGTATAACTGGCAAAATAGTAAAAAATGCAGCCAATTCCAGTATATCAGAAAATTAATTTGTGTGTAAAATTGGAAATGTTACCTGATCCTGACCGCTATTCCAATCCACGTCCTCATTCTGTAGTAGGTATCCGTTTTTTTGTCGTGATACCATTTGTGCAGTTTCTTTTTCGGTTTCTCAACGTGAACGATTTTCCATTCCCCCCAGAACCCTTGCTTGATCAAAACGTAGTCGGGGTTACCCGCTGCACAATTTTTGTGACAAAGTAGAATGAGAACGGATCCCAATAGTATCTGTTTCATAATAGGTTGGTTTTATATTGGTAAAGTTAGGATAAACACCGAAATGATTTCCCGGTCTCAGTGATGCAAGATCAAAGGCAACTCAGCAATGTTGCACACGCATGGCGAATCTCTTCCTCTGTTATCGTAAGTGGCGGCGCTATGCGGATGCAATGTGGTGCAAACAAAAACCAGTCTGAAAACAGTCCCATGCCCAGGCAAGCCTGCAGGGTGCTCATCACCTTTTCTGCCGATGAAAGTTCCACCGCTATCAGCAAACCCTTGCTACGCACCGCCACTATTTCGGGGTGTACCAGCAGATCATGGAACAGTTTTTCTTTTGTTACTACGCCCGTTGTCATCTGTTCATCCAGTAGCGCCCGCATACCCGCCATGCCTGCCGCACAGCACACAGGGTGCCCGCCAAAGGTGGTGATATGCCCAAGCACCGGATTGTCTGTCAGTGTCTGCATCAGGTGGTGCGATGCGATGAAGGCTCCCAGTGGCATACCACCGCCCAGCGCCTTGCCCAGCAGCAAAATATCAGGTACTATTCCAAAATGCTCAAAGCCCCATAGTTTGCCTGTTCGGCCAAAACCACATTGTATCTCGTCAAATATCAGCAGCGTGCCGGTTGCTGTGCACTTGCTGCGCAGTGCATCCAGCCACCACTGTTCAGGCACTTTTATGCCCGCTTCAGCCTGAATTGTCTCTATGATCACGCAGGCGGTGTGCTCATCTATGGCATCTATCAGGTCCTGACTGTTGTATTGAAAATGCCCTACACCCGGCAATAGCGGCCGGTAGGCATTGCGCCAATACTCGTCACCCATCACACTCAGCGCCCCCAGGGTGCTGCCATGATAGCTGTTATGGCAACACACCACATTGGGCCTTCCCGTCACCCGCCGCGCCAGCTTCAGCGCGCCCTCTGTTGCCTCAGTGCCCGAATTGGTGAAGTACACACAGTCAAGGGTAGGGGGCAGGTGTGCTGCTAGTAGGGCTGCATACTGCACCTGAGGGCTCTGAATCAGTTCGCCATACACCATTACATGCAGGTAAGCATCGGCCTGTTCCTTTATTGCGGCCACCACTGCCGGGTGCCTGTGTCCTATATTACACACACTGATGCCCCCTATCAGGTCAAGATATTTTTTCCCTTCGCTATCGTAAAGATAGTTCCCTTCTGCCCGCACAATGTCCAATCCCACAGGTGCGGGCGACGTTTGGGCTACGTGTTGCAGGAATAACTGGCGGGTATTCATCAGTGCTGTTTTTGTGTCAATTATTGTTGTTGGTATAGCTGCACACCTTTTTTGGAAGCATACAGGTCGTAATTCTCATTATCAAAGCACACAAATATCACTTCATCAAGTGCAGTCGGATGTTCGGCTATAAATTCCATTATTGTGCTATGAGCTATGTCAGCAGCCTTGTCTTTCGGAAAGTGGTACACACCTGTACTGATGTTGGGGAAGGCAATTTTGCGTAGTCCGTTCTGCACCGCCACCTTCAGGCTATTGCGGTACGCATCGGCAAGCAGTTCCTCTTCATGTCCACCGCCTCCGTGCCACACCGGCCCGACAGTATGTATCACATGCCGGGCTTTCAGCCGGTAGCCACCTGTTATCTTGGCCTCGCCGGTGCGGCAGCCGTTCAGGGTGCGACATTCGGCTAGTAGCTCCGGTCCTGCTGCCCTGTGTATGGCACCGTCCACACCACCGCCTCCCAGCAGCAACGTGTTGGCTGCATTTACTATGGCATCCACATCCATAGTAGTGATATCTCCTTTATGCAGGCTTATTCTTGTCATGGTTCACCGGCGACAATTTTAGGTCACTTGCTTTTTCCAGCAACAGGGCATAGGCGGCGTCATGTTCGTTCGGGATAATGCCATCCAGAATGGCCTCCCGTATCGTCGTCTTAAGTATTCCCACCTCTCGTGAAGGTGCCAGTCCAAAGATGTGCATGATGTCGTCCCCGCTGATAGGCGGCTGCCAGTTCCTGATTTTATCCTTCTCCTCCACCACCTTCAGCCTTATTTTCACCAGCTCGAAATTTTCGAGATAGCGTTTCACCTTCACTTTGTTCTTGGAGGTGATATCGCTTTCGCACAAGATCATCAGGTCTTCCAGATCGTCGCCTGCATCAAACAGCAAGCGGCGCATGGCCGAGTCGGTAATGTCTTCCTTCGTCAGGCTGATAGGCCGCAGGTGCAGCGCCACCAACTTCGCCACATACTTCATCTTCTCGTTCTGCGGTAACTTCAGTTGCCTGAAGATCTTGGGTGTCATGCGTTCGCCCACCACTTCATGCCCGTGAAAAGTCCATCCGTGGCCCTCCTCATATTTTTTTGTGGCCGGTTTTCCTATGTCGTGCAGCAATGCAGCCCAGCGCAACCACAGGTCGTCACTTTTTTCGGCGGTATTATCTATTACCTGCAGCGTGTGGTAAAAATTGTCTTTGTGTCCTTTCCCCTCCACAATTTCCACTCCCGCCAGTGCGGTCATTTGCGGAAAGAACTCATGTAGCAAACGGCTGCGGAACAAAAGGTCCAGCCCCACCGATGGTTTGGCGGCTGCCATTATCTTATTTAGTTCGTCCGTTATGCGTTCCTGCGAAACGATCTTTATACGCTCGCGGTTTCGTTCAATTGATTCAAATACTTCCGGTACTATCTGAAAATTAAGCTGGGTGGCAAACCGTATAGCCCGCATCATACGCAGTGGGTCGTCCGAGAAAGTAGTATCGGGGTCAAGTGGTGTTTTGATGATCTTGCTTTCCAGATCTGCCACACCGCCAAAGGGATCCACCAGCTTGCCATAATCACCTTCGTTCAGACTTATCGCCAGCGCGTTGATGGTAAAGTCACGGCGGCGCTGATCATCTTCAATTGTCCCTTCCTCCACCTGCGGCTTACGTGAATTGTTGGTGTATGATTCCTTGCGGGCACCTACAAACTCCACATCAAGTCCGTGCAACCGGAACTGTGCTGTGCCGAATGTCTTAAAAAAACTCACATGTGGTTTGTGCGGAAATGTGTCCGCAACGGCATGTGCCAGTGCAATGCCATCTCCCGTACAAACTATGTCCACATCCTTAGTAGGCCGGCCCAGCAATTTGTCGCGCACAAAACCACCTATCAGATAGCAGGCCACGTTCAGTTCGGCGGCAGCTTTCCCTATAGTCCGAAACAACTTCAGTTCATCTTCGGTGCAAACAATATCCATATGGTGCGGCAAAGCTAACAACTATCCCCTCAATATCTCTATTTCGCCCATATCGTCTATTCTCACCATACGGGAAGGTTGTTTCGCGGCTTCGTCATCCCGGCGGTAATTCACCACATAATCCACTCCGGCCTTCACCGATTCATCTATCAGGTTGTAAGTAGGCGTAGTGGGCTGTCCGCTTATGTTGGCCGATGTAGACACCAATGGCACCCGCAGGCGTTTGATGAGTGCTTTGCAGAATGGGTCATTCGTCACTCTTATCGCTATGCTACCATCTGCATTCACCACATTGGGCGGGAAGCCCAGTGCGTTTTCATATATAACGGTGGTAGGTCTGTCAAACTCTTCTACGATGGCTATTATATCGGGGTGGGGGGCAGCAACATACTGCAATATGTCTTTTGCCTCTGCAAGCAACACGATCAGGCTCTTTTCTTTCGGGCGTTGTTTCAGGTCAAATATCTTGTTCACGGCTGCCTCGTTAAGCGCATCACACCCCAGGCCCCATACCGTGTCGGTTGGGTACAGTATGGTGCCTCCGTTCTGCACTACAATAACGCAGTTCTTTATGTCGTTTTCGAAGTCCACCATAGCAATTGTTCATTCGTGATCTCATAGGCGCACTTAAAATGGCCTTGCGGGCATGTTCTGTGCCCGTGTAACCCGCAGGGGCGGCAGCTCAGGTCTTCTTTAGTTTCCACAATACAGCCGTTTTCACGCACCGGCCCGAACCCGAATGATGGCACTGTGGAGCAGAACACCGCCGTCACCGGTGCGTTTATGGCAGACGCAAAATGCAATGGCGCCGAGTCATTGGTGTAGTTCATTACCGCGTCCTTCATCAATGCCACCGATTGCAGGAAATTCAGCTCACCGCACAGGTCATAGACCCTCGGGTGATGACTGTTGCCGATCACTTCCCTCGCCGTTGCTTTATCTGACGGCGCACCTATGATATATACCGTAATGTCCGTCGGCAGCTCGTCTATCATTTTCGACCATTTGTCGGCCGGGAACTGCTTGGTGTACCACACCGACGAAGGTGCAACACACACATACGGCCCTATCTTGTGCCGTTGCACGTGGGCAAAGTCGGCATCAGAAGGGTAAAGCGCAGGCATTGCCGCCTTAGTACCGGCAATGTCGGCTATCAATAGCTGATTGCGTTCGATCTCATGTGTCGGTTTTTCTGTCCCAACTGCCGAAATGACATGTTCTATTTTTCTGGTATAACAGAAAGAGAAAGGATTCTTAGCGAACCCCGCCCGGTTGGGCGCCCCCGACAGCAGTGTCAGCAGTCCCGACGAACCGAACCTGTGCGGATTGATGACATGGGTATATCGCTCCCGTCTGATCCGTCCGGCAAGCTGCAGCAGGTTTCGGGTCTTGTTGGTCTTTTTGTCCCACACCAGAACGGCTGAAATGAACGGGTGACCTGCCAGCAGACCCTCATTACCCTTGCGCACCAGAAAGTCTATCCGCGCGTCCGGAAAGCAGTCATGCAGTCGCTCGGCTATCGCCGTAGCAAGTACCACATCGCCTGTAAAAGCGGTCTGAATGATCAGGAATTTGTGCATCCGCGGTAAAATTACACCCTATTCCTTTTGTATTGTTTTAACAAGAAAAAAATCTGTTTTTATGATTTTTGGTACTAAATTTGTTTTCACTTGTAAACAAAACCAAACATATTTAGATGAGAAAGGTGTTTTTGATGTGTAGCATCATCCTGTTATCAGGCGGAGTAGTGATGGCGCAGGGCAAAAAGAAGAAAAACCGCGATAAAGGCAACGAAGCACCCCTGGTGATCGAATCTGCTGCAAATGTTACCCCTGCCACATCGGGGGCAATTGCGCCAACGCCAACCACCACATTAAAGCCTGAAGATCTGGCATTTACCGATGTGATCCACGATTTCGGAACTATCATGGAAGGCCCGGATGCGTCTTTTGTGTTCACGTTCAAAAACAACGGAAACGAACCGATCGTTATACAGAAAGCACAACCTTCCTGCGGATGTACAGTGCCATCATTCTCTAATGAGCCTGTCCCTCCGGGAGGCACCGGCAAGATCGATGTGTCTTACCACACAAAAGGTCGTCCCAACGCATTCTCAAAATCTATTACTGTAGTCTCTAATGCCGGCACCAAGGTGCTCACCATCAAGGGTACAGTAGAAAAAGCGCCAACCAGCTCGGTGCCCGAGAATACCTCTATGATGAGGACCAACTAAGCATTTACCTCTAACATTCAATAATTAACCAACAATCAATCAATAAGTTTCATGAAAAAAGCATTCATAGCCTTCGTTTGCATGTCGTTTACTGCGGCAGTTGCTACAGCTCAGGATCTTAAGCCGGGTGCTCCGGTTCCAACTCCGGCTCCTCAATCAGTGACTCCTGCTCCACCACCACCGGCTGCACCAAAGGTGAATCCTAATGCAGGTAAGTTCAAGTTTGTTGAAGAAACGCACGATTTCGGTGAGGTGCCTGAAGGTCCGCTGGCTGAATGGGATTTCGAATTCAAGAACGTAGGAAAAGAGCCGATCATCATTCAGGAAGCGCATGGTTCATGCGGTTGCACAGTGCCTAAGTGGCCACAAGAGCCTATCCTGCCTGGCAAGAAAGGTGTTATCCACGTAGCATACACTTCTGCCGGTCGTCCTGGTCCAATCAACAAAGATGTGACCATCAACTCAAACGCTCAGCAGAGCCCCATGGTGCTGCACATCAGGGGTACAGTGAAACCAAAGCCGGTTGAGGCTGTTCCTGCAGATTCAAAAAAATAATCAGGGTGATCCCCTCATAAATAGTTTCTAAAATAGTTGGCACTTGCCAACTATTTTAGAAATAGGCAAGTTCTGACCATAAAAACGAAACAACGATGAAGAAATTACTGATAGCATTGTCTTGTATGGCATCGGTAGCGGCAACGCAAACAGCGGTTGCTCAGCCATTGTTCAAATTCCTTGACGGCGAAACGCACGACTTCGGTGTGGTGAAGCGCGGACCGGCAGCCGGTCACACGTTCAAGTTCAAGAATGTGGGTACAGAACCCATCATTGTGATGAACGTGACACCATCTTGCGGTTGCACCAACGTAGACTGGAGCAAGAATCCCGTTCTGCCCGGTCAGGAAGGTTTCATCCACCTCGATCTGAAGACGGAAGAACAACATGGTACCTTCCATAAAGAAGTCTACATCCAGTCGAACGCCAAGACACCAAAGGGTGAGAAGCGTTATACGCTCTACATCAAAGGAGTGGCCAAAGACGAAGTGACCGAAGAAGACATGAAGAAAAATAAGAAGAGCTAAAAGAGCTCGTTTGTTATTGCTTTCTGAGGGCTGCCATCCGGCGGCCCTCTTCTATTATCAGTACTGCTCCTTATCGTTCGGGAAGTCGCGGCTTTTCACGTCCTTTATGTACTGAGCCGTCGCGTTCGATATGTCCTCATACAGGTTCAGGTAGCGGCGCAGGAACCTCGGCGAGAAGTTCTTGGTGATACCCAGCATATCGTGCATAACCAGCACCTGGCCATCCACGCCACCACCGGCGCCAATGCCTATCACAGGTATCTTCAGGCGTTTGGCCACTTCGGTGCCAAGTGCTGCGGGTATCTTCTCCAGTACCAGCGAGAAACAGCCCGCCTCTTGCAAGGCCTCGGCATTCTTCAGCAGCATTTCGGCTTCTTCCTCCTCCTTGGCGCGCACAGTGTACGTGCCGAACTTATAGATAGACTGCGGTGTAAGCCCCAGATGCCCCATAACAGGTACACCGGCACCTACAATACGCTTTATCGATTCGCACACCTCTTCGCCACCTTCCAGCTTGATGCCATGCGCACCTGCTTCCTTCATGATGCGGATAGACGAGTTGAGCGCCTCCTTGCTGTTGCCCTGGTAGGAGCCGAACGGCAGATCCACTATCACCAGGCACCTGCGGCAGGCACGCACCACACTCTGCGCATGGTAGATCATCTGATCCAGCGTGATGGGCAGTGTCGTTTCGTGGCCCGCCATCACATTGGAGGCCGAGTCGCCCACCAATATCACATCTATACCCGCATCGTCGAAGATGCGCGCCATAGAATAGTCGTAGGCGGTAAGCATACTTATCTTTTCGCCCCGCTGCTTCAGTGACTGCAGCGTATTGGTAGTGACGCGTTTTATATCGCTGTACGTAGACATGTGTCTTATTTAAGAGGTTCTGAAGACGGGGTTTCAGTCGTTTGATATGTAAAAGTAAGCAAATAACTACCACATTACCCGTCACTGTGCCAGCCAGTATTTGCGCAGCAGCCACTCGGCCACCGCTACCAGCAGTATGATGACGAAATACCATTTGCGCTCCACCAGCGGCACCGTTTCG
>JACCEA011083471.1_pt1 | contig 15187 bp, 16 predicted proteins | sample 7449851 | NCBI WGS metagenome assembly JACCEA01 (sample SAMN15323453, study PRJNA562643) | freshwater metagenome | isolation source: river surface water | place: USA:Blue River Watershed | collected 2017-08-18 | reverse complement strand
GTAAGTAAAAAGTAAAATAATAATGTTTTAAGTTTAAATCTGAGATAAAATAATAGAATGAATAAAATTGCCATAATAGGACTTGGCTACGTAGGCCTACCACTAGCTAGATTATTTGCAACCAAATACCCAGTAGTTGGATTCGACATCAATCAAAAACGAATTCAAGAATTGCATTCGGGTACAGATAGTACCTTGGAGTTAACGGATGAAATATTACAAGCGGTTTTAGTAACTAAAAATCCCATTGCTTGTCATCCTGAACTCGTTTCAGGATCTCAAAACGGTCTTTATTGTTCCTCAAATTTAAATGACATCAAAGAAGCTAATATTTATATAGTTACCGTTCCAACTCCCGTAGATAAACACAATCGTCCTGATTTGACACCTTTGTATAAAGCTAGTGAAACCGTAGGGAAAGTACTAAAAAAAGGCGATATTGTGATTTATGAATCAACAGTGTATCCAGGAGCTACGGAGGAAGAATGTATTCCTGTACTAGAAAAAGTTTCGGGATTAAAATTCAACGAAGACTTTTTTGCGGGGTATTCGCCAGAGCGTATTAATCCTGGAGATAAAGAGCATACGGTTGAAAAGATTTTAAAAGTAACTTCGGGTTCGACACCTGAAATAGGGCAACAAGTGGATGCATTGTATAAAAGTGTCATTACAGCTGGAACGCATTTAGCACCCACGATAAAAGTAGCGGAGGCGGCTAAAGTAATTGAAAATTCGCAACGTGATATTAACATTGCGTTTGTGAATGAATTGGCTAAGATTTTTAATATTTTGAATATTGATACCCACGCTGTTTTGGAAGCTGCGGGTACCAAATGGAATTTCTTACCGTTCAAACCAGGATTGGTAGGGGGTCATTGTATTGGGGTTGACCCGTATTATTTGGCACAAAAGGCGCAAGAGGTTGGCTATCATCCCGAAATTATTTTAGCAGGTCGTCGTTTGAATGATTCTATGGGGGAGTATGTAGCCAATCAAGTGATTAAGACCATGATTAAAAACGATATTAAAGTTAACGGTGCTCAAATTTTGATGTTGGGCATTACCTTTAAAGAGAACTGCCCTGATGTACGCAATACCAAAATAGTAGATGTGATAACAGCTTTAACAGACTACGGCACCCAAGTAACCATTTACGACCCATGGGCTAACCCCGCTGAGGTCATGCATGAGTATAATCTTATTTGTCATTCCGAACTCGTTTCGGAATCTCTCGTTTCGGAATCTCTTGTTTCAGGATCTGAATCCAACCCATCACCCATCACCCATCACGATTCTTGTCATCCTGAACTTGTTTCAGGAACTCTTGATAGTCAAACTAAGCAAAGCTTAGGTACTATCAAGTTCGACGCCATCGTCCTAGGAGTAGCCCATCATGAATTTAAAACATTGGATTTGGAAGCTTTGAAAAAAGACAATGCCATAGTGTATGATGTGAAGGGGATTTTGGGGAATATGGTCGATGGTAAGTTGTAAAATAATTTTAGTAATATGATTTGTAAAATTATTAAGACATTATACAATATGATTTTTGCTAAATTAAATCATGTTGGTTATGCGAAAAAGATAGGGGTGAATTTAGGAGAAAATGTAAAAATTTATGGTAATCCCTATGGCATGTTTAGTACAGAACCGTGGTGTATTACCCTTGGAGATAATGTACATATAGCTAAAGAGGTTTTGTTTGTTACTCACGATGGGGTACCCTATTATTTAGGGATAAAATACTAGATCTGGAGATTACAAAGCCAATTAAAGTCGGTAATAACGTTTACATTGGAGTTAGAACTATAATAATGCCCGGAGTTACAATAGGTAATAATGTAATAATTGCTGCTGGTTCGATTGTAACTAAGGATGTTCCAGATAATGTTGTTTTTGGCGGGGTGCCTGCTAAATTCATTAAGCCTATTTCAGAGTATTTTGAAAAAATTAAAATAGAGTCTCTTAAATTAGGTCATCTAAAAGGAAAAGAAAAAGATAAAAAACTTAGGGAAATAATTAATTTAAGGAAATGATATATATATATACAAACTTTTAAATTTAGTTATAAAAATAATTGAAGGTTTTGTTTGGTATGTGAAAAGAAGAGTACTATTTCATAATTTAGGCTCATATTGTAAAAATGTAAATATTGGTCGTTGGAGAAGTATTACCGCTAATTCGGTTTATATTGGTGATAATACTTCTATAGGAAATGGTGTAATCATGCAATCAACAAATAGCAAAATTATAATAGGTAGCCATGTAATGTTTGGCCCAAATGTATCAGTACATTGAGGAAATCATCGGATTGATGTTTTTGGACGTTATATGAAAAATATATCAATAGCAGAAAAAAGATTTGGCATTGATGATGCAGATGTAATAATTGAAGATGATGTGTGGGTAGCAGATGGTGTTATAATTTTAAAAGGTGTCAAATAGGAAAAGAATCAGTTATTGGTGCGGGATTATAATTTATTAAAGACATACCGCCTTATTCAATAGTTACAGGAGCAAAAATGGAAGTAAGGTTGAGATTTACGAAAGAACAAATAATTGAGCACGAATTAATGTTATGCATAAACAAAAGCCTATAATTGCAATGGATATTTCCTCCACTGGTAAAGGTGGAGGTCCTTATACATCTACCATGAATGTTATTAATTCTTCTTTAAAGGATAAATATGAATTTCGTCTTTTTACATATAAAACTGAAATTGGACGTTTTATAAGTATAAAAAGAATAATTGATATAGTAGGTCAACTTCGTAAAATAAAACCTGATATTGTTCACTTTTCGGGATTGCAACTGGCTGGTTTTCATATTGCTATTGCATGTATGATAGCTGGGTACAAGAAGAATATAGTAGTTATACATGGCAGCTCAACAGAAGCTTTGAATATTGGTTTTGTAAAAAGAAAATTAATTTATTTGCTTGAATTTTTTACATTAGCTTTAACTTCAACATTTTACGGCGTAAGTCGTTATTCTTCTTTTGTAGGTGCAGCAAAAAAGTTTACAAAAAAAAGTTCTGGTTATATATATAATTTACCGTTGACGTCCTTTCAGAAATCACAGAAGTATACTAGGGATGAATTAGGATTTACGAAAGATGATATTATTGTTGTTACTGTTGGACGGATAACTAAGGATAAAGGCTACCATATTCTAAAGGAATCTATTAAATCTTTTACTCAAATGGCTCATGTTAAATTTTTAATTGTTGGCGACGGGGATTATCTACCAACAATGAGAGTAGAACTTTTGGCCCAAGAACAATCAGGTATTGTTCGCTTTTTGGGTTATAGAGATGATGTTACAAGTATTTTGCCTACATGTGATATTTTTGTTTTACCGACTTTACATGAAACCCTTTCTATTGCATTATTGGAAGCATCCTCTTTTAATTTGGCTCTAATTGGTAGTAACGTTGGTGGGATTCCTGAAATTATAACTAATGGAGTTAATGGTTTATTAGTACAACCAGGTAACTCGCAAGAACTTTCAAATGCAATTAAAATTATTGCAACAAATCAAGTTATGCGCGAAGAAATGGGAGAAGCAGCAAAAAAAATCATTGGTGAAAAATTTACTGAAGATTCGATTCTTAGTAAAATAGATAATTTATATAAAAAAATATTAACAACATAATTGAGTTTGAGTTCAACTATTTATAGAAAAAATACCTTTACCAATACATTACTTGATTTTGTTTTGGTGTTACTTATTGCTTTAATTTTTGTGCCGCAGTTCAAGTTTTTAAGTGCTTATAATTATTTATGCTTATTTGTTTCCGTATTATGGTGTGTTCTAGCATTCAGTCAAAACCCACGTTTTTTCCTAGGGAATAGCAAATATTTTTTTGTTTCGGTTTTATTTTTTGTATTGGTAATTGCTTTTTCCTTTATAGTTGAAAATAAACTTTTAATAAACCGATATTCAAGTTTTATAATGGTACCTCTTTTTTATTGGATTTATGAGTATAATGCAAAGTATAGAGGAATAAAAAACAGTATTAAGATTTTATTTTTTTCATTGATATTTATTTTATATACTTCTGTTCAAACCATATTGAAATTAATGTTAAATCCATATGCTGCCAGAAGTATAAAAACATCAACGGAAGGCACTGAGGACTTGTTTTTAGAAGGAGTCTCAGGTTATGGACTAATTTATGCGGTTGTTATTTTGTTAATAGTTTTGATTCCGATGATTTTGGATTGGAAAAAACTTGGAATAAGTTTTCTTGGAAAAATATTTATTTTAGTTTTGGGATTATCATTTTTATATTTAATTATTCTTTCAAATTATTTTACGGCGTTAATCGTTACATTAATGGCAATTTTAACCATAATTGTACTTTACAGAAACAAGAAAATGTTGTTTATACTTGCACCATTCACCTTACTGTATATTATGTTTCAGAAAGACATTAATGTTAGAGTCTTAGATACCATTTCGAGTTTTGTTCAGACAGATGGATTAACATATAGACGAATTCAAGAAATTAAAGCTGAATTAATTTTTGGTTCAAGAACAGAAAGTGTTGATAGTCGATCGGATGTTGTAAATCAGAGTATCGATTTGTTATCAGAATATCCAATCTTGGGTTATGCTACCGAATTGGGTAATAATTTTGATCTTAATAGAGTTGGGCAACATTCTTATATTTTTGATACCTACGCTTTATTCGGATTGTTTTTAGGAACTTACTCTTTTTGGATAATGTGGTTACCTTTCCGTTATCGAATAACACCAAAGAATGGATATAAATTACGCGTTTTTAGTTGGACAGTTGGTTTTACGTTCATGATATTAATTACTATGAATAATTTAACCGCTACAATGGGTTTTGCAGCATTTTTTGTATTCCCAACAGTGTTTGATTATATAAATAAAAGGGTAAATGGATAAGATTTATTATGTTGGTTTTTTCGGAGATGCTTTAGCTTATAAAGAAAATAGATATTTAGCTCCTTCCGGAGTAAATAAAATGGAATATATTGCACGTGCTTTAGGTTCTGAAGGAATGAAAATTAAAATTATTTCAACAGCTTGGTTAAAATATAAAAAAGAAGTTGGTGCTAAAATATCCCTACAAAGAAGCTTTACATTAAATAATAATATAGATTGTATATTACCCTTTAGTATAGCTATACCATTAAAAATCTCAAACTTACTTTCAATGTTTATAACTAAAGTTTGGTTGATTTTATATTTTCTTATAAATGTGAGAAAAAATGACAATATAATTGTTTATAATTCTCCATTTTATTTTAGTACAATGTATTGGCTAAAAAAAATAATAAAATTTAAATTGATATTGGAAGTGGAAGAAGTATATAGTATAGTTTTTTCGATGGATGAAAAATGGAAAAGAAGAGAAAACAGACTAATTACTTTTGCAGATAGTTATATTTTTCCGAATGATCTTATGTATGATTATCTTGGAATAAAAAATAAGAAACAAGTTGTTGTGTATGGTTCTTATTTAATTGAAGAAACTAATAATATTTCTTTTGAATTTGGAGATGATAAAATCCATTTAGTTTATGCAGGTGTAATTGATAAGTTGAAGTTAGGAGCATTTAATGCAGTGTATGCAGCAAAATACCTTCCAGATAATTATGTTTTACACATTCTTGGTTTTGGGGCTGATAAAGATATAAAAGATTTAAAATCTGAGATACAAGAAATGAATACTTTTTCTAATTGTAAAATTATTTTTGAAGGAAAGAAAATAGGTTTGGAATACACTAAATTTTTATCAGCTTGTCATATTGGTTTGAGTACTCAAAAAAATGAAGGTATATATTTGAATTATACATTTCCGTCAAAAGTATTGTCTTACATAGGATTTGGTTTGCAGGTAGTTGCAGCAAAAATGGATTGCTTAACTAAATCGGAATTAAGTTCTTATATTTATTATTATGAATATGATAATCCGGTTTCTATTGCTAATGCAATTTTGAAAATAAATCAATTTGATAGAAATAAACTTATATCAGAATTGGAGAGATTGAATAAAAATTTTGTAAACAATCTAACACAAGTTCTTAAAGATTAATAAAAAACATGAAGAATATATATTTTTTTTTATTTAAGAGTAATATTAGTATTTATAAAACATTGTTAATTAATTTTAAAATGTTTTCTTTTTCTACGGCTATAAAATTGCCAATTTATGTTTTTAAAAATTGGAGATTTAATGAACTTAAAGGTGAAATTATAATTAGTTCATCAATAAAAAGAGGAATGATTACTTTCGGGCAAAATATAGCAGGCTATGTTGATACTACGAATGGTTGTCTAAGATTAAAAGAAAATTCAAAAATTATTTTTTACGGTAATGCAAAAATTTCACAAGGTTGTCAGTTTTTTTTGAATAATAATGCAATTTTGAAGATACAAGATGAGGTAAAATTTGGAGATAATGTAAAATTAATTTGTTACAAGAGTATTGAAATTGGAAAAATGTCTGAATTAACTTGGGAAACCCAAATAACAGATTTTAATTCTCATTACATTAAAAATTTAAATAATAACAAAATTTCAAATATTTTCAGGTCTGTTTATATTGGAAGTCATTGTTGGGTAGGTAATAGAACTACTATATTGCCAGGGACAGTTTTACCAGATAGAGTGATAGTGACATCAAATTCACTTCTTAATAAGAATTATTTTTCCGAGGGTATAGAAAGTTATAGTATAATAGGAGGATTACCTGCAAGAGTTATTAGAAAAAATGTAAAAAGGCTTTATTCATTGGAAAACGAAAAAATATTGCATGATTATTTTATCAATACAGATTGTTTGGAAGTTACGGATTCTATTTTAGAAAATGAAGAACATAATGGATAGTGATAATATTGAATATAAGGGAGTAGAAAAAAAAACAGATATTAAATCTGCTGCTATAATATCGTATGGTGTTTTAGCTTTTAATGTTTGTGCTGGACTTTTTTACACCCCTTGGATGGTTTCTAAATTAGGAAAAAATGATTATGGATTATACATATTAGTTACTACCTTTATAGCTTATTTTATTGTAGATTATGGGATATGGCAATCAATTAATTTGTTAATTTCTAAATATCGAGCTACAAACGATATATTAAAAATCAATCAAACAACAAGTGTGGCTATTAATATTTATCTCATATTAGATTTTGTATTATGTCTTATTCTTTTAGGTATATATTTTCAAATTGATACAATTTTTTCAAACTTATCAATTGTAGAAATAGTAAAATTCAAAAAAATATTTTTTATATCAAGCATATTCGCTGTAATCAATTTTCCTTTAAATTTTGTTAAGGGACTAATGTATGGATATGAATATTTAGTGCAGTATAATTATTTTGAAGTTTCTAGTAAAGTTTTAATTATACTTATGACCGTTACTGTATTGGTGATGAATGGTGATTTATATTGGTTCGTATTTGTATATGCATTTGTACCCTTTTTAAAAAATGTATTTATATTATTTTTTTTAATTAAACAGGGTGTCCGAATTAAATATAGATTTTGGAATAAAAAGATTGCCCTAACAATACTAGGAGCTTCATCGTGGTTGTTTTTATATGTTATTGGGGAATTATTAATAAATAATATTTCGCCAACAATAATTAGTTTAAAAAGCACAATAGATCAGATAACTATTTTTTCTATTGGAATGACTATTTATGGTTATGTATATCAAATATGTAATGCTGTATCAGGCTTTTTTCTGCCTAAGCTTACTAAAATGAAATTAGAACTTGGAATTGAAGAAATCGAGAGTTATGCGGTTAAAGTTGGACGTATTCAATTATTAATTAGTGGTTTTGTGATTTTTGGAGTTATTGTTTCAGGTGAATTTTTTATTAAAGCTTGGATGGGAAACATGTTTGAAAAATCGTATTATGTAGCTTTGTTTTTAGTTACTCCTGGATTGATAATATTTTCTCAACAAGTAGAACAATCCTATTTGTTTATTTCCGGTTTAATCAAATATAGGACTATATTAATGTGCTTTACCGCAATTTCTTCATTGATTTTTTCAATTACATTAACTCCAAAATATGGTGCAGTAGGTCCTGCAATTGCAATTTCGATTTCCAGTTTTTTATTTATGGCAATTGGAATGAATGTAGTCTACCATAAAATTTTAAAATTAAATCAAATAAAATTTTATGAATTTTGGTATAAATTTTTAGCAGTATTTATAATGATTGCTATTATTGTTATGACTATAGCAGAATATTCCTCTTTACATAATAACTGGACAAAATTTTTTGTTATTGGGACTTTGTATTCTGTGCTTTATTTTTTTGTAACTTATTTATTATTACTCAATAAGTCAGAAAAAGAACTTTTAAAAAAACTCGTTTTAAAATTTAAATAATGACAATACAAGACAAAACACTCCTCATCACAGGTGGTACCGGTTCCTTTGGAACCGCGGTATTGAACCGTTTTCTACACACGGATCATTTCAAAGAAATCCGCATTTTTTCACGCGACGAAAAAAAGCAGGATGACATGAGAAATTTATATAAAAATGATAAAATAAAATATTACATCGGCGATGTAAGAGATTATAATTCAGTTGAACCAGCTACTAGAGATGTTGATTATATTTTTCATGCTGCGGCTTTAAAGCAGGTGCCTTCTTGTGAGTTTTTTCCAATGCAAGCGGTGAAAACAAATGTAGAAGGTACGCAGAATGTGATTCGTGCAGCTGCTGCTAATCAAGTAAAAAAAGTTATTTGCTTGTCAACCGATAAAGCCGCTTATCCCATCAATGCTATGGGGATTTCCAAGGCGATGATGGAAAAAGTAGCGGTTGCTGAGGCAAGAAATTTAAGTGGTACGGTGGTGTGTTTGACTCGCTATGGCAATGTAATGGCTTCGCGTGGTTCTGTAATTCCTTTATTTTTGAATCAAATTCAAAAAGGAGAACCTATTACCATAACCGATCCTAATATGTCAAGGTTTTTTATGTCTTTGGAAGATGCGGTAGATTTGGTGTTGTTTGCTTTTGAGCACGGTAATCCTGGGGATTTGTTTGTCAACAAAGCACCTGCTGGAACTATTGGTGATTTAGCCAAAGCTTTGATTGCGTTAACAGGCAAAGAAGTTCCAATAAAAATTATTGGAACACGTCATGGAGAAAAATTGTATGAAACCTTGTGTACGCGTGAGGAAATGATAAAAGCAGAAGACATGGGAGATTTTTATCGTGTACCTGCTGATAATCGCGACTTGAATTATGCGAAGTATTTTTCTGAAGGAAAAGAGGATGTGTCGAGGATTGAAGACTATCATTCGCACAACACCAATCAAAAAGATGTCGAAGGTCTGAAGCAGCTTATTGCTACATTGCCACTGATACGAAAAGAGGTTTTTGGTGAAGATGTGGAGCAGCAGAATGGTTAATAGATCAAAACACTCAAAAAAGACATGATTCCGAAACTCATTCTAGGAGGTTCTCATTCTGATATTAGAGGAACACTTACTTTTAATAATGATTTTGATGCGACTTCCATCAAAAGAATGTATGCCATCGAAAATGTAGATGTACATTACATAAGAGGATGGCAAGGGCATAAGATGGAACAACGTTGGTTTTCAGCCATCAAAGGGTCTTTTAAAATTCAAATACTCTCCATTGCTTATTTTGAAAAAGGATTAAAAGGTTTACAACCTTATTGCTTTGTATTGAAGGCTGATCAAATGGATATTTTGCATGTTCCAGCAGGGTTTGTAAGTAGTATTCAAGCACTGGAAGTTGGTGCAAAACTACTCGTCTTAGCAGATTATAAGATGGGTGAAGTCGACGATGAATTTAGATTTGAATATCATGCCGATGATTTTTTAACAATAAAATAGTTTATGAAAATATTGATAACCGGAGCCAATGGTTTCGTTGGTAAAAACTTAGTTGCACAATTAAACAACATTAAAGCAGGAAAGGCAAAACATCCTGTTTTAGGAACTGATTTACACATTATTGAATACAGCCGAGAGTCCGATGCTTCCGTATTAGAAGAAGCTTGTAAAGAGGTTGATTTTGTTTTTCATTTGGCTGGGGTAAATCGTCCAATTGAACAAAGTGAGTTTATGATTGGTAATTTTGGCTTTACAACAGCCCTGTTAGAGAAACTTAAAGAAAATAATAACAATTGTCCTATCGTACTTGCTTCCTCCACTCAAGCAGAGTTGGATAATCATTACGGCATCAGTAAAAAAGCAGGTGAAGAGGCAGTAAGGGCTCATTTTTCTCCACAGGAACGCGGAGAAAAGGCACTTATTTATCGCTTTCCAAATATTTTTGGAAAATGGTGCAAACCGAATTACAACAGTGCTGTAGCTACTTTTTGTCATAACATCGCAAATGATTTACCCATTTCTGTCAACGACCCAAATGCAGCAATGACTTTAGTGTACATAGATGATGTGGTGGAAGAATTAATAGGAGCATTAGTGAATAAAGCAACCAGAAAGGGTGATTTTTGTATGGTACCAACAGTTCATCAACTGAAACTTGGACAAATTGTGGACTTACTATATAGTTTTAGAGATCAACGCGAAAATTTAACAGTGCCGGATGTTACATCTAACGCTTTTGAAAAGAAATTATACGCTACCTATTTGAGTTATTTACCAGCATCGAAATTTTCCTATCCTCTAAAAATGAATATCGACCCAAGAGGTAGTTTTACCGAAATTATTCGAACCCCCGAAAGAGGACAGTTTTCCGTAAATGTTTCAAAACCAGGCATCACAAAAGGGCAACATTGGCACCATACCAAAAATGAAAAATTTGTGGTTGTTAGTGGAAAAGGTCTCATTCAATTGCGAAAAGTTGGAAAAGATGCAAATAGTAATGATTTCCCAGTTAACGAATTTTATGTGAGTGGCGAAAAAATGGAAGTGGTAGAAATGATTCCGGGGTATACTCACAACATCATCAATCTTTCAGAAACGGAAGATATGGTCACTTTTATGTGGGCAAATGAAAGTTTCGATCCCAATCGCCCCGACACTTTTTTTGAGGAAGTATAAATTATCATTGCAGATCTAGAAAAAAGACACAATATGAAAAAATTAAAAGTCATGACGGTTGTAGGAACCCGTCCAGAAATTATTCGTTTGTCTAGAGTGTTAGCCGCTTTGGATGCTTCTGAAGCAGTTGATCATGTTATTGTGCATACGGGTCAAAATTATGATTACGAATTGAATCAAATCTTTTTTGAAGATTTGGCTCTTCGTAAACCTGATTATTTTTTAGAAGCAGCAGGAAAAACTGCGACAGAAACTGTGGGAAATATTTTAATTAAAATAGATCCTTTGTTAGAAGAACTAAAACCCGATGCCTTTTTGGTTTTGGGAGATACTAATTCTTGTTTGTGTGCTATTCCAGCCAAAAAGCGACATATTCCTATTTTTCACATGGAGGCTGGGAATCGTTGTTTTGATCAAAGAGTTCCTGAAGAAACGAACCGTAAGATTGTAGATCATACGGCTGATGTCAACTTAACGTATTCTGATATTGCTAGAGAATATTTATTGCGGGAAGGATTGCCGGCTGATCGAATCATTAAGACAGGTTCGCCTATGTATGAGGTATTGCATCATTATTTGCCACAAATTGAAGCTTCAAATGTTTTAGAAAAATTAAATTTAGAAGAAGGGAAGTTCTTTGTAGTATCTTCTCATAGAGAGGAAAATATCAATTCGGAGAAGAATTTCAGAGGATTGATGGCCTCATTAAACGCTATTGCTGAGAAATACCAATACCCAATCATTGTTTCAACCCATCCTCGTACCCAAAATATGATTGACAAGATGCAAATTGCTATGCGACCTGAAATACAGTTTTTGAAACCATTAGGTTTCCATGATTACAACGCGTTGCAAAAGAGAGCGTATGCAGTTTTATCTGATTCAGGAACTATTTCTGAGGAATCTTCCATCTTGAATTTTAGAGCCTTAAACATTCGTCAGGCTCATGAACGTCCTGAAGCCATGGAAGAAGCATCGGTGATGATGGTAGGGCTCAATCCAGAACGCATTTTACAAGGGATTGTACAATTGCAAACACAAGTTGTAGGTGATAGAAATTTCCTAGCATCTAATCCCCAATCCCCAATCCCTAATTTCAGACCTGTTGCCGATTATTCGATGCCTAATGTATCTGAAAAGATGGTGAGAATTATTATTTCTTATACGGATTATATCAAAAGAACTGTTTGGTCAGAATAAAATAATATGAGTAAAGGAACAATTTTCTACATAGGAGGTTTTGAATTACCAGATAAAAATGCAGCAGCACATCGCGTTGTAGCAAATGCAAAAATTTTAAAATCTTTAGGTTATTCTATCATATTTATTGGGGTAGATAAAGATCTTAAAAATAATGATAATTTCTTAAGTACTAAATATGTGTTTGAAGGTTTTGATATTTACAGCGTAAAATATCCAAGCAAAATAAAAGAATGGTTTGAGTTTTTAGGGAGTATAAAATTTATCAAAAAATTAGAAGGCAATAAACCAAAAGCAATTATAGCATACAATTATCCTGGTTTTGCTTTGTTGAAACTAATTAACTATTGTAAAAAAAAAGGTATCAAATTAATTGGCGATTGTTCTGAATGGTATGAACCGAAAGGAAACTTAATTTTTAGAATAATTAAAAGCTTAGATGTTTTTATAAGAATGAAAATTGTTCAACCTAAAATGGATGGGTTAATAGTTATCAGTGATTATTTAGAGAGTCATTATAAGAAAAAAAAGTTGCCCATTTTAAACATTCCACCATTAGTTGATTTGACTATGGATAAATGGAAAAATAAAATTCAATTTCAAACATCTTCAATAAATTTTGTTTATGCTGGATCTCCAGGTAATGGGAATAAAGATCGTATTGATAAAATTATTTCTATTTTATCTGATATAAGTAAAAGTAATTCATTAGATTTTAAATTAAAAATTATTGGTTTGTCAAAATCTCAGTATTTATTAGCGTTTGGAGTTAACAGTTTACCTAAAAATCACGATAGTTTTTTATGCTTCAAAGGTAGATTATCTCATTTAGAAACTTTGAACGAGGTGAGTAATGCTGATTTTTTTATTTTTATAAGAGATAATAACTTAGTTAATATAGCAGGGTTTCCAACAAAATTTGTTGAGTCAATATCCTCAGGAACTCCAGTTTTGACTAATTCATCTAGTAATATTAAGCAATATTTAGTTGAACATAAAAACGGAGTTTTATTGAATACAAGTATTAAGAAAGAGTTAAAAGAGCAATTGATTCAGATTATTAATCTTGATAAGAATGAAATTTTAAAAATGAAAAATTTTTGTAAAAAATCTGAATTATTTGATATTTCTAAATTTGAGTTTAGGTTTAATTGCTTTTTAAAAAATGTATTTAATGAGTAGTACTAAACTCCTTCGAATCACCACCGTTCCGATATCCTTAAAAACCTTATTGAAAGGACAATGTCGATTTATGTCCCAAAATGGTTTTGAAGTTATTGGTGTTTCAAGTTCTGGTAAGGAATTGCAGGATGTAGAACAGCATGAAACTATTCGTGTGGCAGTTTTAGAAATGACGCGAACCATTTCGCCCATTAATGATTTAAAATCCTTATGGAATTTTTATAAATTGTGCAAACGCGAGCGTCCAACTATAGTCCATTCCCATACCCCTAAAGCGGGTATTGTAGGGATGTTAGGTGCTAAATTAGCTGGTGTTCCTGTACGTTTGCATACGGTAGCAGGGATGCCTTTGATGGAAGCTAGAGGTATAAAACGAAAATTATTAGATGTTGTTGAAAAACTCACGTATCGTTGCGCTACTAAAGTGTATCCCAATTCTAGAGGGTTATATGATTTTATTTTAGCGCATGGCTACACTTCAAAAGAAAAACTAGAGGTTATCGCCAATGGCTCATCTAACGGAATAGATACTCAATATTTTGATTCCGTTTTATTTAGTGAAGTTCAAAAACAGGAATTGAAGCAATCGTTACTTTTACAACCCAATGACTTTGTTTATATTTTTGTTGGTCGATTAGTAGGCGATAAAGGAATTAATGAATTGATTTCAGCTTTTTCCCAACTCGAAACTCCCAACTCGAAACTTCTATTAGTTGGTCCTTTTGAAACCGAATTAGATCCCTTACAACCCGAAACTTTAAAAGTAATCAAAACCCATCCAAACATCATTTCAGTTGGTTTTCAGTCGGATGTACGTCCGTATTTTGCTGTCAGTGATTGTTTGGTTTTTCCTAGTTACAGAGAGGGTTTTCCTAATGTGGTAATGCAGGCAGGTGCTATGGGATTACCAAGTATAGTTACCGATATCAATGGGTGTAATGAGATTATTGTTGAGGGAGAAAATGGTACTATAATTCCAGTAAAAAATGTAGCTACCCTTGTGGATGCGATGCAAAAAATGATATATGATACGTCCTATTACCACCATTTGCGACAGAATGCGCGCCCGATGATTCAATCGCGTTATGAACAGCGAGTGGTTTGGGAGGCGTTGTTGGAGGAGTATAGGAGGTTGTTATTGGAAATTGAGTAGGGTTTTGGTTTTAAGTTTTTGGATTCAAGTTTTTTTTTGGAACGCAGATTGCAAAAATTTTTGAAATTTTAATAGGGGAGACATCTTGAAATGCAGGAACGCGGATGATGCGGATTTAACGGATGGTCGCGGGTTATTCTTTGGTTTGCTTTGTGATTATATAGGATTCGCTAAAGCGAAGAAAGATGGAGACTGATTTTCTCTGAGACTGAAAACTGCGACTGAACACTTATCCTGCTTCAAGTTTTTGGAACACGGATTTTAATAATTGGGGAAATTTTGAAATATTTGAATGTGGATAACGGAGGCTGAGGTTCTCGAAGCCGTAGTTTTGGAACGCGGATGAAACGGGTCCGCTTAGCGGAGCGCGGGTTGTGGTGGATTTTCTTTGTTTGCGTTGAAGGGTACGCTAAAGCGAAGACGGATGGTGGCGGATTTTCTCTGAGACTGAAAACTGAGACTTAACACTTACCTTGCTTTAAGTTTTTGGAACACGGATTTTTATAATTTGGGAAATTTTTGAAATTTTAATTGGGGAGCGTTTTTTGATAAGCATATAAAATGTATAAAAACTTTTTCTTTTAGTTGCCTTAGTAGAT
>JACCEA010346142.1_pt1 | contig 15194 bp, 11 predicted proteins | sample 7449851 | NCBI WGS metagenome assembly JACCEA01 (sample SAMN15323453, study PRJNA562643) | freshwater metagenome | isolation source: river surface water | place: USA:Blue River Watershed | collected 2017-08-18 | reverse complement strand
GCCCGGGCTGTGGTGGTTTTACCGCAGCCGGACTCACCAACAATTGCCAGGGTTTCACCCGGCAGCAGATCAAAACTGATGGCATCCACCACAGGGTTTTCGGGTGCTGTCGGTGGACGCCCCCACAACGCTGGCAAACGATGCCAAAACCCTTGTTGCAGCGGGCGGTAGCGAACGCTCAAGTCAGCGACCTGCAGCACTGGCGTTGCGAGCGCCGGGTGCACTTGTTGAGCTAGGGTGGCGCCAACAGGATCATGACTAACAGCCACATCACCGACCCGCCAACATAAGGCGTGATGCTGACCATGGTTACTGACCGTGCCAGGCACCCGCACCCAGGGAGGAGACTCCTCCAGGCAATGCGGCTCCTGCATAGAACATCTCGGCGCGAATCGACAGGCCATCGGCCAGGCACCGAGCGGCGGCACACGCCCGGAAAGCTGGGCCAGCGGTTTGCCGGGTTGCACCTTTTCCGGTAAAGAGGCCAGTAGCGCACGCGTATAAGGATGGGATGGCTGGTTCAACACCTCAGCCACAGGTCCGCTTTCTACCACCTGCCCTGCATACATAACAGCAACGCGATCGGCGCGCGCCGATACCACGGCCAGATCGTGCGTAATCAACAATACGCCCATTTGCCGTTGCTGCTGGATCTCACGAATCAGATCCAGGATTTGCGCCTGTAGCGTAACGTCCAAGGCCGTTGTCGGTTCGTCAGCCAGCAGGATCGCCGGATCACCGGCCAGCGCCATCGCAATCATCGCCCGCTGCTTCATGCCGCCCGAAAGCTCAAAGGGATAAGCGGTTGCCGCGCGAGCGGGGTCAGGCAGTCCGACCTGCGCCAGCAACGACAACACCTCCTGCTGACTATCGCTCGCGTTCAGGGCTCGGTGTAGTTTAAGCACCTCGGCAATCTGTTCACCAACCCGCATTACCGGATTCAGGCTGGTTGCCGGCTCCTGGAAAATCATGGCAAGTCGACGACCACGAATCTGGCGCATACGCGCTTCTGAGATACGCAGCAGATCTTCAGGCCTTTGGTCCGGCTCGGCGCCCGCTAGCAGCACATGACCACCCTGCATCACCGCCTGCTGCGGCAAAAGCCGCATCAGTGCCAATGCCGTCAGCGATTTACCGCAGCCCGATTCACCCAACAGCGCCAGCGTTTCACCGGGGTATAGCTCAAAGCTGATTGCGCTGAGCGCATCAACGACCCGAAGCTCATGACTCGAGGCTTCCCGACGATTAAATCCCAGAGACAAATTGCGAACCTGGAGTAAGGGCTTGTTCATGACTGCCCCTCTGAACGCGGATCAAAGGCATCCCGCACGGCATCTGCCAACAGATTGGCCGCCAACACCAGAACCACCATAAACATAAAAGCGGCCGTCAGCGACCACCACACAACCGGGTCGCGCGATAGCTCCATACGGGCGTTGTTGATCATCAGGCCGAAACTGAACATGGTGGGGTCAACCCCGATCCCGATATAAGACAGCACGGCCTCGGCGAGCACCAGCGAAGAAAACTCCATCACCAGCGTAATCAGAATAATCGGAAATACATTCGGCAGCACATGTCGTAGAAGAATCTGCGCCGCACTCACCCCGAACACCCGCGCCGCCTGCACATATTCGTATTCACGCATTTTGAGAGCTTCGCCACGCAACAAACGGGCAATACCGGTCCAACTCGTCATTCCCAAAATAATACACAGGGCCAGTAGCCGGATATCGCCCCGCTCTACTGCAGTCGCAAACCATTCCGGATGGTTGTCGATCATGACCTGAATACTCAAGACCGACGCCGCAATGAGCAGCACGCCCGGAATGGCACTGACGGTGGTGTAAATGTACTGAATCACATCGTCTACCTTGCCGCGGAAATAGCCGGCCGATAAACCCAGAGCAATCCCTAACGGCAGTGTCACCAGTGTTGGCACCAGTCCAATCACCAGTGCCGTGCGTAAACTTTTAAGCACTTGGTAAAGCACATCCTGCCCGACTTTGTCGGTGCCAAATACATGGAAGTTAGTGCTTAACCCCGTGAATACGCCACCTATGATCAATATCACGCCCAAGGTGTATGCCATCAAACGCCATGCGGCTGCATTAACCGTTTGCGTCACGCCGATTTTGCGACGAACCAGGGCGCAAGCCAAGCAACCCATAACAAATACGCCCGCGCCGCCCAGCGCACCCAAGCCAGCTCTTTTGAGCACATCCTGCCAGTAATCGCTATCACTGATCGGCCCTGGCGGAAAGTCAGCGCCTGCGACTTTAAGACGTGGCGCCTCGCGCCGCACTTCTACGGAACCGTCGGCTAAGGTTACTGTCACCGGCTCCAATGCAGCCAGGTGCACCGCCAAGGGTGCTGAATAGGTTTTTTCATGATTCTTGCGCAAATCGGTCAGGATCAGATCCAGTACCGAATTCACCTCGACGCCATAGCGAACAGAGGCTTCCGGCGTGAGCTGCGGCAAAGGTTCACGCAGATGAATCGAATCCAAGAGCGCAATACCGGCGGTCACCGCTAGTAATACCGCCGAGACAACGGCCAATCGCTGACGGAAAACCTTTTGCCAGACCACCCGCTGCAAGGGTGAACGGACGATGATCCATAACGAAAACAGAAAAAGCACAAAGAGCGCCCACAGCAAGACATCGGTTGCCAACCACACCCATAGGCTATGGTTCAGCGTCGTAAAAAGTTCACTCATCGACATGACGCGCTACTTCAACCGAATCCGGGGATCGACCAGGGTGTAGGACAGGTCGGTCAAAATCAAACCGACCAGATACAACACCGAGCCCAGAAACACCATGGCACGCACCACGGCAAAATCCTGTGCAGCAATGGCATCTATCGTATAACTGCCAAGGCCGGGAATACCGAAGAAAGATTCAATCAGCAACGACCCCATAAACAAAGACGGGATGACGACGACCACACCGGTCAGAATTGGAATCAAGCCATTGCGCAGCACATGGCGGAATAAAACGGCGGTATCCGACAAGCCCTTGGCTCGCGCGGTGCGCACGTAGTCTTTACCAATCTCTTCCAGAAAAAGCGTGCGATACCAGCGCGTCGATCCACCAATACCCGCAACGATGGCCACCGTCACCGGCAGTATGAGAAAGTGCCAGGCGACCAGCGGGTTACTTTCATAGCCGGAAATCGGCACTAGCTGGAGCATGCGGGCAAAGATAAACTGCCCCCCAATAATAAAAAAGAGCGAGGATATCGACATCAGGCCGACACACAGCACCACCCCTGCCCGGTCAAGCCAGGTCCCCCGAAAAAGCACCAGAAACAGCGCCAGACTCACGGTGAGCCCCAGTCCGATCACGAAGGTGGGTACCGCAATGGCCAGTGATGGACCCATCCGCTCCCGGATTTCCCGACCGATTTCGCGGCCATCTTCACTGCGTCCGAAGTCACCCGCAAACAGCGCCACGGATTTGTCGTAGAAAATCGTCTCTGTCAGCTGAGCGACACCTTGAGCCGATTCATTGATGAACAAGGGCTTGTCATAGCCGCGTGCCGCTTTCCATTGCTGGATCGCTTCCGGCGTGACCCGTTTCACGCCCAACTGCATGCGCGCCATATCATCCGGACTGTTGACCATAAAAAACAGGGCAAACGTGATCAGGTTAACGCCGATCAGAATCGGCAACACATACAGCACGCGTCTCAGTAAATAGTGCAACATTAACGCCCCCGCGCCTTCTGCCCGAAGGCATCGAGTCCTGTTCTGGCACGGTAGGCGCGTATCGCCGGCCAAAGCAAGGCAAGTAACCCACCGAGAATAATGAGGAAGGGCCAACGCAACGGCTTATTCCACTCTGCACGCAGCTCTGCACGGCGCGCCACGTCAATACGCTGATATTTCAGGGTGTTGCTGGCCACGTTGTTAAGTTTGAAATTGTGTAGCCATTCCTGCTGCAACACAAAGGATTTGGGATAAAACCAGTAGATCCAGGGCGCATCTTCACGTACCAGTTTCAGCATCTTGTCGATGACGGCTTGCCGTTCCGGACCATTGGGTAGGTTCTTCATCTCACGGAATAGCCGATCAAATTCCGGATTACTGTAATTGGCCGTGTTTTCACCACCGTGCGCCACTTTGCCTTCTGGTCCATAAAACAGAAAGAAGAAGTTTTCAGGGTCCGGGTAATCCGCGTTCCAACCCAGAAAATAAAGCTGCGCACTGCCTTTACGCAATTTCTCCTGGAAGCGGTTGAAATCCGTGCTGCGCACGACCAGCTGAATGCCCAACTGGCTGAGCTGTCGCGACATCCAATCCATGGTGGCCTTATCACCCAAACCCCCGGAGGTGGTATCCAGATTCAGCACCAGCGGCCGTCCTGTCTTTGCATCACGCCCATCGCGCCAACCAGCGCGGGCCAGCAATTCCTTGGCCTCCTTCAGGCTACGGCGCTGTAGCGCACCATCTTTCCAGGTATAGACCACCGGATTGATCCCAATCTCGCCGGATTGGTAACCAAAGATTCCTGGCGGAATCGGACCCATCCCCGGCTCGCCTCGGCCATTTAAAAAGATGGAAATAAACTCTTCCTGATCCAGGGCGATGGATAAGGCTTGTCGCAACAGCTTGGACCGACGCATCTCCTCCGGGGTCTTGCCGCCCACCACCGGATCGAGCAGGTTGAAGCCCATGTAATAAATAGAGGTACGCACCGCGGTCTGTAACTGAATCCCTTGTCGGGCCATCGACGGCGACACGTTGGCTTCTCCGTTGAGGTTGATCCGGATCGCTTGGTCAAAATTATCAGACGAGATCCCCGAGTCGTCATAGTAGCCCTGCAGGAATTTGTTCCAGTAAGGCAGACTTTCTTTCTCACGGGTAAATACCACTCGGTCGATCAAGGGTAAACGTGCATCACAGCTTTTTAGCAAACCGGCCGCTGCATCGGCGGGCTCGCCATGACAGGGGTAACGTTCATTGTGAAAATTAGGATTGCGCGCCAGCTCGATACGGGCATTGGGGTTGTTATAAACCATCATGTAGGGGCCGGTCCCTACGGGCCAGGTATCCAGCTGTACATTGGTACGCTTCAAAGCTGGTTGCGCATAAAACTGATCAACCTCCCGCGGTACTGGCGCAAAGAAGTTCATGGCCAACCAATAGATAAACTGGGGGTACTTTCCTTCCAGGGTGATTTCCAGCGTATGGTCATCAATCGCCACAGCACCCGGCAACGGCAATGTATCCAGATCGAGCCAGACACCCGGCTGCGCCGCTGTCACGGACTTGATCTGATCTCCCAGCATTTTCAGCCCAAGAATATGCTCAGCCATCATGCCGTAAATGGGCGACTGCACCGATGGCAGCGCCAGTCGCTTGATCTGATAGACGTAATCTTGGGCTTTGAGCGGACGCGAACCCGGATCACTCAGCGCGGTAGGACCCGCCGATGTCTGTATGGCTCGAACCTGAGATGCGTCAAGGTTCAGATAGCGTGGACTGCCATCGGCATTGAGGCTGAATGCCGGATGCGGCTGGTAGTGCACATCCTGGCGTAATTTAAGCCGGTACACCGTGCGCGCAACCTGTTCGGCTGGCGCCGATTCAGGAATCAAACGCCCGGCCTTGTCGTAAAGCTGAACCTCCGGCATTGCATCCAGTGTTGCGGGCATCAACACATAGGGACGCTCCAGATAATGATATTGCAGTGGTGGTTCGTAAATCTGGGCGATGAAACCGATCTCGCTATTCGAATAAGAAATAGCCGGGTCCAGATGCTTGGGGCGCTCAGAAAAGCTTGTATAAATGCGATTGCTGCCTCGTTCACTGGCCGGATAGGGGTCGTTCCACTCGCTACCGCACCCCGTCAGTACAAACACTGCGCCTAAAAGCAGGCAAATGCGACGGCCGCAGGATGATAAAGACTTAAAAACCATGACTACAAGTCTAACTGATCTGGCACCGCTTCGAAGTATAATTAGTGCCTTATTATTTACCCTGTCTTGCCGCTGGGCGGCGTTCGAGGAGTCAACATGGGTTTTCTAGCTGGCAAGCGCATTCTGATCACCGGTCTGCTGTCCAAACATTCCATCGCTTACGGCATCGCCAAGGCTTGTCATCGTGAAGGCGCCAGCCTGGCCTTCACCTTCCAGAATGAGCGCTTTATCGATCGCGTCAGCAAATTCGCTGACGAATTTGACAGTAAACTGGTTTTTCCCTGCGACGTCAGTGTGGATGCCGATATAGACAATCTATTTGTTGAACTAGGCAAACACTGGGACGGTCTGGACGGTCTAGTGCATTCGATCGCTTATGCGCCGGCTGAAGCCCTGGAAGGCGACTTCCTGGATGGCATCACGCGCGAAGCCTCTCGTATCGCTCATGACGTTTCGGCATACAGCTACGCCGCACTTGCTAAAGCCGCTCGCCCCATGCTGCTCAAGGGCAACAATCCAGCGCTGCTCGCCCTGACCTATCTGGGCGCCGAACGCGTCATGCCAAACTACAACGTCATGGGCATGGCCAAGGCCAGCCTCGAAGCCGCTACGCGTTACATGGCCGTCGCCATGGGGCCGCAAGGCATTCGGGTCAATGCTGTCTCGGCAGGCCCGATCAAAACTCTGGCCGCTTCGGGCATCGGTAATTTTAGCAAACTGCTATCGCACAACGCCAAGGTCGCACCGCTGCGCCGTAATGTCACCATCGACGAAGTCGGTAATGTCGCTGCCTTCCTGCTCTCGGATCTGTCCAGCGGCATGACTGGTGAAATTACCTACGTCGATTCGGGCTTTAATATCACCGCCCTGGGTCACGAAGAAGTCTGACCCTTCGCCGCGCACACGCAGCAAAAAGCCAGGGCCGCGGCCCTGGCTTTTTGTTGACTGCTTACTAAGGCGGACTTTCTGGCATTATTGTTTTTCAGCGTCCGGGCGTTTAGCGATCTTTACCGGATGACGATCACGCAGCGCCACCATCAGGCTCACCACATCCGCCTGCTGCACAAAACGCTGATAAGCCGCGCCGATCTGAGCGCGCTTCTCATCACTTAGGGCGGCACCCGCTTTCACCGAGTTCACTTTGTACAAGGCATAGCCCTCAGCCCCCATCTGACTACCGGTATATGCGGGCAATTTATTAGCATCGACAGCACCAACCAGCTGCACAGCATCTCGCGTCAGTCCATTCGGTTGTAAGCGACTCACACTCTTGCTGGCAGACCATTTCAGATCCGCCACAGAATTGCCCGCTTTGAGTTCAGCCAGTTTGGCCTCACCGTCAGCGGTAGCCTTTTCAACAGCCGCTTTGCGCGTTAAATAGGTTTTGATCTCTGCCGAGACTGAATCGAATGCACGCAAACCCACCGGCTGATAATCTGTGACACGCACCGAGACCAACACATTTGGCGCGACTTCGATCGCGGCACTATTGCGTTTATCTTTAAGGTTGGCGGGGTTAAAGATCGTTTGCAGCACTTTGGGATTCGCTAAGACACCTTGCGCGCCCTGACCGTTGCTACCGATCCAGCCACTCTCTTCAACTTTAAGATTGAGCGCTTTCGAAACATCCTTAAAGCTATCGGCCTGCTCGTACACCATATTGCTGAAGTTCTCCGATTCCTTGGCCACTACCTTAGGATCACTCAGCACCACATAAGCCACTTTAACGCGTTCTGGCGTCTGAAATTGTTTGGGATTGGACTCATAGAACTGTCGAACCGCCTCGTCACTGACTGAAACCGACTTAAGATAATCGTCCGCTGCAATCATCGCTACAGCAACATCACGCTCCTGGGCTTCCGCCTGGATAATCTGATCCAACTGCGTCCGGGAAATCTGAGTCGTTGCAGCCACACCATTGATCAACATCTGCTGGGTCAGGTCTCGACGCAGGTTCTGCTCAAAAGACGTCGGGTTCATGCCCTGGGCGCGTAACATTTGCTCGTACTTGGTCGGTGAAAACTTGCCGTTTTCCTGGAAAGCCGGAATCTGTGCAATCAATTCGCGCAGAATCACGTCATTGGCAACCAGACCCAGTCGTTCAGACTCTACCAGCAGTAAACGTTGCTCAACGAGTTCGTTCAACACACTTTGGCGAAACTCCGGAGACTCGAATAATTTGGCATCCACCGAACCGCCCTGACGACTGCGGATCTGATCTGCTCGCTCACGCATGGCAACATCCAACTGTTGCAGGGTAATTTTGCTGCTGCCCACGCGCGCTACTTCATCGGTAGAAGCGGCATCCTTGAAGTAAGAATCAATGCCCCAAAAGGCAAATGGCAACGTAATTAATGCCAGAAGAATCTGAACAAATTTACGGTGTTTATTAACGAGATCAAACATGGAACAGCCTAACGTTAAGATTGAGTACGGATTTTACGACGGGACATGAGCGGACGAATGACGCTCACGCTCAACATAATCATGAGGATGGGATCAAACAGGTAATCCCACAGGTTGTCAGAGGTCAAACCATGCAAGGCATATACCGCCAGATCAACGCCCAACAAGAGTGTCAGCCCCGGAGCTGCCCGACCTTGCCAGGCAACCCAGGCAGTTAGCGCAACTAGAATCGCCCAAGGTTGATAACCATAGGCATAGGGATCAACCGGGCCAGAGCCCAGCGCCAGCACATAAAACACCAGCATACCCAAACATAATATCAAGCGCCGTTTGAACGGTAATTCTTGACGTACCCAGAAATAAAACGCGCCCGGAAAACCAAACCAGACAAAGAGCAATATCCAGGTGCCGGGGCTCAAATCATTGATAAAGCCATAGACATAGCGCCAGAGCAGCAGATCGCCCAAGGGCATAAACATCAGGACACCCAGCGCCAGCGCATAAAGCCGCGTCCGGATGTAGGGCCATTGAGCCAGTTGGGCAACGAGGTGATTAAGCCGGGTCATCGTGGCACCGCCGGTGCATTAGGATTACCTGCCGCATTGAGCCATGCCTGCGTAAAGTGGGCATGACGAATTCCCTGCCGCATCCAGGTATAAACCAGATGAATTGTCCCGGTGCTATCCTGAATCAGCGCCGGATAAGAAAACTCATCCCGGTCATTGGCGCTCTCTTCCACCACGTGCGCCAATGTCCAGGTGCTGCCCTGATCGCTGGAGCGCAATAAAGCCAGACGATTACGATTACCCCCAATCGGGTTACAGGCCATCAGCAAGGTGCCATCGCGCAGGCCAATCATAGCCACCGCTGAATTGGGATTAGGGATCGCACGTGCCGAGCTGCCCTGCCAACTGCGACCTGCATCGCGGGTTTCACTCCATTGCACCTGATTTTCGCCTGGCCCGGCGTCTCTTAAAGCAGCCACAGCATGCTGCCCATCCAGGGCAACAACCGCCGGCTGCAAGGTGGCACGCGGCATTGCCATCCGCTCTTTAGCCAGAACGCGCCCTTCGGGGTTCAGTCGCAGCCACTCGCCATGCTTATTCACGAACTCGTGATACACCGGCAAGCCCAGACTGCCATCGGTTAACCACGCGCCCTGATTTCTAACCAGCGTGCTCAAATTAAAAAATGGGCTGGTCACAATACGCTGTGCCGGCTGCCAGTTTTTGCCGCCGTCGGTAGATTGACTACGATTAATAGCACTGCCTGCCCATCCGCCATAAGACACACTCACAAAGAATAGATGCAGGCGGCCTGGTTCCGTAACAATCAGCGGATTACCCAGCTTGCGGATATTACGACCCAGCTCACGCTCGGCCTTTTGGCGGGTCATGATTTCATGCGCTGGTGACCACGAAGCATCGACTCGCCACTCAGATTGGTACAAAGAAACATCGGCGGCGCCTTCACGACTACCCCCAAACCAGGCGGCAATCAGTTGCACCGGCGCCAGACGTTGCCCGGCGGAAGCCGCAAAAGCGGCATCCCCAGGCAAGACTTCAGCCAATGTTGCGGCATGCGCGGAGGGGGTCGGCCGCGGCAGATCAGACCAGACAAAGCTTGCTGGCAGCGCAGCGGCCTGCTTGGCAGCCTGCGCCGCATTCGCTGACTCTGGCTGAGCAAACTGCGGCGGCTCAGGTAAGGTGTTGGTCGCTAAAACCGCGAGCAGCCCTAAAACAAAGACCAGCGAGGGAAACCAGCGATTAAGCATGGGCTCCCCGATTGCAAAGGTGCTGGTAGTTGATCATGGCGGCATTTTATCCCAATGGCGGGTATCATTCAGGGTTTGCTGGCTGAATAACTTATATACATGGACATTCGATTCCAACGCGCTGTTGATAAATATGCAGGTGTACCCCTGTGTGCCCTCTTTACAGCTTGGGATTGGTGCATCCGCAAAGTCGGTTTACGCCGCAAGCCCGCTGCGGAACCAAAACGCATTCTGGTGATTTTGCTCTCAGAAATGGGAAGCTTGGTCTTGGCCGAACCCATGTTCCAACGGATCAAAGCGCGTTATCCCGGTGCCGAACTGCATGTCATGCTCTTTGCCAAAAACCGCGAAGTGCTTGATTTATTGAATGTCGTTCCCAAGCAGCAGGTCATTACGCTCGATGACAGTAATCTGCAGGACTTTGCTTCAGATTTGTGGGAAGCCCTGCAAAAGATGCGCACCCTGCACTTTGATGTCGTGATTGACTGTGAACTCTTCGCCCGGGTCAGCAGCCTGATTGCCTACATGAGTGGCGCCCCAGTCCTGGTAGGTTTTGAGCCCCATACCCAGGAAGGCCTCTACCGCGGCGGCTATCTCACCAACCCGGTGATGTATAACCCTTATCGTCACCTCAGCCATCAGTTGCTGACCATGGTCGATGCCATTGACGCCACCTCGCACCCGGCCGGAAAAACGGTACCCACCGACGAGATGATTACGCCGCCAACCTTGGTCTTCAACGACGGTGAAGTTGCCGCCGAGGCGAACAAGCTGGAAACAGACTTTCCGACCATTGCTGGCAAACCCCTGGTACTGATTTATCCCAGCGGTGGCATCTTGCCTATTCGCGCCTGGCCCCTGGAAAACTACTACCGCGTTGCTGATCATTTCCTGCAACAAGGTTATGCCGTTGGCGTGATCGGTCTGAAGGGTGATAAAGCCTTTGGCCAGGCCGTTCTCAATCATTGTCGTCACCCGATGTGCGTTGACCTGACTGGCTACACCCGCTCAGTGCGCCATTTGCTGGCGCTGTTTCATCGCGCAGCACTGCTCATCACTAATGATGGTGGCCCTGGCCAGTTTGCCGCCATGACCCCGATTCCGACAATTATTCTCTTCGGACCAGAAACGCCCCGCCTGTATCGCTCCTGGGCCAAGAATGCGTACTTTTTCCATCAGCCGTTGGCCTGCTCGCCCTGCCTGACGGCTTATAACCATCGCATGTCACCTTGTGATGGTGATAACCAGTGCCTCAAGCAGATCACCCCTGAGCAAGTGCTGGAAAAATCCCATGAATTACTGGGACTTCCGCCAACGTCACAACCCATCTCCTTTACGCTCGAATCGCGCTAAGCGCCCTTTGATATTACCGATGCGTGCGCTGATCCAGACCCTGCAGCAATTGCCGCTCGTTGGCGCGCTGTTTCGCCCACGCTTTATCAAATTCGGCATAGTGGGCGCCTCTGGCGTTGTGGTCAATCTGGCCGTGCTGTACGTGGGTCAGGAATATCTTTTCACCGAAGTGACGCAAGAGACGCTGCGCCTCAACCTCTCTTTGGCACTGGCCATTTTTATTGCCACGATCAGCAACTTTTTCTGGAACCGCCGATGGACTTGGCATGACCGCAAGCAGCATCAAAGCGTTCCGGTTGTGGTTCAGTTTGTGCAATACGCCCTCGCCTGCTGGGTGGGTATTGCGGTGCAATTCGGCCTGACCAACTTATTCGCACTCTTCCTGCATTATTTGGTGGCAAATCTGATTGCTGTCGTTATTGCCAGCCTATTTAACTTTGTCGCCAACGATTTCTGGACATTTGGCCGCCTAAAGATCCGCCGCGCCGCCCGCCAAAACACCTCGAGCGAATGAAGCGCAAACACACCGCAGTGGCTGGACGCCAGCCAGGGCTTAATCTTGAGCATCGGGCCCAACCCGCATCACTCTTCATGGTGCTTTGGGGCGTTGCTGTTTTATGCCTGGCGGTCGTTACTTACTTCTTCGGGCTGGACAGTCTGCAGATTCCCAAAAATGGCGACGAGTTTCCCTACGCGCACATCGCCCGCCTGACGGCAGAAAGCGGCCACTGGTTACCGCTACAGTCCACCCTGGACCATATGCGCAATACCAAGCCCCCCCTGCTTTTTTGGCAGGGCATCCTCAGTACCCACTGGGGGCAGGACTGGACCCTTTGGCAACTGCGCTACCCGAATGTGCTTTACACCCTGGCCACAGCATTACTGGTGGGTCTGCTCGGCTGGAAAATCTCTGGCCGCCATATCCTTACCGGCTTGATCGCCGCCGTGGTCTGGCTGGCTTTCTTTAGTACCTACCGTTTTGGCCGTCCATTTTTAACCAATGCGGGCGAAGTCTTCTGGTTATTTCTGCCATTTTTTCTGTTGCTCTACGGCGGCAAACAGAGCTTTGAATCGGCTTGGAAAATTCCGCTTGCGATTGGCGTGGCAGTGGGTATCGGCTTACTGTACAAATCCTTTGCGCTGCTGCTGCCGGTAGGCCTGGGACTGGCCTTCTGGTATTTACGCTATCGCCGCTACCATCCAGCAGAGTTTCTCAAGCGTGATATCTACAAACTGATTCTGATTGCGCTTCTGTCGCTGGGTATTTTTGCGCTCTGGTTTGCCTTTGATCCTGACCCGCAAGCCGTCTGGAACGAATTTGTCATCGGTGAAAACGCCGGTAAATTTGATCCGCACGGCCCCAGCTATCTTTCTAAGATGTTCTGGGGAGACGGCAGCATCTGGACCCTGATGCCGGGTTATGGCCTCAATGCCGGGCTGCTGGCATTGATCGTCTTCGGCACAATGGGCCTGGCCATCTGGCGCTTATTCCGTCAGAAAGATTTGAGCAACGACGAAAAATATCTCTGGTGGTGGGTCCTGATTCTATTCGTAGTGTTCTGCCTCCCCAGCCAACGCTCAAGCCGATACCTGCTGGAGGCCATGCCGGCGCTGGCGATTCTGATTGCCCTCGTCTGGTTCCGCCTTAATCGCTGGTTGCTGTTTGCCACCACACTTATTTGCACCATCACAATCACGGCGATTGGTTACCTGGGCTGGCTATTGCAACAAGATGTGGGTCACACACTCTATAGCGGTACTGAAGCCGTTCTATTGGCGATTGTGCTTTGCGGCTTGGTTCTATCGTTACTGATTCCCCGCTTACTGCCCTGGCTCACCCTGCCCGCTGTCTTTGCCGCATATCTGGCCCTCACCGGCTTTCTATCCGTCTTTGATGGGCCGATGGGTCGCTATAAAGAATCCGTGCAATGGCGCGTGGCTGGGCAAACGGTCTGGGTGCCCTATAACTTCAATGCGGCTTACGAGCAGTACCGTTTTCTGTTACCTGGTGCGGATATCCGCGGCTACCGTAGCGATACGAATAGCCCGCAAACGCTATTACGCCAGAACTATCCTTTGCTGATTGTGCAGCAACCGCTAGACGCGCCAATTTGTACGGACTGCAAAATTCTTGGCGAACGCCTTGAACTCAAAGGGCGGCAGAGCGACGAAGAAATCAAGGCCATGCTCAGAGGCGACGTGGCCAAGCACCTCTTCCTGCGCGAGTTTTTGCTCGACAATCGCAAAAACTAGGCGGTCTGTCTTTCACACGCGCGATGCATGCGAACCATCGCTTCATCCAGTGTTTGCCGGGTACAGCCAAAATTCAGTCGAACATAATCTGTAGCCCCTGGCTGAAAATCTTGCCCGGGTGAAAGCCCGACACCAGCGGCTTCAAAGAACTGCGCAGCGGTTAATCCTTCTGGAAGATTTAAGCCTGAAGCATCAATCCACGCCAGATAAGTCGCCTCGGGTGCATGAACTTGCAAACCAGGCATCGCATTAATCGCACGCAACACATGGTCCCGGTTACCCCGCAGATAATCGATCAAGGCATTGCGCCAAGGCACACCATGCCGGTAAGCCGCTTCCATGGCGGTGTAGCCCAGCACATTGATATGCGGCACGATACCTGCCATAACCCGCTCAAAACGGCGGCGCAGCGTTGCATCTGGAATCACAGCAAAAGAAGCGCCCAGCCCCGGAATATTATAAGTCTTCGAGGGCGCAAACAAACTGATGGTACGGTGGGCAATTTCCGGCGACAGACGCGCCAATGGCGTATAGCGCAAGCCCGGCTCTAGAACCAACTCGCAATGAATATCATCGGAGCAAATAATCCAGTCTCGCTGCTCCGCCAGATCAGCCAAGGCACGCAGTTCATCCTCACGCCACACACGTCCCACTGGGTTATGCGGATTACAGAGCATCAACAGCTTTGTCGAAGCATCACTGGCAGCAACCAATGCCTCAAGGTCAAACCGCCAGTCATCGTTTGAACGCACCAGTGGTACCGTCTGTAACGAACGATCACTCAATACTGGCGCCGAGGTAAAGGGAGGATAAATCGGGGATGCCGTCAACACACTGTCCCCCTTATGGCCAACGGCACGACAAGCCACATTGAGTCCGGTGACTAAACCCGGCAGCCAAACCAGCCAATCGGGATCAATCACCCAACCCAGATCACGTTCCAGGTGAAGCAAGACTGCATCAATCACCGACTGAGTAACATGCGGATAGCCGAGAACCCCATGCTTCAGACGCGCCTGCAGGGCTTCGAGTACAACCGGAGGTGCCGCAAAATCCATGTCAGCCACCCACATGGGGAGCACATCCCGCCCTTGATACTTTGCCCACTTCACAGAATCATCGTAGGGGTATGTCTGACGATCAATAGGCGCATCAAAATTAAAATTTGTCATGGCGACATTATCGCCATAAAAGACAAACCCCGCGCGGATCAAGAAGGTCCGGGCGGGGTTGGCTGGGTGACAGCCGAAGCCCTCACCCGACAGGTTACTTAAAGCTTACTTCTTAGCCTTGGCGGTACCAGCAGCCTTAACCGCAGCCGAAGTGGCGGCAGACACACCTGCTTCGGTGAACTCAGCGGCTTGCTTAGCAGCCTTGTTCAGATTGTCAAAAGCCGAGTTAGCAGCAGTCACAGCTTGCTTCACAGCAGCCAGTGCCACATCAGAACCAAACGGCGATGCCTTGGCAGTCTTCTCAGCCAGAT
>JACCEA012489750.1_pt1 | contig 15198 bp, 17 predicted proteins | sample 7449851 | NCBI WGS metagenome assembly JACCEA01 (sample SAMN15323453, study PRJNA562643) | freshwater metagenome | isolation source: river surface water | place: USA:Blue River Watershed | collected 2017-08-18 | reverse complement strand
ATCTGGGTACCATGGCCATTGCCCAAACTGAGCAAATTCCTATTTTCATAGACAATGACTTAGGTGTTGTTCTAAAACCCATTTATGGCTCTCACGTATTTGAAATCTCCTTCAGATACCGCAGTCCCTCTCGTACCAAAGCCAAAGCATGGCGCGATGAGATTTACATGCGTGTGAATCAAATGCGAGATGTGAACTTGCATTCAGCAACATATCACTATTCCATTCCTACTGGTTTATTTGGTATTTTAAAAGAAATCCATCGTTTAAGAGAAAACGTAGCTGGATACAACCAGGACTTTGACACATACTTTCATGAGAACATGACTACGCGTGTTACTGAAGCTACAACGCTTAATGGCTCCAGTACTCAGTTTGTGATTGCTGAGAAACAAATGCGTATTCAAGGACTCTTTGGATTTACAGAAAGTCCTGAGAAAGCCAACATGGGTGGTGAAACAGATATGTGGATAACTGAGTTTACTTACAAAGTAACCTTTGATATCCCTTTAGGTGTTCACATGGTTTATCCCATCATGATTCACAATCAGCTCTTGGATGATCGATATATTGCACCAACATCTGAAGACGATGAAAAACATGATAAAGCTTTTTCTCATTCTCTAAAAGCCTTGCATTTCTTTGAAGTACCTCAAGACATCAAACGCCATCAAGCGTTTGCTGCAGCGGTGCAAATTCCTGAGAACGATGATTGGCTACCAGATAATGCACCACCTCAGATGCATGGTATTATTCATGCATTGTGTCAGGTAGATACCAGTGATGATAAGTACCTCTTGAATTTAAGAGAATTAGGAGACTACTCCATTGATGAAGATATCTTAGAGTACTTTGCTAAAGAAGAGTACAAGTATCTCACTTTGCCTTATAAGTCGATTTATCACATTAGCATGTATCGCTTTAGGTTTCTAACCACCGACAGAAATCTTTCAGTGGATAAAGACTTAAAAGTAATGACCAAAGAGTCTCTGCCATTACGAGCTAATCACCGGGTGCGTTTGTCTATGGTCACTGATATTACTTCAGTTGATCCAGCGTGCTTTAAACGTATGAAAAAGTACCCTGAGGTGCTTCGTAAGACGTTAACAGCTCTTAGAATCTCTTATGATCAACTTATGGAATATGCACCTGTTGTGAACATGCTCAAGTACATGCCACACTTGACTCCCACTGGTTTGACATTACAAGCTGTTTATGCTAAGAGGACTAACTTCAACACCGTAAACTCTGCTTATGTGGTTGCCAGAGACGGTAAGTTTGGTGATAAGCTGGAAGATTATAAAGCCGCGCCATACACTTATCGTGATTTAGAGTATACCAGAAACAGAAGGTTTTAATTTACCATGCCTATTGTTACTAAAAACCCAACCGCTCCACCAGAGTTTAAACCCCTTATCCCAAAGATTGAACCGGTAGAGAATAAGTCAATTATCATTGACACTAAATTCACACCTAAGTCTTCTCTTTTAAAATATGTAGAAGGCTCTCCGTGGACAATCAACTACTACTCTGCATATCACGATAGAGACAATGCCTTGTATGGTCAAGACCCAGGGCAATCTCCTCTTTATCAGCAATACAGAAAGATTGAACACCTAGAGATTAGAGTAGATACCCCACTCACCACTCAACAAGATCAGGAATCTAAAGGCTTTGCTGTAACAGGCAGTGCTATTGTTCCGCTCTCAGTCATTCCCAATGAAGGGGATATGTTTGTAGCTGATGTGGGCGATGGTAGAGAAGGTGTATTTCAAATCTCTAACTCTGAGAAAAGAAGCATTTACAAAGAAAGCGTATACTTTATTGAATACGTGATGCTTTACTATTCAGACAATGAGAAAGAGCGCAGGGCTGACTTAGAGAAAAAAGTAATCAACTCTTTGCATTATGTTAAAGAGTTTGCTCAGTATGGTCAAAATGCGCTTATTACTGAAGACCGGTATAAAACTCTAAGAGAGATTGCTTTTAATTATCAACGTTTGAAAAAGCAATACTTTCAATGGTTTTTCTCTAAAGAGTTCTCTACCATTATTTTGCCAAGACAAACAACAACAGTCTATGACTCCTACGTTGTTAAAGTCATCCAGGCGTTGTATCTCACAAATGAAGTCTATGAGTTTAAACTCATGCGTGCTTTAAACGTAGAAGACGATAACTACTTGAAGCAACCTACTATTTGGGATGCTCTTTTACAGCGTGATATTCATATCTTAAACAGTTGTGAAAAACGTATAGGGTTAGTGAGTACTGCCAGTTTTAGTCGTGACCCTATGACTGAGAATATTTTCTACTCTGGTATTGATAAGATTATCTATCCTAAAGTAGTCAATCCAGTACAAGATCAAAACAACAACAATTTAGATAAGTCTCCCGCTATGGATGGACTAATCGATGTATCTACGCTCTATGGCAACACTGCGCCACTAGTGACAGACAACATCATTGAACACCTTGGCAAGCCAATGACCATTGTGCATCCGGTGACTAAGGATGATTACTATATTCTTTCATCGAACTTCTACGACAATAAAGACGATAAGTCTTTGCTGGAAGTCTTAGCTGAGAACTTCCTGCAAAGAGAAGCCAATAATCCAGAACTGGTTTTAAAGCTTATGCAACAGTGCTGGAAGTGGGGTGGTTTAGAGCGTTTTTATTATATCCCCTTGGTTATGATCTTGGCTTCAAATATTACCAAAGAGCTATGAACATCCAAGAAAACAAAGACACCACGCATTATATCTGGGATATCACTTGGCGAGTTAGAGTGCCCTTAATGGCTACGACTAGTGAGGAGTATCTTCGTCATTTTGGTATGCCTTCTTCAGGTGACCCAGATATTGATAGAGAGCTTAACAATCAATGGATTGATACACTCATTCCTATCTCTACCATGGTGGATTATCACCGTAGGGGTATCCCAGTCAAAGTCGTCAAGTACGATGATGCTAAGCTTATCTATGACTATATTGAAAAACACTTACAAGCGTGGGTACAAAACTTAAAGCATGGACTCAATATTGGTAATGCACCAGTAGAAGACTTAATTGCCATGAACGAGTTTGCAAATACAGTCTACACTCATGCCAGAGCATATTACACAGAGTCTACGGTACAGTCATCATTCATGCGAGCTATTGAAAACCTAGGTATGACACCCATGAATGATCGATTTAGGTCCAAGGCAGAAATAGAGCACGATGATAAGAGTCCAAAAGCCATTGGTAGAGAAGACCTCTCTAAGGTGTTTAAAAGCTCCGCTACGAGGGTGCGCAGATGGAACTGAACGTATCTCCTTTAAAAGAAGAGATTGATAAAATCTTATCCGAAGACAGTTTAAAGGTCTTCTTCGAATACACTTGCTACTTTAGAATCCGCAAACCTAACAATGTGGATATCAAAGGCGCGAACGTAGGAGACTATATCAATCCCGAAGAGCAAGATGACATCTATCGCCCACTAAAAATCACCAACATTGATTTTATTAGAGACTACGAGCTCAATATTGGTGATGAGGGCAGTATCAATTTAACCATCTCCATGGGTATGTGGTTTAAAATCCTCCAACCCTACAGGGATTATCTTGAATTGGTTTTGACTAAGAAACCACTACAAGAGCGCGACTTAAACTACGATAAAGACGAAGAAGCTATTATACAAGTTTTCGCTTGTATTCCTAAGGTAGAGCCTTTATCTGTGGGTGAGGCATCTAAGTACGATAAACACAAACGTGTAGACTTAGACTCTGTTGGTATGGTAGATATTGAGTTTCAATTAATGGACTTATCTATTGAAAAAGTGAGGTCTGTTACAGTAGGTGGTATCTTCAGACGCACAACACCTGAAAAAGTAGTCAAAGGTATACTGGCTAAAGAATCTGAAAAACTCAATATTGCTGATAATGGTAAAGCAGTTGAAAACATTAAGATGGTAGAGTCTAAGAACCAAGAAGAGCGAGAGCACATCATGGTGCCACAAGGCATTAAGCTGTCTGAGCTGTCAGCTTATGTGCATCGCTCCTGCGGTGGTATTTATTCAACTGGTGTCAACACGTATTTACAGAATAAAAACTGGTACGTATTTCCTTTGTTTGATACTACCCGATTTGATCAGGAAGAAAAAACACTCACGGTCTTAAAGATTCCTAGTATGATCTACGATGAGGCTGAGCGCACTTGGAGAAAAGATGGTGGCAGACTCATTTGTATGGCCACCAGCGAGTCTAACTTCGATGACAAAGGCGATCAAGATTTCAAAGATGCAGGTAATGGCGTGCGCTTTGCTGATGCGCGTCAATTCATGCACAAGTTGGTTGAGACCAAAGACAATAAAGCCATTGCCAAACGGGGTAAAAACAATCATGAGTTTTTATTCAAGAAAATGCAAATTGGAGATGAGCAAAACAACAATGTGCAAAACAGTGTTGACTCTATTCACTCCAACCCGTTTGTGGAAGACTCTAAGCTCTCCAGAAGAGAAGGTAACTTTTATACCTTCTTGTGGAAGAACTCAACCGATGAAGAGTTCTACCCTGGTATGCCAGTGAAAATTCTCTACATCAAAGACGATGAGTTAAAAGAAATCCGAGGTGTACTGCTCAAAGCACACCACGCTATCATGATGCAAGGCGTCGGTATGACAGCGCAAACATATAGGCAGCAAACTGTTTTTTATGTCTACGTTGATAAGAACTCAGTAGAAGCAAAATAGTTATGATTTTCGATTAAATTTTTCTATAAGGTAAGTATATATGTGTAAATTAACGGACTGGCTCAAACGAACGTTTTCTAGCGAGAATGTACTCAAAAAGTATGGCCTAAGCTTCGATGACAGCGTTGAGCTTGATGTATTGCCTATTGCTTATCCTAAAGTAAATAGTCAATACAAACTCCAAGAGGGCGAACGGGTATTTGCTGTGCATTCAATCAATGAGATTGATACTACTGTTATTATCTTAGACATTAATCGAAATAAGGTTCACGAAATCGATATTGAACTCTTCGATGAACTCTTTACACCTGTTAATGCACAGACAAACTTACCCATTGTACCAGAAAAGGAAGAATAAGAAATGATGTATCTAGATAACGTTGCATTGAATATCACTGATCCGATTGAAAAGATTTTCTTTGATAAGATCAATGCAATCAACGGTCTTAATTTAAAACACACAGACTTTGTTTTACAACCACCTGAAGTTGTCACAACTGCAGGTGCTTTGTATAACACGAAAGTAGTTATCTCGCCTAAGACAACGAGTCAGTTTTATAACAATTTTACGGTTTACTATAACCGAATGAATATCACTGAGATTTTAAACAATCCAGAGGTATCTATTAAACGCGTTAATGAAACGCATTTGTCTGATCTGATTGAACAAATCAATCTAAAGTACAATATCAATGCTACAGCGCTTGACTACTATGACTCTGTCATTAGTGCACCCGATCCAGCTGATCCTGAAGCTGAGGTTGATGTGATGTTCAGTGCTAAGCCTGAGTCTTATCTTTTTACAGGTGCTTACCAGTTAACGCTTAACCGTATTGCATTGACGCCCAGTATCAGTGCCGTTGCCAGTGCTGTGGCTTTGATTGTACTTGATCAGCCTTACGAACCTGTATTTAAGTCTAACATTGTTTGCAGATCAACCCTAGGCGATACGATTGATAACTTTGTGTTTATGCGCAATGCGCAAACCATCAACAAAGTCAAAATCAATAAAGCGTTCGATATCCCGTTGCGCGGTACAATGCTTTTTGGTGAGTTTGAATTTTTAGCTGATTTAGGCACTGGTATGGAAACCCATACGGGCTCAGCAATGCTGATCTCTACCATGGGTAAGATTTTGTCCATCAACAGTGATGATTTTTCAGCAAATAACCATCAAGCACTAAAATACCATGTCAGTAAAGATGGTGCTTTTGTCTACGCGCTCGATCCTACAGACACTCTAGGCACTGAAGCATCTAAACTGTATCGGTTTAAAACCGATGGAGCGCTTGATACAGACTTTCAAACAGCCAGTATTACGTATGCCATCGAATATATCAAGACCGATGCTCAAGGGCGAATTTACACTGTTTCAGAGCTTTTGAACGTTCCTTCAGATCACGATAATGATCCAGGCACACCTGCTATCATCAACAAAGAGTATTGGATTGATCGTCTTAATTCCAATGGTTCTAAAGATATCTCATTTGTAAAAGCGGCACTATCTATTACGGGTGCAGCTGATCCATGGCCAGTCGCTTGTATTGACCCTATTGAAGGCGATAGAACAACGACTACCAGTGGTTTCTATGTGGGCCTTGCAATGACTGAGCAGCCTAGATCACAAGGCAACTCACCCGTTGTAAATTATACACCAATTATTCCTGGCAATGAACCAGAATATGGTTTCTTGCCAGTGTTGAAGTTTTATGAAAACGGTGTACCAGACTTTACTTTCCAAGCTGCTCAAAAGCTTTGTAAGCCAGAAGCAGTCTATGCTTATGAAGTTGGAAAGCAGCCCTTTGCTGGGGATGAGTTTGTATCTGCAGTTGGCAACAGTGTGGTGATACTTGCCTATAGAGCTAATCCGCTCAGTGGCAATATGCAAAAGCTGCCTATGCTATACAGCCAAACTGGTGAATCACTCAAACTCACTGGTACTGATTACTTGAATAGTTATTACTTAACTAATGCGCGTAGTATTCAGACAGTGAAGATTAACCAGATGGTAGTGTTTGGCGAGTATACACCTATCAGTGTAATGGGTGGTTATGGCGTGAGCACACAAGCTGTACTTACCTATAGCGATAAAGCTGCGCCACTAGCTATTGCATACACTGTAGAATCATCTGCAAGCGGCACACCAAGTATTCAACAAGTTATATTAAAAGAGTAACATGTTGCGTTTTATTGAAATGCTGGACTCTGTCAGCCCTTACTCTATCACAAAAGAAAACATTGTGGTAGGCACTCCTGTAGCCAGTTTGGATATAGGAAATACAAAAGTATTGCTGACAGGCTCTTTTAATAATGGGTATTATGGGCAAAGAACATTTACCTATAATAGAATAGATTTATCTGGCTTACGTCAAAGAACAGTCTTTATCGATAATGAAACTGATTTTTTGTCTATTTTAGATAAGATCAACACCAATGCAATATTTAGCTACGCCTTAGGCTCAGGTAATAATCAAACTGCACGTCAAGGATTTCTTTTATCCTCAGATATTGTGAACGAACCAATAAACCAAGCAGTTGGTGAAACTCGGGAGTACACTTTACGTGCGCATCCAAACTCGTATTTGTATATGGGTGCGTTAAAGTTAAAACTCATCTCCTGAACGCCAACTGTTTAATTTCCCTTACAAACATCTTTTTTCTGATTTTAAAAGTGATTTATTATGGCTTTACTTACTGCTAAAGAAAAACTGATTGCGGTTTACAACTATGACCTGACAGCTAACGGCCGTCCTACTGTCAATCCGGCTGAGTTTGAGATGAGTGCACCAGCGGCCTACTCTGGTCCTCGTAGCCCGCAAAACACTGTGATTTATCTCTCACCGTTGCCAACCAGTCCCAACATTGGTTTGTCAACGATTTACTACAACCGACTGAATCTCTCAGTGGTCACTACACTACGGGTGACTAAAGGTGCTGCCACTAACTTGGCAACCATTTTACCTCTTCTGAATATTGAACTGGGTATTGTGTTTGCACCCACAGACTTTCAAGATGTGACTTTGCCTGCTGTTGGTTCATCGTTTACTCTCACTGCTACGCCTTCTAACATTTTGTTGTTGGGCTCTTGTAGTGTGATGCTGGACTAAACAAAAACAATTATAAACGCATAACCAGAGTCAATAGAGGTACACCCCTCTATTGACTCTGTATGCCTTTGATTTTAAATGTATCAAAATATGATCTTTAATAGTAAAGAAAAAGCTCGCCGAATGTTTGAGCTAAGTGATTTAAAGTTCTTCAATGAGATAGCTGCGCCAGATACGGTCATTGTGTCTCAGAGACAGATTATAGAGTCATTTTTACCGGCTCAGCTCTTTTATAGGAAGCACGTATACACCTATGAAAATAAACCGCTAGAATGCACCTTTACGGCCTTCCATGAGGTATTGCAAAAAGCCAAGGAAGATAAGTTTAAATACAACTCCGTAGTGCTCTTTAATCCTTACGTAAGGCTAGGGCAAATTAAACTGCTTAGTCCTTATGTAGATAAGGTGTTTGTTGCAACAAACTTTTATTCTCATTATCAAGAGTATAAAGCGATTTGTCATAAACTACCCAGTAACGTTTATGTTTATCACCACAACAATATTGGCTTAGTACACTTAATGAACTACGTGTACAATAAAGTAGACGATACGGACAAAGATTTAGTTTCTTTGTTGTATCAAGCCAAGAATAAAAACAACTACAGCCCAGGTAGAGTTATTCTTAAAGAAAAGACTTATAGTCATCACCAGTTCTATGATGATTATCCACAATGGGATAAAATTGTAAAAGAAATTTTTGCGCTTGAAGAAGACTCTGACGATAGAAGCCGTAGCATGTTAATCAGTGTCATGGACAAAATCATGTTGGATCAGAATAAGTCTAGCATAACTATGGCTTATGCTAACGTGGACAGTGAAAACCCTATTAACTATGAGTGGTATATTAACAACTACCAAAATAAAATCAAAACATCTTGTCTCTTAGATGGCTTGGTTTTATTTGAGTATTATAGAGATCACATTCAGTATGAAATCACTCGTTTTAACAAAGACATTGATTTACTGGATAAGTACAGCCGCTATGAACCCATTGGAAACCCTGGTAAGGTTATTGTTTATAGACCAAACACTCAATTTCACAAAGGCGTGTTTTTAAAAGCTTAAAGAAAATGACAAACATATTTGCCACTAGTGGATACTCTGTCCACTAGTGGCCTTATGTCCGCATAAATGAATATTTTACACCAGTTGTTACTACTATGTAATAAAAACTTTTCTTCTTTTTCCTTAAGGAATAACATGGCGATTTTAGTTTCTTTTGATGGTATTGATGGGTGTGGGAAAACAACAACGATTCAACACTTTAAGTCCAAACTAGAAAACCTTGATCTGCGCGATAAGGGTATCAACCGGCTTTTGCGTGTAGCTAATACTAAGCTTATTGGTACCACAGATGAATCCATTGCTTTTCGTAAGTTGGTTTTGGATGGCAAACTAAGCAAACATGAAGAAGCACTTGGTTTTCTCTATCATGCTACTTACTTTTATCGTCAATGGATTAAAGAGCATCAAAGCAATTATGACTTTATTTTAATTGATCGCTCACGAGCATCTTTTTACGCTTATCAAATCTTTGGTCGTAAATTTCAAGAGTACATGCCAATGTACCCATCTATTTGTGGTGAAGACGATGCCACAATGGAGATGAATTATTTCTATATCAAAGGCAACAAAACCAAGCACAAAGAGATGATTATCAAAGAAAGAAATGAGCTTGATTTCTTTGAATCAATGGACAGCTCTTTTCATGCTAAGGTTTACAATGGATTTGAAGACTACATGGCCAGACAAAAATCAGTAATCTCGATTAGCTCTGAACAAATCGAGCAAGATTATGGCCCTGGCATTGATATTTTCCTAAAGCACGCATATGATGCTTTTTACAATCGTTTTGTTGCAAACTTTAAACTGCCAGAATAATACACCATGAAAACTAAATACTCAGACACAATGCATTACAGTGAAGAAACGCGATATCTTCGCCTGCTAGAAAACATTCTAGATAATGGAGCTGTAAAAGGTGACCGCACTGGTACCGGCACTTATTCGCTTTTTGGGTGTGATTTGCGTTTTGACATTTCTTGTCATTCCCTACCTGTAGTGACCACTCGCAAGATCAAACCACTCGATCCCATCATCGAGATGCTTTGGTTTATCAAGGGTGACACCAACATCCGTTTCTTAAAAGAGCACAACATCAATATTTGGGATTCATGGGTGCGAGAGGAAACCAAAGAGTTTGATACGCAAGGCAAGCTTATTGCAGGCTCTATTGGACCAGGTGCTTATGGCGCGCAGTGGCGCAAGTGGGAAGACACTCGGATTGTTTCAGCTAATGAAGGCGCGCACTATAAGAAGTTCGGTTATGAGTACGTAACTAATCTTACCAATCCACAAGGTGTGATTGATCGTGTTGTCTTGACCAGAACGATTGATCAATTGGCTGATGCTATTAACATGATCAAGAACAATCCTGACTCAAGAAGGATTATTGTAACAGCTTGGAACCCCGGTAGATTTGAAGACCAAGCACTTCCCGCATGCCATTCGCTATTTCAGTTTTATACGCGTGATCTCAACAACGGTGAAAAAGCTAAAATGATCATGTATATGTCTGAAAAGAATCAAAAGTTAAAGGATCATTTTTCAGAAGGTTTTGGTATTGTTGAAAACCATGAGCTTGATGAAGCAATTTATCTTTTTGGCTTGCCAACCAAGAGTTTATCGCTAAAGTTACTTTGTCGCAGTCAGGATACACCCGTAGGCAGCGCTTACAATATCATTCAATATGCAGCTTTAGCTCATATGGTGGCTCAAGTAACCAACACTTGGGCAACTGAGTTTATCTGGACTTCTGGCGATACACATATCTACTCTAACCAAATCGATGGTGTCAGAACGCAGCTAGAGCGCACGCCTATTCAGTGTGATACCAAACTTGTTCTCAACCCAGAGATCAAAGACATCGATGATTTCAAACCAAGTGACATCAGTGTCACGGATTATGAACATCATCCGTTCATTAAATACCCTATTGCTATATAAAGCAATATGTAATTCTTAGCTGTTGGTTTAGTATTGGGCCTTGGGTTTTGTTGTATTCCCATGGCCTAATACGCAATAAGAATGTTCGACAAGTTTTTTATTTTGTACACGATGTTATCATGTACTATCAAAACAAAAGACACGCCAAGGATTAAATAATGACATTAATAAATGCAATTAGCAGAACCCTACAAAGTTATGAGTTTTTTAGCAAAGTACTCTTAGGTCTTTCGGTTTTGTTTTTTATCTGCGTGATTTGCATGGCAATAGTCAGTGATCCTACGATTGTTGTGTTTTGGCTATTTGCCATTGTGTTTTTCGTGGCATTAATTGTGGTGACAGTTTTTTTAATTAACGTGTTTGAGACAAAACGTTATCACACAGACTAAGAAAGAAGTTTTAAGTTATGCTGATGAAACCGACTTTTATTGCATCTGTTATCAGAACATGGCAAAGTTACTCTAAGGATGGTAAGCGAGTCATTATTTTAACTGCTGCTTTGTACGGCATCTATGCTTTGCTTAGGTATTTTCTGGACATCCCAGAAGCTTATGGTGTTGCAATGGATGTGTTCAGTATACTGCTTTTGTTTGTCTTGCTGATATTTCCGTTTGATGTATTGGCCGATTATGAAGCCAGTATCACTTATAAACGATTGCCTTAAACACTTTTAAAAGGAGTGACCCTATGCTTTGCATGATACTGGCTACTGATATGGATTATGGTATTGGTAAAAATAACACTCTACCATGGCACTGCTCAGTGGACCTGATGGTCTTCAAAGCTTTGACGAAAGATCAGGTAATTGCTATGGGTCACAATACCTGGAAGTCATTGCCTAAAAAGCCTTTGCCAGATAGAGATCATATTGTCTTGAGTCGAAATCCAGAGCTAAAGCTAGACTATCCCAGAGTAGAGCATTTAAAGAGTGTTTATCACTTATTAGATGTTGATCCAGAGCTTAATGTGTGGGTTATAGGCGGTGCTGATATCTTTGAAGCTATTGGTAACCAGTGCACCTATATTCATCACACTTTAATTCCTGAAAACTACTACTGTGATACGCACTACCGCTATGATGAAGTGGATATTAAACTCATCAGTCAGGTGCAGTATCAAACATCTGACTATGCAGTACCATTACAATTCTCGCTTTACTACAACGAAGCACTCTCACGAAACAGAGACAGAAGCTTCGAATTCGATGTGGCGATCAAAAGAGAAAATACCTTACTCGCGCACAGCAGAAAAGTTAAGCAAGAAAGATCAGATCAACCAAGCTATCCAAGCGCAGGCTCAATTGCATCACTATCCCAGACCTGAAGAGGATTTGGTTTCTTTGAGTAGAAACATCTATCGATAAGGAAACTTTAAATTTATGAAGAATATCTTACAAGAAGACTTAAAACGTCAAGAGTTGGTGAGAAAGTTTTGGTTCGATGTGGACACGGTTATGCGTATGTGCAAGTCACAAGTGCAACTTGTCTCTAAAGAAATCAGACAAGCTCAAAAACAAAACGACTTGAGTAAAGAAGACAAAGCTTACATTCAAGCTTTAAAAGACTATAAAGCGCGTTTCATTCGCTTGATGAATGAGCTTACACGAATGCATCAAGAAAACGCTATGGATGGTATGCAGGTGATCTACCAGCAATACCAAGCCATTGTCAACGATGGCTCACCCAGCTTGCGTTACGGTAAACACCAACCTAAACGTCAACATGAGCAGTTTCCAAGTGAAATCTAGATTTCATTCTAGAATATTTCAAACATACATAATAGCTTAGAGCTTTGGGACAGGCTTGTCATTTGCCGTCCACAAGCTCTAAGCTAAGTATGCCGTCATTTTTATCAATACCACTTCCCTTTTAACTTAACAGGAGAATATTTATTATGTACGAACAACGCAGCGCCACTTTCATTGGACGAGATGTACCTAAAGAGCTCGCTCGTATTGTGGCTCAAATTGCAGCCAGTTATGATCAACTGGATTTGCTCTTGAGGGTCAGCCATAAAAAAGAAGACAAAACTTCTACCATCAAGATCAAGTCACCGTACTGTGAATACCAGTGCTTTATCTTCTTCGATAAAGTCACTAAGCAAGCTGACGTTACAATCACCAGAATTGTGAGCAACATTGTTTTGTCTTTGGGCAGGCGCAATGTCTTTCATCAGAAAATGAGTTTCATGCTCTCTGACGCTAATGGCGAGCTTGAAATGCTCAACTGGGTCAGGGACTATATGAAACCAGGTGATGCTGATGAAATCGATGATGCCGTGCTGGCGCATCAGGTGTCTCGTCAAACCGTTGCCGTGACTTTGATTAACGCTGACATTGATCGTCTTGGCGTGAACAACGTGCCTTGGGTATTCGCAAGAAAGATTGAACAAGGCGATCGCTTCATTGCGCAAACACCAAACTTGCAAAATCTGATGCACCACTTAATTGGAGTCAAAGCCAAAGGCAGTATTGTATTCAATGAAGGTGGTGAGATCAAGTGCTCTTTCTTGCATCACAACAATGCATACCTTAGCTGTATTCATCTGAACGTAGGAAACTACTTGTTGGTTAATCACCTTGGTTTTGCAGATTTTGTTTTTCCAGCAAAATTTAGCAAGCTTTTTCGTGTAGTGTAATTTTTATCCATATCCCTTATTTTAGGAGAAGACAATTATGGCTTTCAAACTTCTTAAGATCATCGGCTGCATTCTTTTGGCCATTGTGTTGATTCCCATTGTGTGGCGTATTTCCGTGCTCATCGTCACAATTGGGGTCTTCCTGGCGTTGTGTGTAGCTGCGCTTTACGCTATTGGTGTTATTGCAGGAGCAATACAAACGATGCTACAAGAAAACAAATAAGACTTTGTTTATTATCTAATAAAGCCAATACTTTCATTGGCTTTATTTTTTTCTTTAATTTTTACCGGAGAAATTATTATCATGGCAACCGCAAAGAAAATCCCGGCTAAAAAAGCTGCTAGAAAAGTTGCTCAGTGCACTCCTGTTAAGGACTCAGCTGTTTTGCCTATTGCTGAAATCGTGGCACAAAGTGAGCCTGCTAAATCAGCAGCTATGAAAGCCGCTCACATTACAGTGCCCACAAAGAAAGCACCCGCTAAGAAAGTAGCATCATCACCAGCTGCTAAAACTATTACTTTGGCTAAAGTAGCTAAAGCACCTGTTAAAGCTAAACCTACAGCTGTTTCTGATAAAGAAGAAAATCTTCCAATGGTAGTAGCTCCTAAAACGGCTTCTAAGGCCCCTACAGTGGCTCTAGATAAAGTGGCGGTACCCAATGCACCCTCAAAGCCTAAAGCGTCTTCTAAGAGCTCTAAAGCAGCTAAAAAGCCAGAAGCTGCCAAACCCGCAGAAGAGCCCACTGTGATGGGTCGTCCTGTATCAGAAATGGTAACCCAATACCACCGACTGGCAAATGCTAGTTTGCTCGATCCTGATATCAAACCTGGTACATGAGCGTTAATAATCCTAGTGCTTATGTTTATGTGGTGGTAAAACCTTTACTAGTCCACTTGAGTGAATATCTGGAAGTGTTTGGTGCGTATGGTGATTTACTCATCATTTTAAAAGTTATCAGCACTGTAGCGGTGCTGACTATTTTTGAGTATCATAAACTACAAAGCACAACTAAAGAGTTTCAAAAGAACTTTCCTGTGCTTTGTAGTAAGCTGGATAAGAAACTCTATAATAAGCGTAAATACGTTATGGCTATGCTGCCCTTTGCTGATATCTATCTTTATTTTCGAATTTATCAACAGAGATTCTCTACGGTAGCGTTTTTAAAAGATTTTGCAATTAAGAAAGATTTAAATGGGTAAGAAAGCACTGGTTACCACCGCTGAAGCAATGGTAGAATTCTTCGGTATTGCAGCTCAGGACGTAGCAGTTCGAGAAAAATTTATTGATGTTAGTAAATTTGAAGTACCAGAGCAATTCCTAGCTTCACTGCCTATTCATATTGCAGATCGGGATTACTGTGAAACTAATCCAGATTTGCTGCAATTTATTCCTTACGTTGCTTTGTATACCGATGAAGATAATGAAGAGCTAAAAGTCTTTATGTATCGACGTGGTAAGCAAGGTAATGAAGGAAGATTACACGATATGTTCTCTATTGGTGTGGGCGGACATGTAGAAGAGATTATCGAAGGTGATCTTTATAAGACATTGATTGAGTCAACCAAGCGCGAGCTACAAGAAGAAGTCAATCTCACCATCGATGATAATATTTCAGATCAAATTGAAGTGGGTCTGAAAAATGCATTGGTATTGCATGATACTCGTAATCCAGTCGATAGTGTTCACTTAGGGTTTTTGATCGCAGTAAAAGTGACACCT
>JACCEA012300167.1_pt1 | contig 15202 bp, 12 predicted proteins | sample 7449851 | NCBI WGS metagenome assembly JACCEA01 (sample SAMN15323453, study PRJNA562643) | freshwater metagenome | isolation source: river surface water | place: USA:Blue River Watershed | collected 2017-08-18 | reverse complement strand
GGCACGAGCGAATCGGGTTCCTTGGCGGGCCGGACGACCAAATCGCCAGTGAACGGCGCTACGAGGGATTCGTGGCCGCGCTGGCGTTGGCGCAACGCAAGCCGTGCTGGGTGGGGCAGGGGGACTTCACCTTCGAAACCGGCGTCCAGGCCGCCCGCCAGCTGCACCAACTTGCGCAGCGTCCCACCGCCGTGTTCGCCGCCAACGACTACATGGCACTGGGCCTGATCGCCGGTGCAGAAAGCCTGGGCATGCGCATCCCCGGTGACCTGTCCGTGGTGGGCTTCGACGACGCCCCGGCGGCCACCTTGGTCTGGCCCTCCTTGACCACCGTGCGCCAGCCCTTGGAGCAGATGGCCGAGGTGGCCGTGCAGTTGCTGCTCGCGCCGCCGGGCCAAGGGTCCTCCTGCGTCTTGCCGCACGAAATCCAGGTTCGCGCCTCGACGGCGGCCTGGCACCCCAAGCCAAGTCGGTCCTGAAGTCATCGCCCGGGTAATCCCGGGTTGTTGGCGAAATGACAGCGCTGTCAGAATCGCCTCAGCCAAATGACAACGTTTTCCATGCGCCTCGCTTCGCCCCGCTCCCCGCGCCCCATCCGCCAGTGCTTTGTGCGCTCGGCGGGGGCGTGCCGGCGCCGCGGGGCTGCGGTGCTGGCCGTCCTGGCCTTGGTGCTGGGGCCTGGCGGCGCGGTGGGCGCTGGCGTGGAGCGGGTGTCCGTGCCGACGCGCGCAGCCCCTGCTGTTCTTTTGGCGACCCTGGTTGACGACGGAGGTGGCGCGGATCTTGACGGGGGGCGCCACCCTCTTCCGGCACCGGACCCCGGTCCAGCTCACCGCGAGCGCTTGCGCCGTGTGGGCCGGGGTCCGCGCTTTTTGCCGCGATCGTCCCGCCAGGCGTCGAAACCCTGGGCACTGACACGGCGCAGCGCCCTGGTGGCCTTGGCTGCGAGCCCCTGCGCGCGGGCGCAGGGCGCCCGTGCCTTGCAGGTCACCAGCTTCCCGGACCTCGACCGCGCGGCCAAGGCGGCCGAGGGCGAGTGGAACCGCCGGCACCCCCAGGCGCCTCTCAAATTGGTGTCGAGGAGCTACCCCGACCACCACACCGCCATGAATGCGGCCCTGGCCACCCGGGCGGGCCTGCCCGACGTCATGGCCTTGGACCTTCGCTTCCTCGGCCAGTTCACCGCCGGGGGCGGGCTGATGAACCTGACGGAGCTGGCGGCGGCGGACGGCATCGACCTGGGCCGTGTGCCGACGTTCTCGCGGGCGCAAGCGAGCACCCACCGGGGTGAACTCGTGGCGATGCCCACCGACATCGGGCCCGGCAGCCTCATGTACCGGCAAGACCTCCTGCAGCGTGCCGGTCTCCAAGAGCGCGACTTGCTGCAGTCGTGGCCGGACTTTCTCCGTGCCGGCGTGGCCATCAAGCGCGCCACAGGCGCCAGCCTGCTGGCCAGCGCCGGCGATCTCTTGGACATCGTGTTGCGCTCCGGCCTGCGCGATGGCGACGGGCTGTACTTCGATCGCAAGGGCCAGCCGCTGGTCGACAGCGAACGCTTCGTGCGGGCGTTCGAGCTGAGCCTGCAAGCGCGGCGAACGGGCTTGGACCTGGCATTGACGGCCTGGAGCAACGAGTGGGCGGCGGCCTTCCGCCAAGGCAAGGTGGCGACGCAAATGATGGGCTGCTGGCTGGCCGGCCACCTGAAGAACTGGCTGGCGCCGGCACAGGCCGGCCTGTGGCGAGCCGCGCCCTTGCCCGGTGGCGCGCTCGCGAGTTACGGCGGCAGCTTCTACGCCATTCCCAAGGGGGCGGCCAACCCGGAAGCGGCCTGGGCCTTTGTGCGTCAGATGGTCTTTGAGCGCGACACGCAGTTGCAGTCGCTCAAGGCCATCGATGCCTTTCCCGCGCTGCTCGAGCTGCACCAGCACCCGGTGATGGACGAGCCCTTGCCCTACCTGGGCGGCCAGCGAGCACGGCAGCTTTGGCGCGACGTGGCGAGCAAGGTGCCCGCAACGCCGATTCACAAGTTCGACGCCTTGGCCACCCGCGTGGTGCGCGATGCCTTTGAGCAGGTGCTGACGCAAGGGCGCTCGATCCCCGTGGTGCTGCGCGAAGCCCACTCCCTGATCCGCCGCCGAGCCCGCCGATGAAGCTGTCCCGACGCTGGCTGCCCTACCTGTTCGTGGCGCCCTTCTTCCTGCTGTTCTTGGTGTTCGGCGCCTTCCCGCTGCTGTTCTCCTTGTGGCTCTCCCTCCACCAATGGGAGCCCAGCGAAGGCTTGGGGGCGATGCGCTGGGTTGGCCTGGAGAACTACGCCTACGGCTTGACCGACCCCTGGTTGCTCGACGCGCTCTACAACACCGCCTGGCTGGCGCTGGCTGGCGGCCTGCCCCAGCATCTGGTGGCACTGCCCCTGGCCTACCTCATCCACCGGCGCGTTCGCCGCGGACGCGACTTGGTGTTGGGGGCCTACTTCGTGCCCTACATCAGCAGCAGCGTGGCCATCGCCGTCATCTTCGCCACGCTGTACTCGCGCGACTACGGCCTGGTCAACGCGGTCTTGGCCGAGCTGACGCGCCTGCCCTTCATCGGCGCCTGGCTGCCTGCGCAACCCGACTGGCTCGGTGACGCGGCGTACACCAAGCCGGCGGTGGCCTTCGTGGTGTTCTGGCGCTACTTGGGCTGGAACCTCGTGCTTTACCTGACGGCGATGCAAACGCTGGACAACGACGTGTTCGAGGCCGCCACCTTGGACGGTGCGAGCCCCTGGCGCCAGTTCTTTGGCCTGGCGCTGCCTTTGCTCAAGCCCATGATCTTCTTCGCCATCACGCTGAGCCTGATCGGGTCCTTGCAGCTGTTCGAAGAGCCCTTCATCTTGGTGGACAGCGAGAAGGGCGTGGCCCGCTCGGTGATGACCGCGGCCATCTTCACCTACCAAACGGCCTTCGTGGATGGCGACTACGGCACGGCCTCGGCCGTGGCCTGGTCCTTGTTTGCGCTGATCGCGCTGCTGACCTGGCTGAACGCCCGCATGTTCTCGAGGGGCGCCCATGCGTGAGGCCAAGCCGCTGCGCTGGGGGTGGTTGCCGCTGGTGGCCGGCGCCCTGCTGATGCTCGCGCCCTTCTGGTTCACGTTCGTGTTTGCCACGCACCAACGCACCGCCATCTTCAACATCCCGCCACCGCTGTGGTTTGGCGAGAACACGGCGGCCAACTTGCAGTTGTTGGTCGAGCGGCTGCCCTTCTGGCGCAACCTGGCCATCTCGGTCTATGTGGCGCTGGCCACCACGGTCTTGAACCTGCTGTTTTGCTCGATGGCGGGCTATGCCTTCGCCATGTTCCGCTTCCGGGGCAGCGATGCGCTGTTCGCCGTGGTGCTGGCGTCCATGATGGTCCCCAGCTTCCTCAACATGATCCCGAGCTTCATGGTGATGCAGGCGCTGGGGTGGCTGGACCAACCCAAGGCGCTGATCGTGCCGGCGGCCGCCGGCGCCTTGGGCATTTTCATGATGCGCCAAGCGATCGGCCAGAGCGTGCCCAAGGAGCTGCTCGATGCCGCCCGCATCGACGGCGCCGGCGAGTTCCGCATCTATTGGAGCGTGGTGCTGCCCCTGCTGCGTCCAGCCCTGGGGACCTTGGCGCTGATCACCTTCATCGCCAGCTGGAACAACTTCATGGGGCCCTTGATCGTGATGCGCTCGATCGAGAACTACACCTTGCCCCTGGCCCTTCGCTCCATGCAGAGCCCCACCAACACCGAGCACGGTGCCTTGATGCTGGGCTCCGCCCTGGCGCTTCTGCCCTTGATCCTTGTCTACCTGTTTTGCGCCAAACGCCTGGTCGCCGGCCTCGCGGCGGGTGCCGTTAAATCATGAGCTCAGCCATGCTTGCCCCCATCCCCTCGCCGCTGGTCACCGCGGACCTCAAGCGGCACTTGCGGCCGGACTTCCTGTGGGGGGCGGCGACCAGTGCCGCCCAAATCGAGGGGGCCGCTGCGGTGGACGGGCGGGGGCCGTCCATCTGGGATGCCTTCGCCGCGCGACCCGGGACGATCAAGGACGGCAGCAACCTCGACGTGGCCTGCGATCACTACCACCGCTGGCCCCAGGATGTGGCCATGATGCGCGACATGGGCCTGCAGGCCTACCGCTTCTCCATCAGTTGGTCGCGCGTGCAGCCCTTGGGCCGTGGGGCCTGGAACGAAGCGGGCTTCGCCTTTTACGACCGCTTGGTGGACGGCTTGTTGGCCGCCGGCATCCAGCCCCACCTGACCCTGTTCCATTGGGACCTGCCGCAGGCCTTGGACGCCCAGCTCGGGGGCCTGCTGCACCGCGACGTGGCGCAGCACTTTGCGCACTACGCCGCCGAAGTGGGGCGGCGCCTGGGCGATCGATTGGCGAGCATCGCCACGCTGAACGAGCCCTTGTGCTCCGCGATGCTGGGCTACGAAACGGGGCAGTTCGCGCCGGGGCGGCGCAACCGCGGCGAAGCCATGCAGGTGTCGCACCACCTGTTGCTCATGCACGGCCAAGCCATTCAGGCCTTGCGCGCGCAGACCCGAACGCGACTCGGCATCGTGCTCAACCAGACCCCGACCTACCCGGCCGAGCACCGGGAGGAGGACCGGGTGGCCGCGCGGATCGAGGACGGGCTCGGGGTGCGCTGGTACATGGACCCGGTTTTCCGCGGTCAGTACCCGGCCGACGTCTTGCAGCACCTGGGCGCCGATGCGCCGGCCGTGCTGGCCGGCGACCTCGCCACCATCGCGCAGCCGCTGGACTTTCTGGGCCTCAATTTCTACACGCGGCGCTACGTCAGCACGCAGGTCCCGCCCCTCAGCCCGCCGGGTCTCCAGGGGTTCACCGACATGGGGTGGGAGATCGTGCCCGCGGCCCTGAGCCAGCACTTGGTGCGCATCCAGCGCGAGTACGCCCCGCCGCCCATTTACATCACCGAGAACGGCATGGCCAATGCCGACACCCTCGAGGGCGAGCACGTCCACGACGCCCCGCGCATCCGCTACTTGGCCGACCACGTGCAGGCGGTTGCCAAAGCCGTGGACATGGGCGTGGACGTCCGGGGCTACTTCTACTGGAGCCTGATGGACAACTTCGAGTGGGACAGCGGCTACGCCAAACGCTTCGGCCTCGTGCACGTGGACTACGCCACCTTGCAGCGCCGGCTGAAGGACAGCGCGGTTTGGTACCGCGACTTCATCGCGGCGTCGCCCGGATGAATCACAACCGTGCCGGGGCCGCCGGCAGGCCGGCCACCTCGGCACGTGCCACGAGCAGGGCGCCATCCAAGCCGGGTGGCTGGTCCAGCGCGGCACTGGTGACGTAAAGGTCGCGGCCGTCGGCGCCGCCAAAGCAAGGCATGGTTGGGCGGCGCACGGGCAGGTCGATGCGGCGCAGCCGGCGACCGTCGGGGGCGATCTGCAAGAGCGCCCCACCATCCCACAGCGCCAACCAGTAGCAGCCATCGGCGTCCACGGCAGCGCCGTCCGGGTAGCCCTCGCCGTCGTCCAGCAAAACCCAAGGCTGGGCCGGACCTGGCAGGCCGGTGTCCAAGTCGTACGCGTGACGCCAGACGCAACGCCGGGGCGAGTCGGCGCGGTACATCCAGCGGCCATCGGGGCTCCAGGCCAGGCCGTTGGCGCAGATCGTGTCGGGCCAGTGTTGGCGCACGGGGCCTTGTGCCTCATGGCAGTACCAACTGGCCTCAGCGCTCCCTTTGTCGCTGATGCCGCCGACCCAGAAGCGCCCCTTGGCATCGACCTTGCCATCGTTCAATCGGACGCGTTGCGGGTCATGCTGAGGTGCCGCCAAGCGCGTGCCGCCGTCTTGATTCCACAAGCCGTCGCGGCGAGCGAGTAGGAGCTCGCCGTTCTCGCGCGTCGCAATGCATCCTGGATCTGTGGGTTGTGACCAGCACTGAGGGCTCGACGCATCCGACCCCCAGCGCAACAGGGAGCGGGCCACGATGTCGACGCTCCAAAGCGCGCCTTGGTGCCACAGCGGCGATTCGCCCAGCTGGCAACGCCAGGCTCCGACAGCTTGAAAGTTCATGGGCGAGAACCTGACTCCGCGATAGGGGCCACGTTGCGTGCGAGGGATCCTGGGACGTCAAGCCTTCTGCCAGCTGTGGCGCCACTGCGCCAGCAACTCGTCCAGCGGCCGTTCCGCATCCAGTTCAAGGACATCGGGCTCTTGGTCGGTTGGCTCCAACGCGAGGTACTGGCTGCGCACCAGACTGGGCGAGAAGAAGTGCTGGCGCGCGCTGGCGCGGGCCAGCGCGAGCGATTCCGGCAGGCACAGGTGCAGCAGCCGCAGGCGGGGGAGGGCGCTGCGCAGCAGGTCGCGGTGCGCGCTTCGCAGCAAGGAAGCGCTGGCGACCACCGGGCCGTCGGCCTGCGCCAAGGCGTCGCCCAGGCGCTGGATCCACGGCAGGCGATCGTCGTCGCTCAGCGGCAGGCCCTGGCGCATCCGCTCTCGCGCCGCCGCGCTGTGAAGCTCGTCGCCCTCGATGAAGCGCCAGCCCCAAGCGGCCGCCCCGGCCTGCGCCAAGGTGCTCTTTCCCGAGGCCGCGACGCCCATCACGATCCATTGCATTCGTTTTCTCGCCGATGCTGATTGTCTTTGTGAGGCATGTTTGATAACGTTTTCATTCTCAACGATTGGATGAGCCGTTTCGCCATGGATTACCCCGCCTTGCCCGTCGATGCCAAGCGCTTTCCACCGGGCTTCGTGTTCGGCAGTGCGACATCGAGCCACCAGATCGAGGGCAGTTGGGAGGCCGATGGGCGAGGCGCCAGCTGGTGGGACCACTTCGCCTTGGAGCCGGGCCGCATTGCCGATGGCAGCACGGCCGCCGTGGCTTGCGACCACTACCGCCGCTGGGAGGCCGATGTGGCGCTGCTGGCGGCGCTGCGGCAGGCCGCCTACCGCTTCTCCATCGCCTGGTCTCGGGTGCTGCCCTCGGGCACCGGCCCCGTGAACCCGGCGGGCCTGGACTTTTACGAACGACTCGTGGATGGCTTGCTGGCGCGTGGCATCAAGCCCATGGCGACGCTGTACCACTGGGACTTGCCGCAGGCCTTGGCGGAGCGTGGCGCCTGGCAAAACCGCGACACCGCCGAGCGATTTGCCGAGTTCGCGCAGGCCGTCGTGCAACGCCTTGGGGATCGGGTGTGGCGCTGGTCCACCCTCAATGAGCCGCGCTGCAGCGCCTACGTGGGTCATCTGGAGGGTCGGCATGCGCCGGGTCTCAAAGACTTGGGCTGCACGCTTCGCGCCGCCCACCACCTGCTGTTGGCCCACGCGCGTGCGCTCGCCTGCCTGCGCAGCCACGACCCCCGCTTGAGCGTGGGCATCGTGTTGGACCTGAAGCCCTTCCAGGCCGCCAGTTCATCGCCGCAAGACCAGCAAGCCGCTTGGCGTGGTGACGGCATCTTCAACCGCTGGTTTCTCGACGCGCTCTTCAAAGGGGCGTACCCGCAGGACATCGCCCAGGCCTACGAGCCCTTCATGCCAGCCATCGAGGCGGGCGACCTGCGCGACATCGCGGCGCCCATCGACCACCTGGGCATCAACTACTACACGCGATCGGTGGTCGAGGAGGCGCCCGGGCAGGCGTACCCGCACCTCTGTGAGCTGCGGCAGGCCCATGCCCACCACTCGACGATGGGCTGGGAGGACTGCCCGGCCGGCCTGCTGGAAACCCTGCGGCGCGTGCACCGAGACTACGCGCCGAAGGCCCTGTACCTTGCCGAGAACGGCTGTGCCGAGCCCGACGTGGTGGCCCCGGACGGTCGGGTGCACGACGCTGCCCGTCTTCGCTACCTGGCCGGCCACCTGGATGCGTGTGCCCAGGCCATCGACGAAGGCATTCCGCTCGACGCCTACCTGCACTGGAGCTTTCTCGATAACTTCGAGTGGGGGCGTGGCTACACGCAGCGCTTTGGGCTGGTGCACATGAACTACGCCACGCAGCAGAGGACCCCGAAGAACTCGGCGCTGGCCTACCGGGACTTCATCGCCCGGCACGCCGGCTAGCAAGGAGCCGGTCCGCGGTCTTGAAGGCCTCGGCGCCAGGCCTCAGCCGTGCTGAACGGTCTGCCCTTGGGCGTTGAACACCTGCCAATGCTTGGGGCGCACGCGAATCGCGTCGCCAGCCCGCAAGGGCATGCCGTCGGGCGCCTGGCGGATGGCCTGCAGCGGTTCGTCGGCGCCCACGCGGCCGTAGCCGATGACGGCGTCGCCGAGGTGCTCGATGGCCTCCAAGCGCAACTCAAAGCCGTCCTCCCCGTGGGCCGCTTCCCAGTGCTCGGGGCGAACGCCGATGTGGTGCCGGCCCTCTTCGGGCAGGACCGGAACGTTCCATTGCACGCCGCGGGCTTCGAGGCGGGTTCGTGCCCCGGCGTGGCGCGCCGTCACCTCGATGAGGTTGATGCGGGGCGATCCCAGGAATCCGGCCACAAAGGCGTTCACTGGGGTGTTGAACAACTGCAAAGGGGCGCCGACTTGTTCGACGCGGCCCCCGTTGAACACCGCGATGCGTTGGCCGAGCGTCATCGCCTCCACCTGATCGTGCGTGACGTAGACCATGGTGGTGCCCAGCTCACGGTGCAAGCGGGCCAGTTCAAGGCGCATCTGGACGCGCAGGGCGGCGTCCAGGTTGGACAGGGGCTCGTCGAACAAGAAGACCTTGGGACGCCGCACGATGGCGCGCCCGATGGCCACGCGCTGCCGCTGCCCGCCCGACAGCGCCTTGGGCAGGCGGTCGAGCAGTGGTGTGAGTAGCAGGACCTCGGCCACTTCGCCGACCTTGCGGCGCACCTCGGCCGGCGGGACGCCGGCCATCTTCAGCGCGAACCCCATGTTGTCGGCCACGCTCAGGTGCGGGTAGAGCGCGTAGCTTTGAAACACCATGGCCACGCCGCGTTGGGCGGGTGGCACGTTCGCGATGGACCGTCCGTCCACCAGGATGTCGCCGCTGCTCAAGTCGTCCAGTCCGGCGATGAGGCGCAGCGTGGTGGACTTGCCGCAGCCTGAGGGGCCGACGAAGACCATGAACTCGCCGCTGTTCACGGTCAGGTCCACGCCGTCCAGCACGGGCTTGGCCTCGCCAAAGCGCTTGCCCACTCGGTGCAGCCTCAACTCAGCCATGGGTCACCTCGGTCGCGGTCGTCGGTTGGGTCAAGCGGCGCTGCCGCCGGGCGTTGCTGGCGTACCAATGGGCGCTGCTCTTGAGGGTGCGCTGCTGGGTCTCGTAGTCGACGTGCACCAGGCCGAATCGCTTGGCATAGCCGCTGTCCCATTCGAAGTTGTCCATCAGGCTCCAATAGAAATAGCCCCGAATGTCCAAGCCTTCCCGCTTGGCCTGGGCCAGCGCCTGCAGGTGCCGCCGGACGTAGTCGATGCGTTGGGGGTCGTGCACTTGGCCGTTCTCCAGCCGATCGGCGCAGGCCATCCCGTTTTCCGTGATGTACAGCGGTGGCAGGGGGTACTCGCGGTGCAGGTTGAGCAGCAACTCGCGCAAGCCATCCGGGTGGGTTTCCCAGCCCATGTCGCTGACCCCGAGCCGTGCCGGCGGTGGCGTGCCGTTGTGGCTGGCCCAGATGCGGGTGTAGTAGTTGACGCCCAGGAAATCGAGTGGGGCCCGAATGCAGGCCATGTCGCCCGGCTCGATCAAAGGCGGCGCCGGAAGGCCCGGCTCTTGGGGGTAGCGCCCCAGCAGCAAGGGCTCCAAGTACCAGCGCACCAGGTGGCCGTACTCGCGACGCGCCAAGGCCAGGTCTTCGGGCATGGGGGTCGCCGGCGTGGCGCTGCTCATGTTCAGCACGATGCCCAGTGGACAGCCGACCCCTTCGGCGCGCAGGCGTTGCAGGGCCAGGCCGTGAGACAGCAGCAGGTGATGGGCCACTTGGCGCGCGAGGTGCTCGTCCGACAAGCCTGGCGCGAACTTGCCGATGGCGTGCCCAAGGTGCGCGGTGCACCAGGGCTCGTTGTGCGTGGCCAGGCTGCGCAGGCGCTGGCCCCAGCGTTGGCCCACGAACGCGGCGTAGTCGGCAAAGCGCATCGCGGTGTCGCGGTGGCCCCAGCCGCCGGCGTCTTGCAGGGCCTGGGGCAGGTCCCAGTGGTACAGCGTGGCGTGGGCCTGGAGTCCGCGCTTGTCCAACTCGTCCAGCAGTCGGTCGTAGAAGTCGACGCCCTTGGCATTCCAGGCGCCGCTGCCAAGGGGCTGGATGCGCGGCCATGCGAACGAGAAGCGGTAGGCGTCGACGCCCAACTCCGCCATCAAGCCCACGTCTTGGGGCATGCGGTGGTAGTGGTCGCACGCAACGTCGCCGGTGTCGCCGTTGCGCGTTTTCCCGGGCGTGTGGGAGAAGCGGTCCCAGATCGACTCGCCGCGTCCGTCCTCGCGAGCGGCGCCTTCGATTTGGAAGGCGGCGGTGGCCACGCCCCAGCAGAAATGGGGGCCAAGGCTCTCGGCGCTCTCGGTGTCAAGTTCTTCGCTAGAAAAGCTTTTCATGGGTGCTTCTGCTTCAAATGCCACGGCCGACACAGATTCAATACATGAGCCACTGCAGCGGCTCACTTCGACGCCCAAATCGATCGACTGATAACGTTTACATGCAGTGTGATTGAAGCGAACCCAGAAGGCAATCCCATTGCATGATGGATAGGGAAATCCCCAGCCACTGGCTTTGATATCGTTTTCGACCATGACAACGCAACGCACGACTCGGCGCGGACCGGCCGCCACCATGACCGATGTGGCCCAGCTGGCTGGGGTGTCGGTGGCCACGGTCTCTCGCTTCTTGAACGGCAGCGCGCAGGTCACCGAGGAGAAGCGCCAGGCGGTGGAGCAGGCCATTCGCAAGCTCAACTTCCGGCCGAATCTCTCGGCGAAGAGCTTGCGCAGCGGCTCGAGCAAGACCATCGGGGTGTTGACGCAGGATTTCGAGAGCCCGTACTTCAACGTCAGCCTGCGCGGCGTGGAGCGCGGCTTGCTGGGAAGCGGCTACGCGCCGCTGGTGGTCCCGGGCCACTGGCAGGCGGCCGAGGAGGCCGAGCGGGTGGCCTTGCTGATGGCGCGCGGCATCGATGCGCTCATCGTGCTCGGGGGGTCCCTGTCAGACGCCCAGTTGTTGGCGTTCTCGGAGCGCTTGCCGGTGGCGGTGACCGGACGGCGATTGCATGGGGCGCGCCTGGCCTCCTTCTTCGCCAACCAGGTGCTTGGCGGGCGCATGGCCACGGAACACTTGATCGCCCTGGGCCACCGGGCCATTGCGCACGTGGCGGGGCCGAGCGATCACGCGGACGCCATGGAGCGCAAGGAAGGCTTCATGCAAGCCCATCGGGCCGCGGGCCTGCCGGTCGATCCGCGCCTGATCGTGCAGGGCAACTACTTGGAAAGCGGTGGCGAAGCGGCGCTGGATGCCTTGATCGGAACGGGGCTTCCTTTCAGCGCGGTGTTCTGCGCCAACGACTTGACGCTCTGGGGGGTTCGGCTGGCCTTGCATCGACGGGGCATGCCGGTGCCGCAGCAGGTGGCCTTGATCGGCTTTGACGATGTGCCCGCCAGCCGCTACATGACGCCGCCGGTCAGCACCGTCCGCCAGCCCGTGTTGGAGATGGGCCAAGCGGCGGCCGAAGCCACCTTGGCCATGCTGGCCGGCGGCGCGGCCGGTGAGCCGCAGGAGTTTGCGTTGAGCCTCACGGCGCGGGAGACGAGCGCGCCGGCTTGAGCGAGCCCCGGCATGCGGGCGCCGCGCCGCGCCGCAGCGCCGGCGGTCGCCCTCGCGCCGTGGGCAGGGCTCAGCGGGTCAGTGCCTGCAATGCCGCGCTCAGGTACACCAGCGGCGCGTTCCAGTTGATGGCCACCTCGTTGCTCGCATAAGAGCAATAGTGGTCCAGGTAGGCCTTGGCGTCTTGGGTCGCGGGGTAGGGCACCGGGCAATCGCGCGCGTCTTGCCGTCCCGGGTTGGGGCCGCCCACCACGAAGCCGGGCACTGGGGCCACGACCTTGTCCGCTTCGGACGGGCGGTGGTGGGGGTGGCGCGGGCTTCGCTCGCCAAAGCCGGTGACCATCGATTGCCCCAAGGCATTGCGCCCGAGGACGTAGTCCAGTGCGGCTTGTGCAGCGGCCAAGTGCTGGGGCTTTTGGCCGAGGCGGTAGCCCTGGATCAACATCATTCCTTGGTTCAAGGCCGTTGAATTGCTGCCCCACACGAAGTCGCCCCGCTGCATGCTGACGCGGTAGCCGGACGCCTGCCATTGCGCGGCGAGCGCATCCGCCAGTCCGCGCACGCGCTGCTCGATGAGTGCCTGGTCGGCGGCCGCGGTGAGTTGGTGGCGGTGGTGGGCCAAGGAGGTCCATGCCAGGGCCCCCACTTCGAGCCAGCTCGGCACCAGGTTGGGGACTTGCTGGGCCTGCATGGCGGCCCAGAAGGCGTCTTCGCGGGTGCTGATGTAGAGCTCGGCCGCGGCCCAGGCGAACTCGTCGCGAAGCTGGCTGTCGCCGTACTCGCCCGTTTGGACGTCCGCGGGTTGCTGGTAGCTGCGGTTGGGGTGGTTTTGCGCCCAGGTCCAGGCCAGGCGCGCGGCAGCCAGCATGCGCGCCGACAGGCCGGGTTTCTGCGCTTCGAACGCGGCGTAGACGCGGCTGGCCTGCGCCATGGTCGCGGCGAAGTTGAGGGCGGCGGCGGTGCTCTTTTGCACCACGTAGCGATCGGCGGTGGACTCGTGCGGCATGACCGTGCCGTCAAAGCGCAGGCCGGTCAGCTTGTGATAGACGCCGCCATCGTCGGGGTCTTGCATGGCGAGCATCCATTCCAGGTTCCACAGCGCTTCGTTGAGCACGTCGGGGAGCCCGTTGCCGCTTTCGGGGGTGCCGGTTTGCTGGTTGGCGAACTGCGCTGGGAAGTGCTCCCAGGCGGCGAGCAGCGTGTAGGTGCTGATGCCCGAATTGACCACGTACTTGTTGTAGTCGCCGGCGTCGTACCAGCCCTTGGGTGCGCTGATCACGTCGCCGGCTTGTCGCCTGGGGCCGACCGCCGACGCATGAACGAGCACCCTCGTGTCGGGATGGCCCTCGGGCCGGGCCCAGCTCCCCGCCAGTGGCCCGGTCAAGGCCATGCTGGCCCGGTTGAAGTAGTAGGCCTTGAGGGCGGCCTCGCGCAGCGGCGCATAGACGCCCGGGCCGATGCTGAAGTTCAACGAGGTGGCGGTGCCGGGCACCTCGAGCCGGAACAGGCCGGTGCCGGTGAACGCCGAGAAGTCGAGCAGGCGCGCGCTCTCGTCGGCGGGGGCCCAAGGGGCTGGGGCGGACGTTCGGCCTTTCCAGACCTCGCTGCCGGTGGCGGCATCCACCAAGCGAAAGTCCAACTCGCCGGCGCCCGGCCCGCCGGCCAACACGGCCCATTTGGCGGACTGGGGCAAGAAGCCCAGTTGGTTGAGGCGCACATCGCCCGGAGGGGCCGGCGCGGGGGTTGGGGCCGGGGTCGGGGCCGGAACGGGCGACGGGGTGGCTCCGTCGCTTCCGCAGGCCGACAGGCTCCATGCGGAAAGCAGTGCTGCGTACAAGAGTCGGCGCATGGGTCGGGGCGAAGAGGGTCAACGGTGGGCCGCGATCGTAGACAACGTTGTCATTTTCGGCAAGCGCGGGCCATGGCGCGTGGCCGTTCAGCCGCTGTTGATGGCGCGCCCGAGCAAGCCCAAGGACTGCCCCAGTCCCGTCTTGACCCTGAACAGCTGCGCCGGACGGTGCGGGCCGTCGGCGCGCTTGGCCCCGGGGATGGGCTCGAGCGTGCCGAGCTCGTCCATCTTGCGGCGGAAGCTCACCGGGTTGATGGGCTCGCCCATCAGGGTCTCGTAGACGGCTTGCAGTTCGGGCAGGGTGAAGGCCTCGCCGCACAGGTGCAGGGGCAGGGAGGAGTACTGGCTCTTGTTGCGCACCCGTTCCAGCGCCGTGGCCACGATGCGGCCGTGGTCGAAGGGCAGTTGGGGCAGGCGGTCCACCGCGCGCCATTGGCCCAAAGGCAGGGGGCCACTGGGCGGCGGCACCAGGGCCACGTAGGCCACCGACACGCTCCAGCCCCGCGGGTCGCGCGCCGGGCCGCTGAAGCTGGCCAGCTGCTCCAAGTAGGGGCTGGCGAGCCCGAGCTTGTGCTGCAGCACGCGGCGCGCGGCGTCTTCGCAGTCCTGGTCTTCCTGCGGGTGCACGTACCCTCCGGGCAAGGCCCAGGCGCCGGCAAAGGGCTCGCGCTCGCGTTGCAACAGCAAGAGCTCCAATTGCCGCTCGCGCAGGGTCAGCAGCACCACGTCCACGGTGCAGATCAGCGAAGCGGCGGAGTTCTTTGAAGCGTTCACCAAAGCAAGCATACCGTCCTCTTGTGGCAACAACACAACTTAAATGCACGGTGCATTAAAGTGGCGCTAGGATGCCGCCACACAAGCACGAAAGAGAGAGGTTCCCGATGCGCACACAGCTGCTGTTGATCGACCCGCAGAACGACTTCTGCGACCTGCCCGAGGCCTGGTGGCCCCGTTCGCCCGTGACGGGCGAGGCCCTGCGCCCCGCCTTGCCCGTGGCCGGCGCGCACGCCGACTTGCAGCGCGTGGCCGCGCTGGTGAAGCGCCTGGGCGCCGGCCTGGACGCCGTGACCCTGACCCTGGATTCGCACCACCGCATCGACGTGGCGCACCCCGGCTTCTGGCGCGAGGCCGCCACCGGCCAGGCCCCGTCGCCCTTCACGCCCATCACCGCCGCCGAGGTGCGCGCCGGCCGCTTTGCGCCGCGCGACCCCGCCGCCTTGCCCCGCGTGCTGGCCTACCTGGACGCGCTGGAGGCCACCGGCCGCTACACGCTGATGGTCTGGCCGGTGCACTGCCAAATGGGCACCTGGGGCCACGGGGTGCACGCCGGCGTGCAGGCCGCGCGCTTGGCAGTCGCGCAGGAACTCGGCCTGCTGGGCCTCGAAGCCGCCCACGGGGCTGATGCAGTCGGTCAGCAGCACCAGCTTGTCCAGGCGGCCCGAGGGCAGGTGTGCGGCCAGGTGCTCCACGGTGGCGCGCACGCAGTGGCTGCCCGCCTCGCCGGCGATCAACACGCGCTCGCTGGCGTCCAGTTGGGCCAGCAGCGCGGTGTTCAGCGCGGTGCGCGCGTCGGCGGCGTCGGGCACCTCGGCCTGCAGCGC
>JACCEA012000027.1_pt1 | contig 15204 bp, 15 predicted proteins | sample 7449851 | NCBI WGS metagenome assembly JACCEA01 (sample SAMN15323453, study PRJNA562643) | freshwater metagenome | isolation source: river surface water | place: USA:Blue River Watershed | collected 2017-08-18 | reverse complement strand
CCTGTAAAAGCGCCTTGCTCGTGGCCGAACAACTCGCTTTCGATTATGGTGGACGGAATGGCTGCACAATTGACGGTCACCATCGATCGTTCGCGCCGGCGACTCCCCGCATGGATGGCGCGCGCGGCGAGTTCCTTGCCGGTGCCGGTTTCCCCCATGATCAGAACCGTGGTGTCGGTCCCGGCGACTTGAGCAATCTCGCGAAGGACCTGTTGAAGCGCGTGGCTCTCGCCGATCAGCGTACTATCTTGATGCACCGCCCGGAGTTCTTCTCGGAGAATTTCGGCTTCAACCGTGAGCGACTGAATTTTGTGCTCCGCCTCCAGACGGTCATGCACGTTGCGGAGAATCAACGTCGTAAACTTTTGTCGATGCAGCTCAAATCGAGAGAGGGTCGCTTCAGCCGGAAATAACCGCCCGTCAGGACAAGAAGCGCTGAGCCCGCCTGGAATCCACAAGGATTGCTGTCCTTCCGGACGTCCGTCAACCTCAACAATCAGAGCCTGCAGTCGCACGTAGTCCTCGCGACTGATAAATCCAGAAAAACTTTGGCCGATCATTGCATCCGTCCGACAGGAGAATGTTTTCTCCGCGGCAGGATTGACCTGAGTCATCTGGAGTTGGTCGTCCAATTCGATAATGGCATCCATGGCGCTGGACAGCAGCCGTCCGACTTTTTCCTCTCGCTCACGGAGTTCAGCTTCCACTCGCATACGCTGAAGTTCGGCTGCCGCACGTGCCGCGAAGATCTTAAAGATCGCATAGACTCGGGGATCTTCAGGAATCGGCCGCCGGTCTATCACGGCCATATGCCCCAGTATCTGTCCATCCGTGTTCTGAAGCGGCACACCCATGTAGCTGACGGCTCCGGCCGCCCGTAATTCATCCTCATGGGGATAGATCTCAAGTACTCGATCGGGGAAATGCACAAGATTGAGCGTATCGATCACGCGCTCACAAGGAGTTCCGGCAATATCCACTTCATAGTCCTTGACCCATTGGCCATCCATCCAAAAGGCGAGTGCTTTCAGACGACGTGACTCAGCGAAGTACTCCGTCACCCAGGCTCCGTGCGTCCCGAGTACTTTGGCTAAGTTCTGGACCAGTGCTGCGAAAAACCGTTCCCCGATTTCTGTGGCAGTGCCTTCAAGGATTGCGTGCAATGCCGCGTCGGTTTCAAGGTTTTGGAGCGGTGTGGAGTGTCCCGATGGAAGAGTTGTCATGAGGGGAAAGTATGGGGCGAGATGATTGAAAGATGCAAGAGCCAGAACGGAACGACTCCAAAAAACCGTTGTTGCACGGCATCCAGTGACCTCGTATGATGCGCCTTACCATGATTTCAATGACCCGTATCAAGACCAAAACGCCGAGTCCGTACAAACTCATCCATATCAAAACAGACACCCACGACACGAAGACATTTCGTTTTGAACTCCCCGCCGACGCGACATTGGACATGTTGCCAGGTGATTTTCTCTACGTCCATGCAACGGTCAACGACAAAACCATCAAGCGAGCCTACACGCCATCATCACTACCCGGCGTAGCGGGTTGTTTTGATCTCACAGTCAAACGGTATGAAACCGGTGCCATCTCGAAGTACCTCCACGATCAGCGCATCGGAGATACGGTCCTGATGAGCGGACCGAATAATGGTGGACACTGGGTTGATGGTATGGCCAAACGAGTGGGCTTCGTGGCTGGAGGCACCGGCATCACCCCGATGGTCTCCATCATTCGGTGGATTCTGACCAGGAAGATTGATGCCGAGCTATCTTTGATTTTTGCCAATAAAACCGAGCAAGACATTATTTTCCGGCAGGAGTGGGACCAATACGTCCGGGACTATCCGAACTTCCACTGCTACTATCTGCTCGAACAGCCGCCTGCGGGATGGACCGGCAACACTGGCCGAATCACACCGGACCTTCTGCGCCAATACCTCCCCTCACCAGGCCCTGATGCGTGCGTGTTTCTCTGCGGTCCACCGCCAATGATCGATGCGGTAGAAGCCACCCTCAAGGAATTCGGCTACCCCGAACAAGGGATTATCCTGCCATAGCGCGACGACAGTTTATCTAGTTCACTCAAGCCCGGTTCCTCATACTATTCCCTTGAGGTAGGGCATTTTCCCCAACAGGACTTTGGCTATTCACGGCCAGGATGGACTTTCCCCAGGAGATCCCGCACCACCTGCCCAGCCGCGACGGCTCCATCACGAATGCAGTCCGGAATACCGACTCCGCGATAGGCAGCCCCGGTCAGAACCAGTCCAGGATAGCGGCTGAGTGCCGCATCCAATTGTACCAACCGATCCAAATGGCCGATCGTGTATTGCGGCATCGCCTTCCACCACCGATTCACTTCGGTATAAACTGGTTCGGCTTTGATGCCGCATATATTCGCCAGCTCTTCTCTGACGGTTGCAACAAGTGCCTGGTCCTCTCGTTGAAGAATGTCTTCTCGCCCGACACCACCCACATAGCAGCGTACGAGTAACTGATCCGTGGGAGCGCGATGAGGCCACTTGAGCGACGTCCAAGTTGCGGCAATCAAGTCCCGCTGCTCTCGTCTCGGAATGATAAACCCAAATCCCTCGATGGCGCTTGTAAGAGTCCGTGGGAATGCCATCGCGATGGTCGCGGTCGAGGCATAGGGAATAAGATCCAGCAGCCCACCGGCTATAGGTGTCAACGGACGCAACAGGTCGGCCGAAACATAGGCCGGTGTGGCGAATACCACGCTTTCGGCGGAAAGTGCGGAGCCATCCTGCAGAATGAGGTCATACATCCAGCGACCCGGTTCGTGCGATCTCACTCTGAGCGCGTCGACTCGAACTCCTGCACGGAGCTCCACGCCCTGTTGCATTAACCGCGTTGTGAGCGCACTCACCAGCTCACTGAGACCGTTCTTGAGGCTGACAAACATCGTCCGTCGTGGTTGGGAAGACGCACTGGACGAGGCTGATTTCTTGGCCGCCATCATGCCGCGAATAATGCTGCCATGCTGCTGCTCGAGCTCAAAGAACCGTGGAAACGTAGCCCGTAGACTCATCTGCTCGGCATCACCCGCATAAATCCCCGCCATCAACGGCTCTAATACCCGCTCATACGCCTGAGCTCCAAATCGACGACGGAGGAACGCAGCCAAGGACTCATCATCTCTTGGACAACCCGGAGGAACTGCGAATTCAAGTCCCATCCTCGCCAGCCCCGACCAGCTGAGTAATCCGCTATGGAGGAACGACCCCAATTGCTTCGGAACAAACGAGAGGAGTCCCTCAGGTAAATCCTGCAGCTGTCCGCGGTGGAAAACACAGGCCTTCTTTCCTGTTTCGTTGGTATTGATCAGCTGGTCGGCAAGCCCCAGTTTCGTGCAAAGATCGAGACCGGCCTGTTTTTGAGAAAGAAACGAATCCGGTCCGGCTTCAGTCACGATGTCACCGATCCGATGCGTGACGATTTTCCCTCCCCAGGATGGGTCGGACTCAAGAATGGTGCAGCGGAGAGGAAGGCCTGCTTGGGCAGCTTGTTCTTGCAACGCAAACGCGGTCGCGAGACCGGAAATCCCACCACCGACAATCACGACTGTACGCGATCGAGTCACGACGGAAGACAGGGAGTGGATTCGTGTGCAGTCAAGACGTCTCGTAACGTCTCAAGTATCGCGGCAGAATCGTTTAACATCGCCATACGCTCCAGATGCAGCCCCTGGCTTACAGCCAATTGCTTGAGCTCAATGTCGATGTCAAACAGCGTTTCCACGTGGTCACAGATAAAACCGATGGGCGCCACCAGCACGTGGCGATGCCCGGCCTGCTGGATGGCCTCCAACATGGATTCGACCGTCGGCCCAAGCCATGGCTCATTGGAGCGTCCCTGACTTTGATAGGCGAAATACGTTGGTTGGTTACCTAAGGCGTTGGTGACCGCCTCGACCGTTCCCTTCACCTCATCCGGATAGGGATCCTTCATCGCCACAATTCGTTCAGGCAAGCTATGCGCGGTGAACAACACCGGCACCGTTGCACGCACATCGGCAGGAAACTTCTGAAGTCCTTCCCGAATATTCTCAACAAGTGCGGCAACCAGTCGCGGATGTTGGTTCCAACTCCCGACATAGGTCACGGGAGTCTGGTCTGCTAAGCTAGTCCTCGCTTCCTCAACCTTTTTCCGATAGGCCCCCGTACTGAGCGACGATTGTTGTGGAGCCATACAGATTCCGATGATCTGTTCCGGCGACTCCGTCAGCAGCTCAGCATAGGTCTCTTTGATAAAAGGATGCCAATGCCGCAACCCGACGTAGACTCGGTATCGACCATCACTGGATTCATTGAGTTGTTGCTCCAGCTTCTTGGCAACTTCTTGTGTGATCCCGACGGCCGGTGACTTTCCACCGGTGGCACGGTAGCGTTCGCGAATTTCTTCGACCAACTCGGGAGGTGTCGGTCGCCCTCCACGCACATCGAGCAAAAATGGCTCGACATTTTCCAGACAATCGGGCCCGCCCATCGCCATCAGAAGAACAGCTGTATGACGCTGTGTATTGTTCATTGTCCTTGTCGTTCCTATTCTCAGCACCCAAATGCAAGAGTTTCTGGTTTCATGTTGCGGGTTGGGAGAACGAATGTATCGTAATATTAGAGAACACGAAACCCGAAGCCAAACACGCCCAGCCCAAAACTTTTACGCCCCTACCGTTGGCTGAGTTTATGAACCATATCGATTGTGGCGGCTACATGCTCGACAGGCGTTGTGGGGAGGATACCATGACCGAGGTTGAAAATATGTCCGAGTCGCCCACCGGCTCGACGCAGGATATCCTCCACCCTGCGTTCGATTTCATGGAGTGGCGCAAACAGTACCAGTGGATCGAGGTTGCCCTGTACGGCACGATCGTGCCCGATCATGGTCCAGGCTTCATCCAGATGAACACGCCAGTCGACCCCGATCACGTCACCGCCCGCCTCACGCATCTGACGGAGGATCGCTGTCGTACCGGTGCCGAAATGAATCATCGGCACCCCTTCATATTTGAGTCCCTCGAAGATCCGTTGGACATGCGGCATCACATATTCGACATAGTCCCCGGCAGAAAGACACCCGACCCAACTGTCGAACAGCTGAATGGCCTGCGCCCCTGCCTTAATCTGTCGACGGAGGTATCCAGTGAGCACCCGAGAAAACTTATCCATCAGCCGATGCCAGGCCGTGGGATCGCTATACATCATCTGCTTGGTGTTCAGGTAGTTGCGCGACCCGCCCCCTTCAATGGCATAACTCGCCAACGTGAATGGTGCACCGGCAAAGCCGATCAATGGCACTCGCCCATTGAGGGCTCGCCGTGTTTGGCGAATTGCTTCGGCCACATAGTCGAGCTCATCGCCGTCGATGACTTTCAGCTGATCCACCGCCGCCCGGTCGCGTACCGGATTGTGGATCACCGGGCCCTCGCCTGCCGCGAACTCAAGATTGAGACCCATCGGTTCCAACGGGAGTAAAATGTCGGCAAAGATGATGGCGGCATCTAAGGGAAACCGATCGATTGGCTGAAGTGTGACCTGAGCCGCCAACTCTGGCGTCTTGCACATCTCCAAGATCGAATGTTTTGCACGCAAGGTCCGATACTCGGACATATAGCGCCCCGCTTGGCGCATGAACCACACAGGAGTACAGTCAACGGGCTCGCGGCGGCAGGCTTTGAGAAATCGATCATTCATAGTGGCGGCATTTTAGTAACGCAGCAGGAGTCCTGTCAAACAGGGATAGAATCCTCTCCGCTCCTGCCTTTCGGGAACTTCCAGCGCTGGGATAGCAGGCAAACGCTCATGAGGGATACAACAACCTGGTACGACTCAGGAAAAAATCAGGTTTTACTTTCCTCCGATTCTCTGTATAATAAAGTACCAACCTAACCGGGACGCTCAATTAGCTTAATTGGGACCACGGCTCCCTGTCTCCCACCACAGTGGCTTTGCCGATCCCCCGACTTATGAGGAGAATTGTATGTCCGACGAGGAAACGCTTCAACCGACCCAATCCTTGGGTATCTGGTATTCCTTTCTGCGATGGTTTGATTCCTGGGCAGGGCTTGAACTCACAAAATCAGATGGGCCGCCTAAAGTCGATTGGGTTCGCAGTGTGCCGTTTATCGCGTTGCATCTGATGTGCTTGGGCGTGTTGTGGGTCGGATGGAGTTGGACTGCGGTAGCCGTCACCATCGGCTTCTATTACATTCGCATGTTTGCGATTACCGGGTGGTACCATCGCTACTTCTCGCATCGCACATTTAAAACATCTCGTACCGTCCAGTTTCTCTTTGCCCTGTTAGGCAGCAGCTGCACCCAGCGTGGCCCCCTCTGGTGGGCCGGCCATCATCGTCACCACCACATTGCCTCCGACACCCCAGAGGATGTGCATTCCCCGCGACAAGGTGGATTCTTTTGGTCGCACATGGGCTGGATTATGTCGCAGACCTTTTATGCGCCGCGATTGAAGAGCATCACGGATTTCGCCAAGTTTCCGGAACTACGATTTCTCGACCGATATGATGTCCTCATTCCCACCTTGACTGGTTTTGGGATGTTCGGAGTTGGCAAGCTGTTGGAAACCTATGCCCCAGAACTCGGGACCAACGGACCCCAAATGCTGATCTGGGGATTTTTCATTTCAACCGTCGCGCTATTTCACGGAACCTGCACGATCAATTCGTTGTCGCATGTCTACGGCTCACAACGGTACGAGACCGGCGACGACAGCCGAAACAACTTCTTTCTGGCCTTAATCACCATGGGCGAAGGCTGGCATAACAACCACCACTATTATCCGGCCTCGACCAGGCAAGGATTCTACTGGTGGGAAATTGACATGACCTATTACTGCCTGAAAGGACTTGAGTGGCTGGGATTGATCTGGGATATCCGTGACGTTCCAGAGTATGTCCGTGAGGGAAAAACCAGACAAGATTCAGACCGCAGCGTACTCAAGAAGAAGATCGACGCTGCCGTCAAATCAGCTGAACTTCCAGCACCGCAACCACAATTGGAACTCACACCTCCTTAGACCCAATCAGATTCAGTCTTAGACCTTGGCTGATCCTCAAACTGATCGGCCAAGGTCTCCCGAATCCGACGGCTCTCCGACTCGATTTCCTTTCGTTCCTCATCGGACACCACCCACGCATCACCAGCACTCAATTGAAACCGATAGTGGTCTTCGTAGAGCGTAAACCACTCGACATACGGATGTGGCTCCAGGTTCGGATGCGGATCGAGTGAAATAAGGTTCACGGTGCCGATCTGAGGATTGGCCATATCGCCGATGACTTGCCCCGCCACCTCATCATCTTCAAAACGGCTATTTCGAAATCGAATCACCTCGCCCGCGATATCAGGCTTAAAGTTGCCGCGCAAATAGAAATCCACTGGCCCAACAACCGCAAATACGACCTGTCCAACAACTGTCCCATCGACACGGTTATCAAGAAATCCTTCACGCACCCACCGCCCATTGCCGAACTTTTGTGCCATATGCCTCCCCGCTCCTTAGGGAATGATCAGCCGCCGAACGCTCCGATGATAACCGCCAATAAGATCAGCGCGCTGCCGATCCAGCCTTGGACATCTAACGTCTCTCCAAGAAAGTACCACGAAAGCCAAGCCGCATAGGCCGGCTCGGATGCAAACAGCAGCGCCACCTGTTGGGCCGGAACCAGTTGCTGTGCCCACATCTGCACGGCGAATGCAAGCGTGGCCAACACGCCCGTCACCGCAAGGCCGGTCAGCAGAACAGGTGTGGGCGAAAACGCACTCCCTGAAACATCTTCCCACCATGGAGCCGGAAGAAACAATACCGTCATCGCCACCATCTGCCACACAAGGAGCGACGGGGCATCGACTTGGCGGGTAAATCGCTCAAGACAAATGATATGTCCCGCAAACGCCACGGCGCACCCAAGCGTCATAAGGTCGCCTCGACTCATGGATGTGTTGGGCTTGACGAGGAGCCACAACCCGACCACCGCGACCACCGTGGCCAAGACCGCACGCCGGTCGACCCGCAGAAGAATCAACGGCACAAAGACCACATAGAGTGCGGTGAGAAAAGCTGAATTGGACGCAGTCGTGTACGAGAGCCCAACAGTTTGGAGCAGATACCCGAGAAACAGAAACACCGTCGAGAGTGCCGCGGCTGCCAACACCGCACGATCATGATGCAATCGACGGCGGCTGACACCGAGCCACAAGAGGATAAGCAGGGTCCCAATGAAAAACCGAAGGAACAGGAACGAGAGCGGGGGAATCTGTTCCAATGCCGCTTTCGTGGCAGGAAAGGTCGCACCCCAGATAAAGGTGGTCAATAGCAGGGCGAGTCGCGGCATGAATCAGCAGTGCTGAGTCCTGAGTCGTGAGTTCTCAGTGTACAGGCCCGGATGAACAGGCTCAGCACTGAGCACTCAGGACCCAGCGCTTCGTTCTACGGTTTGCAAAGTGGACATAGCCGCTGCCGATTCACTCCAGCCTGTTCCATCGCCAGGGTCGCCCGTTCCTTATCAGGGTAATCGAACCATCCGCCTTCCCAAAAGTCGCTGGAGGTGGCAGTCGATGGCACCTCCGAACACCGGTCTCGGTGGAGCGTCACACGGTCGATGGCACGGGCAATATGCAACCAGTAGATCATACTAGCCGGTGCGGGTAAAGGGTGAGTGGCAAGGAGCGTTCACTATCGCGCCTTACTCCTGTCCTTGACCGGTTCACGGGAGGAGCTGCCATTCATCCTTCTCGATGAAGCACTTCACGCCGGTCTGTAGCTTTTTGACATCGTCCTTCTCGAAGAGCCGCATATAGCGCTCGATTCGATCATCTTCATCGATTCGTTCTTCCTGCATCACACCGTTGTTCCCCTTGTACCGTCGAATCAGCACTGGCATCGAAACCCTCCTCTGGAGCTGGCAGTTGAGCCGCGTAAGTTGTTAGAATGACCAGAATATCGTAAGCTGATCAGCATCGCTTGCAGAAGGGCTGTTTGTCAAGATCTGAACGGCTCCATTGGTTGGAGTGAAGACTCGGCGAACTGCCATCATGATCGTGCGTGAGCGGACTCGACTGAGTCGATCACACCACGATCCCGCAAATGCTTCATCCGGGTACCTGTCTCTGACAACCTGGCTGCAGAAGGGAACGCAGGCGAGCAAAGAGAAAGGATGCGATCCTGTGCCGCTCTATGAATACCGTTGTGGACAGTGTGAGAAACAGTTTGAAGCCACCCAGTCCGTCTATGCCAGAGTAGAAGACACTGAGTGTCCCCATTGCCATGCGAAGGAGGCGACGCGCCTTCTCTCGGCCTTTTCATCCAACGTGGTCGGCGCTCGCAAACCAGGATTTACCGAGAGCAAAGCCAAGGCCATGAACCAGGAACGGATGGAGCGATTCGTCAAATTGCCGCCGTTGAACGCAAAGCGCAATGTCCCACCACCAAACATGTCTGCCGAATCCGAGCCCTCTTCGGCAGACCGAACCACGTCTGAATCGTAAACATGGTACACCGTCATCTTTTTGTCTGGTTACGACGCAGAAGTCATCAAGCCCCTGGTCGTGGTGGAGAGCGTCCGTGACAGGACGATCATTGATCACTCGGCTGTGCGTGGGCCTGATGCTCATCATCTCCCCTCTTCCGGCCTCAGCCCAGGTTGCAGGAACATTGGTCATCGCCGGCAATGGGCCCGAACAAGCGACCATCGAAGCGCTGGCACGGGCCTTCGAAAAAGCCAATCCCCGTGCCTATATCGATATCCTCTGGGACGAGGACTCCACGCCGGTGCAGTTAGTCCAGACCGGCCAGGCACAGATTGCCGTCACCGGCATGAAGGACGCAACACTGACGGCCTCCCAAATCGGATGGGATGGCCTCGGGATTCTCGTGCATCTCTCGAACTTCACCAAGGAAGTCACGACACAACAGGTCGCCGATGTGTTTGCTGGAAAGGTCCGAGAATGGTCTGAATTAGGTGGCCCCGAAACGAGAATCTTGCTGATTGACCGCTCCCGCACCCAGAATATCCGTGAGACGTTTGAGTCCCTCCTCGGAATCACCGGAAAGATTCCTGGTACTGCAAAGGTCATTGGACCGGACGACACGGTCGTCAAGACCGTCGTCGGCACCCTTCCGCCGCTCTCTGCCGTCGCGTATGTGTCACTGAGTACCGGCCTCTCCGCCGTCTCCAATGGGGTGGCCGTCCGTCTGCTGCCGGTCGATAAGATTGAACCGGAGGTGCCAACGGTCCGAGACGGGCGCTACAGTCTGCGACGCCCACTGCTCCTTCTCTCGAAACAAGAGACGAATCCTCTTGTTGAAACCTTTATCGCATTTGCGCTATCTCCTCCTGGTCAAGCCATTGTCGGAGAGCTCTATGTAGCCCTGTCGACCAAGTAGTTCCATCACTCCGTACAAAGGGAGGTTCCGATGGCAAGCCCGTTCCACTTCTTCCTGCTTCTCTCGTGGCTGATGGTGCCCCAGATTGGATCATGGGATGCCCTCGCCGAAGAGGGAGTGATCGTCGAAGGTGCCGGCTATACACTACACGACGCGGAATCGATCAAAGGGCATGATGAACAACAGCTGGAGAAAGACCCCGTCTGCGACAGCAGTCGAAAGCCAAAAATCCTGCGCGTGGAGCCGGACGAGGCGAAGCCCGGGCAAACCATTATGCTCAAGGGTGAGAACTTCGGAACAAGAGATTGTTTCCGAGGCGTGGCGTTCAGTGCGGCAGGACCCACCAAGATCGATTATAAGTTTGTGAACGATACGATATTGGAGGTCACCGTGCCTGACATCCAACCTGGTATGTCATTCATCGATGTCGTGGCCGGTGGCGGCAATGCCCGTTCGAAGGCGTTTTTGGTGCAACCCAAATAACACGCGGCCTCCCCACCGATCGAAGAGTGTCCGAGACCCTATCCGGGTAACCGATCACTCGGCGGCCTGCTGGCGGACGGCTTTGGCAAGATTGTCGGGTGTCCCGATATCTAGATAGCGGTCGTGCGGAAACGTGACACTCTGTATCCGAAGGCCAGCCTTGAGAGCCTGCTGAAACACCACCCCGACGGCCAAGTCCCCTCCAGGATCATTGGCAGTGTTTGCCAATTGCCCCATCTTTCGCGTGGTCTCATCCGCACGCAGAAACTGATGGAGAAACTCGGAAAAGACCGGGGTCCAAACGGCAAAACACCAGCCGAACGTGAGCGTCGTCGAAGCGGGCTTCATCACAATCTCACGAATCCATCCCTCGTTATCACAATCCACCATATCCCAGATTCGAGGATCTTCAATGCGATGCAGACCAAGCACCACATCCGCACCCGTTTGTTCCTGTTGTTGAATGAGTCGCCGATAGGCATCCGGTGGACCGAAGAGAATATCGGGGAAGCCGAATGCAATCCGGTACTGGGACACGAAGGAATACGCGCGATCAAGCGTGTCAGGAGGCCCAAGCGAGCCGGGAATCACGAGATAGGCGAGGGACATCCCTACCCCCACGCCCTCCTGAAAATAGTTCGGAATGTCCCATTTTCCTTCACGGATCACGATGAACGTCTTGGACAGCCCAGCCGCTTTAAATTTTTCCAGCAGATACTGCGAGGCCACTTTGGGCCGTGGCACCCCCGTCCTCGGATCGTTTGTGAAGCCGACCGGAAACAACTCCTTGCTGCATGGAAACGGTTGAAGACGCTTGGCCTGTCCAGCAGCGGGAATGAGCCCGACGACTTCCGGCCAGGAGCGAGGCTGGGGATCAGCAAGAGGAGCAGTCATGAGAGCGGCATTATCGCCGGATTCACGTGATGAGTCCAGGAGATGTTGAGTCAGTACGAAAAGATGTCATCTCTCATATCAGGGAATACGTGGGGGACACAGCTGTGAGAAACCATCCTGGTTGGGTCAGGACCTATCCGTTTCCGGATCTCTCGACAAGAGAAGCAGGATCGTGTAGCCTAGATCTATGTTGATGGATGCCTTTTCCCCAGCGAGCACTTCACGAAAGAGAGTTTGCCCGATGTCATTCTCTTGGTCTCAACAGGCACTCTCTGCCGCATTCCTTGCTATGAGTGTATTCATCGCCTTCCCGACCTCGGCCGCGCCACCGGTCAAGGAGCGTCTTCCCCTGACGATGAGTGGAGCCGGTTGCAGCGAGAAAGAAGCCGAGATCAACAAGGTCTTGCAGGCCATTCCCGGCGTCATCAGCGTCGATTTCAACCGAGTCCCCAATCATGTGCTTGTAGATATCACCCCCAGCACCGTGAAGTCGGCGGATGTGATCAATCGCGTCAACGAGGCCGCATCTTCCTGGCAGTGCAAGGTTGAATTCATTGAGGGCTGCATTTCGGCTACCATGCCGACAGCCTCGTCTGCCCCACACGAACACGAATAGTGACCATCCAAATAAAGCTGCAGCAAGCTGCTGCTTCGCACCGCTCCATTCCGAAAGGGGGTTGTGAGGCTATTGCGGCCAGTCGCGTCAACCCGGAACAACCCTCTATCCCTGGGCCGATTGGTCCGTTGTCGGCATCGTTCTAAACTCCTGAACAAAGTTCCACACTCGCAGGACATCGACGGTCAGCGCTGCGCCATAGGAGGGGCCAAAATCTCGCTCTGAGAGGTGTCCCATACTGTCATTCCACGTCTCGAAGCGCACAGGCCCGGCTGAGGCTGCGAGCGACCACGCGAACTGTTTTTGGCTCTGCCCTATGGCATTCACAAAGATCCCTGAATCCCACATCAGTGCCACTTCGATTTCCCAGGTTGGAATCGTCTCTCCAGTGGCCGTTGTCCGATACTGTCCGATGGCAATGGCCGGCTGAACCAGCCCCGCCGTGCTTCTGACGGAGTGGAGCACTGCGCCGTTGCTTTGATAGCTGATCCGCCCCATCGCGGACACCCGGACGTTGATATCGCCCCATTTCTCTGACTGCCACACAGACGGGGTGATTTGCAGTCGACGGATGCCACCTCGCAGAAACCCTTGTTGGTAAATCGTTCCGACGGAAAATCCTCCGCCCGCAAACATGACCTTCCGATCAAACAGCGACATCCACCGAGTGATGGACCCATCGATCATGACATCGGTTTCCTTCCGAGGATCCACCGTGGGGACCGACGGCAGTTGGCGCAGTTGATGGACCACTTTGTTCTGAAAATATTGCGAAGGTTCATCACTGGTGGGACTAATCCCAGCCGTGAGATTGGTGCTCCAGTTTTTCCACAACCAACTCGTTCCCGAATAGTCCCAATGTTTCGTCCAGCTGAGCGTGATGAGGTTGAAACCGAGCGTATTGCCTACCGTGGAATCATATTTATTCCCTATGCCATCGACCGGGGTAAACCGATTGAGCGTCAGTCCGGAGGTGACGGTCGAATATTGATCCGGGAATGCTGTGCCCCCCCAATGCACCGACGGGGCAGGATTTTCACTCCAGGCAGGAGCGGAGAGGCCTCCGATGAGCAGAAGAACGCCACCAATGACTGTTGCGTTTCGTCGCCTCAACCATGCTGCATCCCTTAAAGACACCTTCCTCTTCATCGATACCGATCCCTTCCATAAGAACATCTGACTTTACTACTACCAAGCTCAACACGAACATGCTCAGGATGTTGAGATACCACCAAGTAGCGAATTCTACCTGACTCGCCCAGTGGTCGCGACTAAATTTAATTAAATATATTGATAACCGATACCGACCAATCCTTCCTCTTGTGTGGCGCACGCTGACTGATTTGTCCTCGCATCTCTCGACAGGCCTCTCGATCCTATGCTAGCTTACGCGCTTGCTTTTCTATACTCACTTCTTTCGACACGAGAGCCCACAGGCGAAGACATGTTCAAGAAGATCTTAGTCGCCAATCGCGGCGAAATCGCCATGCGCATCATCCGCGCCTGCCGGGAATTGAACATTGCCACCGCCGCCATTTATTCCGAAGCCGATTCAACCGGCATCTACGTCAAGAAGGCCGACGAGTCGTATCTGGTCGGACCGGGGCCGGTGAAAGGCTTCCTCGACAGCAAACAGATCGTGGACCTCGCCACGCGCATCGGTGCGGATGCAATCCACCCAGGCTACGGATTTCTTTCGGAGAACGCAGAGTTTGCCGAACTCTGCCACGCATCCAATATTACATTCATCGGCCCGTCTACCCATGCCATTACCCTGATGGGCAGCAAGGTCAAGGCTCGCGAACTTGCCGAATCAGCAGGCGTGCCGATTGTACCCGGTACGGACGGTGCTATTACCAACGTCAAAGAAGCCCTCGCCTTCGCCCACAAAGCCGGCTATCCGGTGATGATCAAGGCGAGCGCCGGTGGGGGAGGGCGCGGATTACGTGTGGTCCGGTCCGATGAGGAACTTCGCGAAAACATGGAAGTCGCGGCACGCGAGGCCCAAGCATCTTTTGGCGACGGCAGCGTGTTCATCGAAAAATATATCGAGCGGCCGCATCATATTGAATTCCAGATTCTGGGAGACCGGCACGGCAACATTATTCATCTCGGAGAACGGGATTGCTCGATTCAGCGACGCCATCAGAAGTTGATCGAGATCGCTCCATCCTTGATCTTGACGCAAGAGCTCCGTGAAGAGATGGGCAACGCCGCCATTGCCATCGCCCGCGCGGTGAACTATGACAACGCGGGAACCGTGGAATTTCTCCTCGATCAAGAGGGCAAGTTCTACTTCATCGAAATGAATCCACGACTCCAAGTCGAACACACCGTGACCGAGCAGATCACGGCGATTGACATCGTACGGAATCAAATTAAGATCGCGGCGGGCCTTCCACTCAGCATCCAGCAAAAAGACGTCATCTTGCAAGGCCATGCCATCCAATGTCGGATCAATGCGGAAGACCCCAAAAACAATTTCCTGCCTTGTACAGGAACCGTGACGGCATATTTGTCTCCCGGCGGAATCGGCGTACGCATCGACGGAGCGGTCTATAAGGATTACACCGTCCCCCCCTACTATGACGCCCTGTTGGCCAAGCTGACAGTCCGAGGCCGTACATGGGAAGAAACCGTCAGTCGCATGAGACGCTCTCTCGAAGAATATGTTATTCGAGGACTTAAAACGACGATCCCGTTTATGGAAGCGATCATGCAGGAACCTGATTTTATCGCAGGGCGGTTCGACACATCCTACCTGGATACCCACCAGGACTT
>JACCEA010494736.1_pt1 | contig 15204 bp, 11 predicted proteins | sample 7449851 | NCBI WGS metagenome assembly JACCEA01 (sample SAMN15323453, study PRJNA562643) | freshwater metagenome | isolation source: river surface water | place: USA:Blue River Watershed | collected 2017-08-18 | reverse complement strand
TTCCCATCTCGAACAGAGAAGTTAAGCCCCGCACCGCTGATGATACTGGGATCAAACCCGGGAAAGTAAGTAAGCTCCAAGTTATTTAAGAAAGACCGCCTCGTAAGAGAGCGGTTTTTTTATGCCCCAAAAGTAGTCAGACCAGTTGTCAGTGGACAGTCGTCAGTTGGCAGTCGCTAGTCACTAGTCGTCAGTCGTCAGTCGCTAGTATTCAGTGGAGAGTAATCAGTGGGCAGTCGCTAGTCACTAGTCGTCAGTCCGAAGGGAGATAGTCCGAAGGGAACATAACGCTCTCACCTCTCACCTATTACTTCTTACTTCTCACTTCTCACCTCTTACTTCTTACCTCTTACCTCTTACCTCTCCTTCGGACTGACTACTGACTACTTACCACTAGCGACTAGCGACTGTCTACTACTTCCCACTCTTTTCCCTATATTTGCGACATGCTTCGCAATTACATTACTATTCTGCTCTGTCTTTTGGCTCCCCTCGCGTATGGCGGGCCATTTGCACATTTTCTTAATCCCATTACCAAGCAAGCAAATCGGATTGATTTTGGTACCAAAACGCACCAAACGCTCATTGACAAAAAACATTGGGTAGAAACTGGTACCATCACCATCGATTCATTTTCCATTTCAGAAATTCGAAAGGAGTCAGAATTCAAAACAATTGCGACAAATACGCTGAATCAATTCATCCTATTTCTAGAATGTACCAATCAAGTCTTTAGTCTTGATCTGAACACCAAAACGATTACAAGACTTGATCGTACATATTTTCGAGGTGATAATTGTGGATCATATAGTTTCATACGTAAAGGCAAATACTATCAGGTGGGTGGATATGGATTTTGGGAAACAAATAACCACATTACCTATTTTGATTCCCAGATTAAAGAATGGGAAGGCGTTTCTGTCAGCGGAGATGTCCCCACCGCAATTTACCGAGGATACACTGCCTACCTGCCCGAGCAAGACAAATTGATTACCTTATCCAATTTTTCAAACGACATCAGTCAGAATTTTGGTAGTCTTGATTTAATGAATGACATCTTCGAGTTCTCCTTTGCCACCAGAACTTGGAAAAAAGTAGGTCAGATTTCACATCCTTATCTGAAAGATGTATTCAGTAAACTACCTATCGATAGCCGCGTTCGCGTCCTATATACTGGAAAATATTTTGTGCTTTTTCCATTAGGATCTAAAGGACATGTTACCATCACGTTTATCGACCCTCGAGACCTACGTATTTATGAATACGAAGATATCAATATGGAATTAACACGATTCCCTTTCTTCAGTATGACCGTAGAGAAACCCAATATATTTTTCCACAATGAATGGGTTTTAGGGACTAAATATTCGAATGATTTACATCTTGCCAACGAATCAAAGTTGGTCAACCTGCATGAAATCGTTAAAAAAGCTAAATTCCTAGGATACCTAACAGACAAACCATGGTATCAGACTAATTGGTTTTACGCCTTCATTATGCTACTGGTATTCGCCTTATGCTTCTGGACGGTAAAGAAGTTATTTGGCAAAAATAATAGGTCCAATGCGCAAAAACCTGTCATTATTCCACAAATAGGCGGTCATTTTGACGAGGTACAATTAGCCCTTTTAATGCAATTTTTAAAGGAAAGTGCGCAAGAAGGTCTCGATGTAGAGCACGTTAATGAGATTTTAGGGATTACTCAATTGGGGGCCGATACGCAGCGATTCCGCAGGTCAACAGTCATTAAAGAACTTAACTCGAAATTAGCCATTCTCACTGGAGAGAAAAACGCCATTTTACGCGTAAGCTCCCAACTGGATAAACGCCAGAAACGCTACAAGCTACATGATCAGGTGAGCGACTTTGTCAAAAAAGAATTATCCCTCTAAACTACAGGGTTTGCAAATACCTTGAATCAATAAATTACTCTCCTGCTTGATAAAGTGCTCCGGTAATGGAATATTCGGGATATGCACCGTTTCCAAACACGTGGTCTGCCCACATTGGACACATTTGAAATGCACATGATCATGCTGGTGACCCTCATGCTGACAAACTGTTTTGCATAGTGCATATTTTATACTTCCCCGATCATCTAAAACTTTATGAATTATTCCAGAGGTTAGGAAGGTTTTTAATGTTCTGTAAATGGTAACCCGATCAAAATGCGATAACAAATTTTGCTCAATATCCCCCTGACTTAAGGCATATCCAGCATCTTCAAATGCGCGTATCACCGCCTCTCGACAAGGGGTATTTCGTAACGAAAAGGCAGCTAATTTTGTCATCCTAAATGTTCTGTTTGTAACGAAACCATTTTACGGTAAACACTTTGCTTCTTTGCAAGCAGTTCCTCATGCGTTCCAGCCTCTACAATTTTGCCCGACTCCATCACGATAATTTGATCCGCTGAGCGAATGGTCGACAACCGATGCGCAATAATTAAACTTGTCCTGTTTTTCATTAATTCCTCTAAGGCCGACTGTACCCATTTTTCGGATTCAGAGTCTAAGGCACTCGTAGCTTCGTCCAACAATAAAAACTTAGGATCCTTTAAAATGGCTCGCGCAATCGCAATTCGCTGGCGCTGGCCTCCAGACAATTTAACACCTCGCTCACCCACCAACGTATCCCATTTTTCCGGGAACGACTCAATAAATTCACGGGCATACGCTTGCTCTGCTGCACGTTCAATTTCAGCTTGTGTAGCACCCGGTTTGCCATACGCAATATTTTCACGAATACTCCCTCCAAATAATAATACTTCCTGAGGGACAAGAGCCAACATCTTTCGCCACGCATTTACCGAATACGCATTGATATTCGTGCCATTTAATTCAATTTCCCCTGAATTAGGCTCATAGAATCGCATCATTAATTGAGCCAATGTCGATTTACCCGTTCCAGAAGTACCCACAATCGCTACCTTTTGACCCGGTTCAATACGTATCGAAATTCCCTTCAAAATTTCCACCGAAGGCCTACTAGGATACGAAAAGTGTATGTTTTTGAGCTCTATAGTGCCAAATTCAATCGAAGCTTCCTTAGCCTCATCCGATAAATGTACCTCAGAAGGATCTTCCAATATTTCCAATATACGATCTGATGCACCTATCGTTTTTTGTAACTGCGCATAAATGTCACCTAAGCCGCCCACGGATCCACCAATAAACGCCGTGTAAAATATAAAGGTTAATAAATCCGCTAAGATCATATCCCCCTGAGCAACTAATTGTGCGCCATACCAAACAACCCCGACAATCCCTCCAAATAAGGCAAAAATCACAAAACTCACAAAAGCTCCACGCATCGTGGCCGCTTTTAATGCTGCCTCAATAACCTTATTTAGTGACTGTGTATATCGGTTTACTTCATACGACTCATTCGTAAAAGACTTGACCGCCTGAATTGATTGAAACGTTTCCTCTACAATGATGTTAGTTTCAGCTAATTCATCCTGCGACTTTTTCGAGATCTTGCGGATAAACTTGCCAAAAACAATGGCAGCAATAACCAAGACTGGGAAGGTGGCTAACATGAATAGTGTCAACTTCCATGATAAATACGTGATTAAGGCAATACCGCCAATTAACGTGAATATCTGACGAAAAAATTCGGCCAAGGTTATCGATAGCACATCCTGCAATTGCGTGATATCCGATGTGATTCGACTCATCAATTCCCCCACACGCCGTTTTTCAAAATGAAAAATAGGCATGGTGATGATTTTCGCATACAACGTTTGACGAACATCTCGCATCGATTTTTCCGAAACTTGCGCAAATGTGTAAATACGTATAAACGATAAGATAGCCTGCACAATCAACACCGCAAAGAAGAAGATAGTCACTTCATTAATTAAGTACTTGGATTTTCCTTCTATCACCTTTGTCATTTCCCCGATCAACAGTGGGAAACTCATCGTCGTTAAATTCGACAGCAACAAGAACATCATTCCAAAACCAAATGTCCATTTGTATGGAATGACAAAGCGGAATATTTTCAAGGCCTTTTCTAAGCCCTTTTTGTCTACCTTGACTTTATCTTTGGGATCAACTCCAGCACCCAATTTCTCGTGTCGTTTTGCCATGCCTAATTACTCGTTAATGGCTCACCTCGGTAGGCCGACTTTAAAAATATGCGATTAAAATCCTGATCTGCCATAATTTTTGATATGCTGAGCTTTGGATTAGCGGCCCAATAATGCTGTACAATCGTATAGCCTACCCAGCGACCGATTGAGCCTGGACATGCTGGACCAATTTCTGGTGTTTTAGGCCGCTCACCTAAATATTTACTTTTCATTAATTCCTCTTTATTGAACAATAACTTCTTATCAATAAAATGTTCCCAAACCTGTTTTTGAAAGGCATTTGTCTCGAGCAACTCTTGCGCCGTATAGCCAAACAGCAGGCTGTCGGCCACTTCAGGCACAATCGTTTTGGTAAACGCATAGCCCTTTCCATACCAAATCATGTCACTCAGCAACGTGTGATCTTCCTCATTTTGCTTATTTAAAAACGCAGAATATTGAAGCATAACTTGGCCTACTAACGCGCGAGGTTCCAGTCTGCGCAATTGATAATCATACACATTTGGAGGCAGGTATAAACCTTTTTTCCCCATGAAAAAATCCAAGCCAATCACGATCAGCGAATCCGACACCTGTAGATGTTGGGCTGTAAATTCACTACCCAATCCTCCAAAGCCAGAAAAGACTGTTCTGATTTTTGGCGTCTTCATCCCGGGAAATTCCTTTTGCACACGCTGGAATGCAATTTTCAACTCTTTCTCCAGCCGATCTCCTCCAAAGAAACTACTATCTTGGCTCTGGTCGTAAAATTTTCGTAACGCAGGATTTTTGAATAGTTGGTATAAATCACGCGCCAACAAAGGTGTTTTTTCAGGCGGACAGCTGAAATAGCCTATCCCCAATTCCGGGTGTTTTTTGAGTATGGAATCAATCGCAGCCTCTGATGAAGCACGTGCAATCGCTCGGTCCAATCGCTGCATGTCCCATTTGATATCAGGCAATGATGTGATTACTTCTTCTTCTTTTTTGGAAGAACAGGATGCTAAGCATAAACCGATAAATAACCCAATCCAACGATTCATTATCCCAAACGTGCTAAAAGTTCTTGCAACGATTTGATTTTATTCTCCGCATCAGATAGCTTTTGGCGCTCACGCTCCACTAAATCCGCTTTTGCATTTTGAACGAATTTTTCATTCGCTAGTTTCGCCTCAACAGATTTCTTAAAGCCTTCTAAATACTCCAATTCCTTTTGAGATTCCGCCTTTAAAACCGCCGGATCTTCGTCGTTTGCCATCGGAACAAAGAACTGGTCCGACTTTACCACAAAGGTCTGTGCATCTGCGATCGGCTCAGCAATAAAACTAATCGATTCTAGATTGGCCAATTTTAACATGATAGCTTCAACTGCCGCATAGGCCACAGGTTGTGCTGATTTAATGCAAAGTGGTAAAGCTAATTTTGGTGACAATTGTTTCGAATTGCGAATCTCTCGCACCTTCGTTACGACCTCAAACACGACATCAAACTGCGCGATTAAAGCTTCATTAACTTTACCCGCTGTAGGGTACTCGGCTGTGCAAATAGTGCCTTTTTCGCTTCGAGGGGCAATTGACTGCCAGATTTCTTCCGTGATGAATGGCATATACGGATGCATTAAGCGCATTAAAGAATCAAATAATCCCAATGCCGCCTGCAAGGTGTCTGCGTGAATTGGGCTTTGATAAGCTGGCTTAATGATCTCCAAATACTTACCGCAGAAATCATCCCACACCAAGTTGTAAATACTTAGCAATGCGTCAGATATACGGAACTTACTGAAGTGGTCTTGAACGTCAATAATTGTTTGGCTTAATTTGGATTCGAACCAAGCGGTCGCCAACGTATGCTCTGGTAATGAAGCTCCAGGAACAACCTCCAAACCTTTTAACAGGCGGAATGCATTCCATATTTTATTCGAGAAGTTTCTTCCTTGCTCACATAATTTGTCATCGAACAACAAGTCATTTCCAGCAGGAGCCGAAAACAATAAACCTGAACGAACACCATCCGCACCAAAACGCTCAATCAATTCCAAAGGATCAGGTGAATTCCCGAGTGATTTGGACATTTTACGTCCTTGTTTATCCCGAACAATACCAGTTAAATAAACATTTTTGAATGGCAATTCATCCCGCCATTCATATCCCGCCATAATCATACGAGCTACCCAGAAGAATAAAATATCGGGTCCCGTAACTAAATCATTGGTTGGGTAATAGTAATTGATCTCCTCATTATTTGGGTTTTCAATTCCGTCAAATACCGAAATTGGCCATAACCATGATGAAAACCAAGTGTCTAAAACATCCGGATCCTGTGTTAAATCATCTTCAACTAAAGCGAATAATTGGTATTTATCACGCGCAATTCGCAAAGCTTCTTTTTTATCTTTAGCCACGATCACGGTGCCATCCTCCATGTAAAACGCAGGGATTTGTTGGCCCCACCACAACTGCCTTGAGATACACCAGTCACGCACATTTTCCATCCAAGAACGGTAGGTATTTTTGAATTTGGCAGGGTGTAATTGAATGTTGTCATTCATGACATTATCCAACGCTGGCTTCGCCAGCTCCTCCATTTTCATGAACCATTGCAAGGATAACTTCGGTTCGATAACCGCACCTGTACGCTCGGAAGTCCCTACGGTTGATTTGTACTCATCCGTTTGGATTAAATAACCTTCCTCGGTTAATTGCTTTACGATACGTTTACGGGCTTCGAAGCGATCAACGCCCACAAATAATACTGCCTTTTCATTTAATGTACCGTCGTCATTCAAGATATCGATGACAGGTAATTTGTGTTTTAAGCCTAATTCGTAGTCATTTAAATCGTGGGCTGGGGTTACTTTTAAACAACCTGTTCCAAAATCCAGCGTCACATATTCATCCGGAATGATGCTGATTTCACGATCGATTAATGGAATACGTACCTTTTTCCCATGTAAATGAACATAGCGTTCGTCCGCTGGGTTAACGCAAATGGCGGCATCTGCCATAATAGTTTCTGGTCGGGTGGTGGCAATCGTCACAAATCCAGAACCGTCCACTAAGGGGTATTGGATATGGTATAATTTGGCCTGAACATCTTTGTAAATCACTTCCTCGTCCGACAAAGCTGTTTTTCCCTGCGGATCCCAATTGACCATGCGGACGCCACGGTAAATCAAACCCTTGTTATATAAACGCACAAAGGTGTCTATAACAGCCTCATACAAAGATGGTTCCATCGTAAAACGGGTACGATCCCAGTCACATGAAGCACCTAATTTTTTTAATTGGTCGAGGATAATTCCGCCGTATTTATCCTTCCATTCGAAAGCATGTTTCAAGAATTCTTCGCGGGTAATGTCTTTTTTCTCTATGCCTTTTTCTTTCAGCATGGATACGACCTTTGCTTCTGTGGCGATAGAGGCGTGGTCGGTTCCAGGGACCCAACAAGCCTCTTTGCCTTCCATACGCGCTTTTCTGATTAAAACATCTTGAATCGTATTATTCAACATGTGCCCCATGTGCAACACCCCGGTGACATTGGGTGGCGGAATGACAATGGAATACGCCTCCTTTGCTGGGTTAGGTTTCGAAGTGAAGACCTTATTCTCCAACCAATAAGCGTACCATTTTTGTTCGATTTCCTGGGGGGCGTAATTTTTATCAATCATAAAAGCAATGCGGTCATTTATAGCCTACAAAGATAATTGAATTATGCCAAAGGAGGCGGTCGATTTTTAAAACAATTCCGTGTAATTTTGGGTTAAAATTCAAAAAGTTTCAAATGGGAATTCTATTGTGGTTGGTTACTTTTATCGGGATGGAAGGCGTAGCATGGTTGACGCATAAGTACATCATGCATGGGTTTATGTGGCGCTGGCATCAGTCACATCATGTACATCATAATGATGCCGTGGAGAAAAACGATCTATTCTCGGTCGTTTTTGGTATATCATCTACACTCACGATTATTGCAGGAGCTGAAATTCCTGAACTTTGGCCCTTATTTTACATCGGATTAGGCATTGCAACTTATGGAATCTTCTATTTTATTTTCCATGACATTATCGTGCATCGTCGGATAAAAATCAAATACAAAGCGACGAGTCGATATATGAAGCGTATTATGAAAGCGCATTATGTGCACCATGAAGTTCATACAAAAGAAGGCGCACAGGCCTTTGGTTTCCTATACGCCCCTAAGAAATTTCAATAAATTTTATTGAACGAACCCTACGCCAACCGTTGAATTCGAAAATTCATCGATTAAAATAAAGGCTCCATTTGCTGGGTTTTTGGCATATACGTCTGCACTAATCGGTTGTGCCGTACGCAACGCAATACGCCCAATTTCATTCAAATGCAAGGAATCTACACCTTCTGTGGCCGTTTGAGCGACAACGTCTAAGCGCTCCGTGATTTGCGAAATTTTCGCCTTGGTGATGTTAATGCCGTGCTGCAATAAATACGTTTTACCTGGAGTAAGTGCTTGGTGATCAAGCCAACAAACCTGTGCCGAAAAATCTTTCAGTTGCGGTGCAGCGGAATCATTGGCCAAAACTATCGTATTCCCACGTGAAATATCGATGTCGGTGGATAAGGTAATCACGACAGAATCTCCCGCTTTGGCACTGGATAAATTTGATTCAAATTTTTCGATCGTCGCAATGGTGCTCTCTTGGCCTGTGGGTAACACGCGAATCGCATCACCTACTTGGAACGTGCCTGAACTAATTTTTCCGGCATATCCGCGGAAGTCATGATAAGCTTCCGTCATCGGTCGTACAACAAATTGAACGGGGAAACGTGCTGGTGCGTGTGCCAACGTTTCCGCATATTCAAACGCCTCTAATTCACCCAATAACGTATTGCCTGTAAACCAAGGCATTTGCTCTGCTTTTTGGGTAATGTTTTGTCCGTAAAGAGACGAGATAGGCAAAAAGCTAATGTCTTGCCCTTCGAAAGTTGTTTGCTTAACGAGTTCCGTTAGGCTTGCTTTTATTTCCTCAAACGTGGATTCTTGGTATTGAACCAAATCCATTTTGTTGACACAAATAATCACTTTAGGAATGCGCAGCATGGCCGCGATTGATAAGTGGCGTGCCGTTTGTTCGACTAATCCTTGGCGCGCGTCCACTAGAATTAAGGAAACCTTGGCATTGGATGCGCCTGTTACCATGTTTCGGGTGTATTCTACGTGACCTGGGGTATCCGCAATGATGTATTTACGGGTAGGGGTTGAGAAATAAATATGCGCTACGTCGATGGTGATTCCTTGCTCGCGCTCGGCGATAAGGCCGTCTGTCAACAGCGATAGGTCTAAAAAATCAAGCCCTTTGCGTTTCGAAGCGTTTTCGAGTGCTTCAATTTTATCTTTGGTAATTGAGTTGGTCTCATATAATAAACGACCGATCAAGGTGCTTTTTCCGTCATCAACAGAACCGGCAGTTGCTATGCGTAATATATCCATTGTCTTTCTCTTGATTAAAAATACCCCTGTTGCTTCCTTTTTTCCATCGCTGCTTCCGAACGTTTATCGTCTATGCGGGCGCCACGTTCCGAAATTTCCGCAGATAGAATCTCCTCGATAATGACGTCGATTTCGGTTGCATCGGAGGCAACAGCTGCGGTGCAGGTCATGTCGCCAACGGTCCGGAAGCGAACAGTTGCTTCAAACGGAATCTCGTCTGCTTCTTTATTTAGGTGTTCGGAATCAGCCCAAAGCATTCCATCACGCTCAATTACTTGTCGTTTGTGTGCGAAGTAGATGGAAGGAATTTCCATTTTTTCTTCTTTGATGTAGTTCCAAACATCTAATTCGGTCCAGTTGGAGATCGGGAAAACGCGAACATTTTCACCTACGGCAATGCGGCCATTTAGCATGTCAAATAATTCGGGGCGTTGGCGTTTGGCATCCCATTGTCCGAAGTCGTCGCGTACGGAGAAGATCCGTTCTTTGGCGCGGGCTTTTTCTTCGTCGCGGCGTGCGCCACCAATACATGCATCAAATTTAAATTCTTCAATGGTATCTAACAGCGTTACGGTTTGCAAGACATTTCGCGAGGCGTATTTTCCTGATTCTTCTTTGGCTTTCCCTTGGTCGATCGAATCTTGCACATAACGAACAATTAATTCGGCCCCAGTTTCTTTGGCTAACCAATCCCGAAATTCAATCGTTTCTGGAAAGTTGTGGCCTGTGTCAATGTGCACGAGTGGGAATGGAATTTTACCTGGAAAGAATGCCTTTTGGGCTAAGCGAACCAGCGTAATGGAATCTTTTCCACCTGAAAATAGCAAGGCAGGGCGTTCAAATTGTGCCGCAACCTCACGCATAATGTAGATGGATTCATCTTCAAGCTGACGCGGGAAATGGCCGATTTTATCTTGGTACGTATTCATAAACAACTATTAGGCGTGTAAACCACATTCTTTTTGTGAATTCTCCCACCACCAGCGACCTGCGCGGGGGTGTTCACCTTCACTGATCGCACGCGTGCATGGTGCACATCCGATCGATACAAACCCTTTTTTATGTAGTGGGTTTTGGGGTATTTTATATTCAGTTAAGTATTTTTCAAGAGTTTCAAAAGACCAATCAATCAGTGGATTGATTTTATATAGGTTCTTCTGCGCATCCCACTCAATCATGGGCATGTCCGCCCGATTTTCTGATTGTTCTGCGCGCAACCCAGTAATCCATACATCTGCACCTTGAAGAGCTCGGTTTAAAGGTTCAATTTTGCGAATGAAACAACATTCCTTCCGGTTTTCAACCGATGCATAGAAAGAGTTAAACCCTTTTTTAGCTACGAGTTCTTCCACGGCAGCTGTTTGTGGGAAAAAGGTGGTCAGGTTGAATCCTAATTTTTTGACTGTTAGGTCGATGAGTTCATAGGACTCTTGAAATTGCCGGCCGGTATCTAGCGTAAAAATAGTGATGGCTAATTTTTGCGAAGCGATTGCGTAGGTAATCGCTTGATCTTCTTGTCCAAATGAGGTGGAAAATACCAATTTTTTACCCTGAAAAAGAAGCGCGATTTGGGCAAGTCTTTCGTCAAGAGATAAAGGAAGAAGTGATTTTTCGAAATTTTCCGGGATCATTTACTAAAATTTTGACAAAGATATACAAAGTCTATTGAATTGCTATACTAAGTAAAATAAAATGTGAATGTTTTAAAACTTTGTTAAATTGAAATGAGTTTTACTACCATGCGCACAGGGAATGAAATTTTGTTGGATGAAGTGTCTGGAGAAGATGCAGATCTATTTTTAGATTTGCGCAATCTGAAGCATTTGGTTCGCCATGGAGAGGGGCAGCGGCTGGAGTTTAAGATGAAAGTAAAGTTCCCAGAAAAGATTATCAAAGAGTTGGTTGCTTTTGCGAATTCAGATGGTGGTCATTTATTTGTGGGCGTATCTGATGAAGGCCACATTGAGGGTTCAAAGTTTGTGGAGGAAGATCAGTTCTTGTTGGAAAAAGCAATTAATGCCTACTGTTTTCCTGCGTTCACCTATAATGTATACCGGATTCCGTTGGAAAATGGACGTTCCGTCCTGGTGTATCACGTCTTTGAAAGTGTGGATAAGCCTCATTTTGTGCAGTTGGAATCAGACCCTAACCCAGTTTGCTATGTGCGGGTCAAGGATAGGACGGTGAAAGCAAGTAAAGAAATGAAGCAAATCTTGCGTCGTGAGCATGAGCCGGGATTGACGTTTGCTTATGGAGATTCCGAGAAATGGTTAATGGAATATTTACGCGAAAATGAGGTGATTACATTAGCTGAATTTGCCTTAAAATCTGGATTGCCTATGTGGCTAGCCTCGCGTAAATTAGTCTTACTTGTACTGGGGCGTGTCTTACGGATTGAGCCGGGAGAACAACATGATATGTATTTTTTACGATGAAAAAAGGTTGGATATTCGTTTCAATTTTAGCGTTTGCCTGTTCGAAAGAGGCTACAGATCCGGGTGTTACGCCAGCGCCTCAATCTAAGGTAATTGCTTCGTTTGATGCGTTGCAAGATAAATTTTTAACGCCAAGTTGTGCGACATCTGGATGCCATTTTTCGGAGAAAGATGCCAGCTTTGCTCAGCATAAGCTCATCTTGGTAAAGGGTAAAGCGTATGCAAATTTAGTAGGAGTCCCTTCGGTCAATGCGGCTGCCTTGGCTCGGTCCATTCCGCGTGTTAAGAAGTTTGCTTCGAATGAAAGTTTATTATTTCATAAGTTAAATTGGGATTTAGCCCATCATGGCTTAGTTAATTATGGTGCTCCTATGCCCTTAGGAGGAAAGCCAATCAGTAAGGGACAGCTCTCATTTGTTCAAAAATGGATCGATGCCGGTGCGCCGCTCGCGGGTGAAGTGGCGGATCCTACGTTGTTAGATGATCAAACACCTAGTTTTGTGGAGGACGCAAATTTCTTACCCTTGCCTTCTCCAGCCGAGGAAGGTAAAGCGGGCGTCCAGTTAAAGGTTGAGCGCTTTGTTGTCCCTCCCAATTTTGAGCGTGAACTTTTTGTGCGCAGACCGTTGAATAACGCCACACCCGTGTATGTGTCCCGGATTAAATTAAAATCCAGGTCGAATAGCCATCACATGGTTATTTATGATTTCAGAAATAAATCGGTGCTCCCCAAAGAAGACGAGATTCGTGATTTAAGAAACTTAGACAACTCTCTAAATATATTGACATTTTTGCAAATGTCGAATCATATTTTCTTAGGTGGGGGTACGGATCCTAATTCAGATTACACATTCCCAGCCGGAATGGCGCTTCAATTGCCCGCCAATGCTTCGGTGGATTTGAACCCACATTATTTTAATCGAACGAATGAACCGCTATACGGTGAAAATTACGTGAACCTATACACAGTCCCTGCGGATCAAGTGAAAAAAGTAGTGCAAATGATTGATTTTGGTGTGACTAATTTTACGCTACCTGCAAAGCAGACGACTACGATAACACGTGATTTTAAATTTGACAAAGATGTTGTAGTGGTTTCTCTAACATCTCATTTTCACGCAAAGGGTAAGTTGTTTCAAATACGTATTAAAGGTGGGCCGAGAAACGGTGAGATTATTTACGAAAATACCGATTGGGAGCATCCCAAGATAATTAACTACGAAGTTCCTATCAATCTACAAGCCGGTGAAGGCTTAACTTCCGTTGTTACGTATGTTAATGATACATCGAAAGACATCAGCTTTGGTCTCACGTCAGAAGATGAAATGAATATCATTTTCGGGTATTACTATACGCGCTAAACTCCATGCCATCAGGCTTTTGATTAAAAATTTTTGATCCTTATTTGATATCAAAAACATTGAACTATATTTGCCTCCACTTCTTGAAATATTTCAAGAAAATGGTATGAAATAGTACAATTTTTAGCATTTTTTGCACTCTTACATTAAAGCATTTTTATTTGAAAATACGTTTACTACCCTATTAGTTAAATGGAACACAAACACAAGAATAAAATGACGGCTGCTGGCCTATTGGTAGCTATGGGTATCATTTATGGGGATATTGGAACATCTCCGCTCTACGTAATGCAGGCCATCATTGGCGATAATCCAATCAACGAGTTAACAGTTTTAGGTGGGTTATCTTGTATCTTCTGGACATTGACATTACAGACAACATTGAAATATGTTATTTTAATCTTGCGTGCGGACAACAAGGGTGAAGGTGGAATCTTTGCACTTTTCGCATTGGTTCGTCGGCATGCCAAATGGTTAACCTTACCTGCCATCATCGGAGGGGCCACGCTTTTAGCTGATGGTATCATTACGCCTCCTATTTCGGTTTCTTCAGCGGTGGAAGGGCTTCGCATGTTGCATCATGCGGATGGAACGCCATTCGTGACGGACACGGTACCTATTGTGATCGTCATTTTATCTTGTTTATTCTTATTTCAAATTCTAGGAACGAAAATAGTTGGCAAATTTTTTGGGCCGGTTATGTTGGCCTGGTTCGGCATGCTTGCCTTTACCGGTATTTTGGGTATTGAAAATGACTGGGCTATTTTACGCGCCATCAATCCAAGGTATGCTTGGGAGTTGTTAACGACACATCAGTCGGGAACGGCGGGCTTCTGGAGTTTGGGAGCTGTGTTTTTGTGTACAACAGGAGCAGAGGCGCTTTATTCTGATTTAGGGCATTGTGGACGTGATAATATTCGTGTTTCGTGGGTGTTTGTCAAGATAGCTTTGTTACTTCAATATTTTGGACAAGGAGCTTGGCTGTTATCACATAACGGTACTTTATTGGGAGCTAAAAAGCCAATATTTGAATTATTGAAATCAGAATTAGGGGTTCAATTTTTATTCTCCGGAATCATGCTGGCCACTGCAGCTGCCGTGATTGCATCGCAGGCCTTGATTTCGGGTTCATTTACGTTGATTTCAGAAGCCATCCGTTTGAACTTCTGGCCACGTGTTCGTTTGATTTATCCATCAGATCAAAAAGGTCAATTGTACGTTCCTTCCATCAATTTATTGCTTTGGATGGGTTGCGTTGGTGTTGTTTTGTGGTTCCGTGAATCGGCGAACATGGAAGCGGCCTATGGTTTGGCCATCACGATGACGATGTTGATGACAACCTCGCTGATGGCGTATTACTTGCATATCAAGAAGGTTGACATGTGGTGGATCTTATTATTTTTAGTGGTTTATGTTTCATTAGAAGGTGCTTTCTTAGTAGCGAATCTCCAAAAGTTCTGGCATGGAGGTTATGTATCACTATTTATTGCCGGAGTAGTCATCCTACTTATGTGGGTTTGGTTCCGTGCTACACGTATTAAGAAAAAATTAACCGAATATGAGAAGTTGGCCGATTACATCGAGCCACTCAAAGAATTAAGTAAGGATGAAACAATTCCTAAATACGCAACTCATTTGGTCTTTATGTCCAATGCCGCGCGGGTGACGGATATTGAATCGAAGATTATATATTCGATTTTTCAACGCCGACCGAAGAAAGCGGATATCTATTGGTTTGTGCACGTGGATACCATGGATGATCCGTATACCATGGATTATAAAGTGACTGTGATTGAGCGTGATGATATTATTAAGGTGAATTTCAAATTAGGCTTCCGTGTGGAGCAACGCATTAATTTATACTTCC
>JACCEA011944244.1_pt1 | contig 15205 bp, 24 predicted proteins | sample 7449851 | NCBI WGS metagenome assembly JACCEA01 (sample SAMN15323453, study PRJNA562643) | freshwater metagenome | isolation source: river surface water | place: USA:Blue River Watershed | collected 2017-08-18 | reverse complement strand
CAATTCGAGTAAATTGGATCGGTTAGAATATCGAGGGACACAATAGCCGAGCAGATTACTAGGGAAGCGATTATAGATTTCATTATTCTTTTCTCCCCATTAGAGAGCCACCAATAGCCAAGACATCGCAAGCGAAGCTGACTTTAGTTCCCTTACTTAATCGATTAGGTAATTCTTCTATGAATAACCTTACGGCTTCTTTATTAATTAGGTGGATATTCATTACCTCACCGCTGTAAGTTTCTAACCTTACCTGATAACCTGATTTCATTATTTATTATCCTGTTCTACTTTAGAGATAAACGCTTCGAACTTAGGCTTAGCGCCTGTTTCGTTTAGTTCGTCTATTGTTTTATTTACTTCTTTCATTGTAGTAGCGGTAAAGTTTAAGCCCTTCATCAAAGAGCCTTGCCATACTGAGTAAGTTATTTTCATTTAGTTATTCTCCTCTACATTAAAATTATTAGTTAAAGCCTTGTTCGCTTTTGTTAGCGCAAGGATTGCGTTTCTTAGGCTCTCGGCTCTCTGAGCCTCTACCATTTCTTTATATTGTTCGATATTCATTTAGTTTATCCTTTCTAAGATAACTTTCATTTTGTTGTCTGTAAGACTATCAGACTTGACCGACATTATCAAGCCGACACGCAAGGCGTGGGGTGTGAGTTATCTCACACTCATGAGCCATGCTGACTCATTAGGGGATAGGTATTTATGAGATACGCAACCCTTACTAGTAGAGAGCATTTCTAGATAAGCCTTACGGCTTATGTAGTTTCCTACTGTATTACGGAATACACGGCTATCGCCTGTATTACTGCTAGCCATTGGGTGGCTAGGCTCTAGGATAATTGAGTTCATCTGAACTCCTTTCTAGTTTAAGGACTTTCCTTAACTTTCTTTATACATAGTATTCTAGCAGGTACCACTGACATTTTAGGGTGTTTTTCGGGCGTGTCGGTAAATTATTTTTGTGATGTCCATCACATGGGGGGACCCTACTGAGTAGTATGTCCCTTTTATCCCTATCCTCTGTGCTCGCTATTCGAACAGGTGTTCGAGCTCAAAATAGTGCATCATACAAATTAAAAATTTATTAACATTTTGGGTATTTTAGATCAGGAAGGGTTGACATAAAATTTACCTTGCTGTTATACTTGAGGAAAAGGTTTTTGGGGGTTTACACTAGAACTCAATACACCAAGTAATTCTTGGGAGTTTAGTGAAGCTTCTCTCTTCTCACCATGATAATTTAATTCATGGGGGGAGGGGGGGTTTTGCTAAAATCTAATTCCCAAGTATCAAGTATAGAATACAAGATAGAAAAGATAAAGGATATATGAATATATATATCAAATATAAGTTACTCATCAGTAACATAGTATCTAAATTTTAAAATTTTATTAACATTATAGGTATATAAAAACAGGGCATATATGATATAATTGATATATCAAGGTATATATCGTATTAACCTTTGATCTTATTAGGGAGTATTATGGCTATATTAGAGAATCTCGAGAACTCACTAGATTTCACCCCGCCGATATGTAATTATTGTAATAAGTATGCCTATACCTCAAAGTTAGACTCTAAAGGTATATTAATAAAATATTGTCAGTCCTGTTTCGAAATTCACTCATCCAATCCTACCCTATGAAAAACCTAATAATTATGGTAGCATTATTATATACAGCTTTCTGTATATTTTTATTACTATAAGAGGAGAGTAAATGTTATCTAGAGTATTATTATCAATTTTAATTTTATTAGGTGTTGGTGGAGTAATATCCGTAGTAACAGATCCAAGTAAAGATTGCATAGGTCTATATGTAGACTATAGCGTTTTGGGAGAGCCAACAATTGATAAGTGTATTCCTTGGCGTGATGAGGTAAAAGCTCTAGACTTCTTAAAGAATAATGGCTTTAAGGTAGAGGGAACAGTTAAGTATGGCGATGCTATCATATGTCGTCTAAATGGATTGCCTGCCTATAAAGATGAGTCATGTCAGGAGATGCCTTCAGAGAAAGCATACTGGGCTATTCTAGAAAAAAGAAAACAACCTATCCCTAACCCGTTTGACCTCAATGGTAAATATGCTTGGGCTCAGGTAGGAGTCAATGAACTAGCTTTAAATCCAGGAGACTCACTAGCTCTTGTCTTTGCCGACAATGGCAATATAAAATTTCCATGATAGAATTGGGTATGGAAAATAATTACCCAGATTCATGGGCCAGACAAACCCCAAAAGGCTACGATCCAATTTCAATGGTTAAAGAGAAATGCTGTAATTGTTCATGTAATTCTGTAACTGATGAAATGATCGAAAATCAAGTATCTTTTGAGGAGTAAAAATGTCATTAAACATATTAGATAAACCAACAATTATAACTGGCGGTAGCGCTAGCGTATTGTCAAAAATATTATCTTTCCATCTTCATATATCAACACTATTTACTGTAACCTCAATTCATGAGTATGCCTGGAGATTCTATAACGGTCACTATAGCTTGATCAATAATCTTTCTAGCTTAATACCAATGTTAGCAATGTCTGCAGTATGTATTTCACTTTATATAGCTACTAAGCGTATATCATAGTATATAAATAAACAGGGCATATTGCTATATTTGTAAAATATGTCTATTTATCTTATAATAGATAGCTATGGATAATTTATGGAGTGGCGTATTTAGCCCAATAAATAAAAGAGATTATTCTACTTCACAACGTCGTAGAATGGCCCAGAGTGGGCAAGCCATGTCAGATGGATCTTTTCCAATTGCTAATGAGACAGATTTAAGAAATGCAATTCAATCCGTAGGTAGAGCTTCAGATTATGAAGCAGCTAAAAGACATATTATCCGTAGAGCCAGAGCACTAGGTCTAGTAAGACTATTGCCTGAATCTTGGAATATCAAATAATCTAATCCTACTTAGGAGTAACCAAATGAATAAAAAACAATACCTATCTTCAGTCATTCAAAAAATGATTCAGTCTGGGAAATATATAACTTCAGAGCAAAAATTGAATTTCGACGGGATGGCAGAAGATATCCTTCTTGCCCTAGAGAGTTATGATCCTAACTCCTAGTATATTACTCTAATACTATATCTACGGTAGTTTTGGCTAATTCAGCTTCAGTCCATAGACCAACTTTAGAATCACCCATATAGCCTTTAGCCATACCTTTTTCTACCATTTGGTCATTGATCGATTTCTCGGAATTAATATAAATCTTTGCTAGGTATCTACCATATTTATCAGGTTTAAATACCTCAAGTTTAACAATCTTGCCGACGAGCAGCTTGGTTAAATACTCTTTAGTAGCTTTTCCATATGGTGTATTTTTCTCGGCGGTATCAACTCCTACTAAACGCATACGTTCTTGACGCCATACCTTAAATCCCAAATCAACAAATACATCTACTGTATCTCCATCTACTACATTATCAATTTTAGTGTAATATGTATACATTATTTACTAAATACCCCGTTCCAGAATTTATTCATATTTTCCATATCATCCATATCATCTGATTCGGCGTTCACTAATCCATCTGGAATAGCAGCTAATCTACATAATCCATTCTCTTCTACATTAAATGATAGTATCTTACATCCTAGCTCAGTAGTTCCAGAAAGCTCTACATGAAATGAGCAGTTTCCGCACTTTACTCCAATAGCTGAATTTTCATTATCTTCGCCATCTTCATATCCGACCCAAACACTGCCGCTACCTTTATCAAATGGTCCGTATTTATCTACTACGCCAAGTAGGGCGTCATGGTAGGCCTTTTCTACAGGCGTTAATTGGTCGTATAATTCCATGCTTAAATTATACAGGGAAAAGGGTTCTTACCCCTATTTTTCGGCGCACTTCACTCCCGTCTATATGGACATATTTAAAAAATATTTGATATAATATTAATAGTACCTCGCTTCGGGGGGTGCTAAATTAACTCGCTTAAAAGGAGCAAAAAATGGTTACAACTTACACATGGGATCTTTTTAAAGACCCATTTTTCATTGGGTTCGATAGAGCCCTAGATACCTGGAATCATGTCCAGACCGTATCTACAGCAACAAATTACCCACCATATAATCTAATCAAGGTAGACGACGACAACTTTGTCGTAGAACTTGCTTTGGCTGGATTTACCAAGACAGATATTGATATTTCTGTATCTGATGGAAAACTCATCGTAAAGGGAGAGACAAAGGCGGAGGATAACGATTCGAAGTTTATCCACCGTGGTATCGCTGCCCGTAAATTTACCCGTGAGTGGGCCCTTGGTGAATATATGGAAGTAAAAGCTGCTGAACTCAAGGACGGGATGCTTAAAATTGAAATTGAGCGTATCCTTCCAGAGGAAAAGAAGCCTAGACAAATAAAAGTTAAATAGGCTATAATATAATTGTGCTTTTCTATTCGGACCTAAAGCCTTTTAGGCTATGGTGAAAAGCATAAGGGACCTGAGCATTGTCCATGTAAACGGCTCATTTATTATCTTGATAATTTAATAAATATTAATAATATCTAAAGATATTAGAAAAGGAAAACATATATGTCAGAACAAATTAAAAATGCATTAGCTTCATACGGACGTTCCGTAATTGGAGCAGCAACAGCTCTATACATGGCTGGTGTAACAGATCCTGCAGATCTATCTAAGGCTTTACTAGCTGCCCTAATCCCAGTTGCATTACGTGCAATCAATCCAAATGATAAAGCGTTTGGAAGAATGCCAGCAACATCAGATGTTGAGGAAGCTCTTAAGTCTGTTAAAAAGCCTTCAAAGAAAAAGGCGGCTAAGTAATAGTGTCAGCAAAAGGATCTCTAGAAGCAATTATTGAAGTTGCTAAAAAAGAAATAGGTACCATAGAAGGACCAAAAGATAACGAAACTAAATATGGAAAATGGAGCGGAGTAAATTTTGCACCATGGTGCCAGTCTTTCGTTTCTTGGTGTGCCTTTACTGCTGGTCTAGATCCTAAGAAGTATCCAAAGTCAGCATCTACCGTTGCAGCATCTGATTGGTTTAAGAAAAACAATAGATGGGCAGACGCAAGAAATGATGACCCAACTCCAGGAGACTGGATTTATTTTGATTTTCCAGAAGATGGAGTAAACAGAATATCTCATGTTGGAATTTGTGTTAAGAATAACGGAGATGGAACCATACAGGTTGTTGAAGGAAATACTTCAGGAACAGCAAAGGGTGACCAACGTAATGGTGGTATGTGCGTAGAAAAAACTAGAGCATATGTTAAGAACAATAAAAAGAAACTTCTTAACGCTGTAGTTGGATGGGGAAGACCAGTTTATGTAGGAGAAGAAAATTTACCTCTTCTATCTAAAGTTGGTTCAACTGATTCGCCATCAGCATCAGCACCAAAACCTGCTGTAGCAGATAAGCCAGTAGTTAAAAAAGAGGCTACAGAGCCATTTAAACCAATCAAGCTTGGAGATAAGGGTGATCGTGTCAAAAAGCTACAATCATTCCTTAAACTAAAGGCTGACGGTGATTTTGGTAATCTAACATTAACATCAGTAAAAGCATTCCAGAAAGCAAATAAGATTGCTGAGACTGGTATTGTTGATGAAAATACTTGGAAAGCATTAAAAGCTAAAAAGTAAAACATTATAAAAAAAATAACCCCTGGGATAATACCTAGGGGTTTTTTATTGAGCGAGTGACCAGAATCGAACTGGCACTATCTGCTTGGAAGGCAGAGACACTACCATTATGTAACACTCGCAATTAAATGCTAGTTAGTAATCTTCGTCTGATGAATCTGATTGCCAGTCTTGGTCAACTTTTTCATATGTAACTTCAAGGATTTCTGTATTTTCTGCAGATCCTATTAGGTCAAAAGAGTCAACTATGGCCTGTATATTATCGTATTTATTTATATCAACCTCAAGGCTGATATTTACGAAATATTTATTCATTCTCGTCCTCCACTAATGATGGCGGTGGTGTAAGTATTTTACCTTCGTTATGAAGATTTCTTATTTCTATTGCTTCTTCGCCTTTTCCTACACCATCTGCTATTAACATAAGCATATCATAAACTCTAGATAGCTGTATATAAATACCTAGAAGAATATTGTCGTTTTCTTCAGACATCTAATTCTCTTTTCATAATCTCGTATGTGTGTAATCCAACGTATGTTTTTTCATTACACTCTAGGCATATTAAATAAACACCATCATCGTCAAATCCAGAGAGCAATTTAGTAGTACACTCTGCGCCATGCCTATAACCATCTCTGTTATCTAGCCATGACCTAACGACTCTAATGTCTATAGTTCCAGTATTATCTATGTCCATACAATAACTGTATCATTTTGTAAGATTGATGTCAAACAATTTATACAGGCATTTGGTACTTTTGGATATCTACTTTTGGAAACTGTTCCATTAAATCTTGAGTCCTTGGAGTAAGGCCTTTCCATGCGGTCCAGTCCTCACCACCCCTAGACATTCTAAATGCTATCTCAGCATTGGTAACAGGATTTAGCAACTCCTTATTGCTGTTAAGTCCAAATTTTTCAAGTCTGGCTGGACCTAGATTTCCAATCATATTGATTTGGAATATACCGTAAGAATTATCTCCTGTTTTTCTATTACCATTGTATGCAAGGGGACGCCCATTGGACTCTTTTTTAGCAACAGCCCAGGCCTCCTTTAGGTCTCTACCCTCAAAGCCAACTAGATATAATAAAATAACTAGATCTTCATTTGATAGATTCTTAGATTTTTTAAGCTCTTCGAGCTTAGCTTCTCTAAGTTCCCTAGTCTCAAGAATTTCCTTTAAATGCTGGTATTTACTACTTTCAATAGAAAATGGCAATCCAACACCTAAGCTACTTACCTTTTTCAAAGGATTTTTAGTATAATTACCATAATCAATAGTAGTACCAAGCATGTTGCTACCAACTATAATTATCGATAAGTAACTAATTACTTTTATAATTAGGTTTTTACTCATAATATTAGTTTATCGGCTAAATTGGACCAAGTCAACTATTTTAAAAAAAATATCCATGTGGTAGACTTAATATATTCTGAAGCGAAGGATTTTATGCATATAAGCTTTTTTACGTCTGAGTCTGGATATAATGCCACTGTAGGGTATGGTCAGGCTGGAAAAGGCATAATATCATCACTACAGAGTTTGGGACACTTTGTTACGCTTACAAACCCTAAAGCTGACATTCACCTAAACTTTGTACAGCCAATACACTATAAGTATATTAGATCAGATATTCATACAATTGGGTATACACCCTGGGAATCTACTGAGTTGCCAATGTACTGGTTAGAAAATTTTAATCAATGTGACGAGGTATGGGCTACTTCCCCACTTGTCGCAGAATGGTATGTCGATGCTGGTGTAAAAAAACCAGTTCGTGTATATGAACATGGATTACACGATATATGGAAAGTACCAAGAGTAAGGGAAGTAAAAAATAAATTTAGATTTCTACATATTGGAGAGCCAGCCGAAAGAAAGGGCGGATCCCTAACAGTAAAAGCTTTCATAGAGTTATTTGGTGATAATCCAGATGTTGAATTAACTATAAAGGCACATGAAGCTCATACGATAAGACACAAAGATATATTTGGAAATTTTATAGACATATCTCAGAGGTATCCAAACATAAAAATTGTAAATCGTGAAATGGAAGACGAAGAACTTTTACAACTAATGTCAATGCACCACTGCCTTGTGTATCCGTCTTGGGGAGAAGGGTTTGGTTTTATACCACTACAAGCAATGGCAACAGCAATGCCCGTAATTTGTACAGAGTCTTGGGCACCATATAAAGATTTTATAACTCTAAAGTTAGACTCAACACTTGGAGACTCTCCATGGCCAATAATGCATCCAGGGAAAATGTTTGAGCCAAAGATAGATCATTTGAAAGAATTAATGCTTGAAGCAATAAACAGTTACAGTAAATACTCCGCAATTGCCCTGAAAAACACAACTAAAATTTATGAGAAGTATAACTGGATAGATTTAACTAAAAAATCTTTTAGCCACCTAGCTTAGACTTGGCATCGAAAATTGTTTGTGCTAGACTTAGTAATCCAAATCAAAAATTAAAAAATCCTAAATGGGATAAGAAAGAGGCTTTATAAAATGTCATTACCATCAGCTTACCAAGAGTTTATCGCTCTCTCAAGATACGCAAGATATATAGATTCAGAGAATCGCAGAGAAACCTGGGGTGAGACTGTTGATAGATATTTTAGTTTCATGCTTGACCATCTTTTTGAGAACCATTCATATGAACCAGATACAAAGTTAATACAAGAATTAAAAAATGCTGTTTATAATTTAGACATCATGCCATCAATGAGATCTGTTATGACTGCTGGAGCAGCACTATCAAGAGATCACGTTGCTGGATACAACTGTTCATTTGTTCCAGTAGATTCACCAAGATCATTCGATGAAACAATGTATATATTAATGTGCGGAACTGGAGTAGGATTTTCGGTAGAATATAAATACATAAATAAATTACCACCAGTCCCAGAATCATTAGAAAAATCATCAACAGTTATAACTGTAGAAGATTCTAAAACTGGGTGGGCTAAAGCATACAGAGAGTTACTAGCACTTCTTTGGTCTGGTCAAATACCAACAATAGATGTTAGCAAGTTGAGACCTTCTGGAGCAAGACTAAAGACAATGGGTGGAAGATCATCTGGACCACAGCCCCTCGTAAACTTATTTGATTTTACAATAAAGGTTTTTAAGAATGCTGTTGGAAGAAATTTAAAACCAATTGAATGCCATGACATAATGTGTAAAATTGGAGAAATTGTAGTTGTTGGTGGAGTACGTAGATCAGCAATGATTTCTCTTTCTAATATCAATGATATTGAAATGGCACAAGCTAAGGTTGGAAATTGGTGGGAAAATAATTCACAACGTGCACTATCAAATAACTCAGTTGCATATTCAAGAAGACCAGAAATGGCACAGTTTATTGCAGAGTGGAAAAACCTATATGACTCTAAATCTGGAGAACGTGGTATATACAATGTTGCTGCTGCACAGAAGCAGGCAGCTAAGTATGGACGTAGAGATCCTGAAATACACTATGGGACAAATCCATGTTCCGAAATCATACTTCGCCCATACCAGTTCTGTAATCTTTCAGAGGTAGTAATTCGTGAAAATGATAAAGTCGAGGACATATCAAATAAAGTAAGACTAGCCACAATCCTAGGAACATGGCAATCAACCCTTACTGACTTTAAGTACCTTCGTAAAATTTGGAAGGATAATACAGAAGAAGAACGCTTACTTGGAGTATCTTTAACTGGACAATTTGGGCATAAATTCTTTTCTGGAAAAGAGGATATTAAAAAGCTAGAGTCTACACTTAATGGGCTACGTGAGTATGCCCGTACAATAAATTCAGATGAGGCCAAGAAGATAGGAATAAGCGAATCAGCAGCTATTACCTGCGTGAAGCCATCTGGAACAGTATCTCAGCTTACTGGAGTATCTTCAGGAATGCATCCTTGGCACTCTCAGTATTATATTAGAACAGTACGTGCAGATAATAAAGATCCTTTAACAGAATTGATGAAGTCTTATAACGTACCAAACGAGCCAGATGTTATGAAGCCAGACTCAACAACAGTATTTTCATTCCCAGTAAAAGCACCAGAGGGTGCAATACTAAGAAATGAATTAACTGCAATAGAGCACTTAAATACATGGCTGGTATATCAAAGAGCATGGTGTGAGCATAAACCATCAATTACTGTATCTGTTCACGAAACTGAATGGATGGCCGTAGGTGCATGGGTATGGGAACATTTTGACGAGGTTTCTGGAATATCCTTTTTACCATATTCAGACCATACATATAAACAAGCACCATACCAAGAAGTTAACGAAACTGAATACTTAGAGTTGTTGGCTAAAATGCCTTCAGTTATTAGATGGGAAGACCTGTCATTTTTTGAAAAAGAGGACATGACAGCAGGAGCCCAAACTCTTGCCTGTACCTCAGATCATTGCGAGATTGTAGACTTAACCACAACATCAGTCTAGAACTACTTTCATGATAAAATTGAATTATCTCGGAGGTATATAATTGATGGCAGGAATTAAGAATTGGAAGGTTGATCAAGCCGCCAATTTCCGCTTTAGCATAGTCTACAAAGACCCAGACGGAGACCCAATAGATTTAACACAGTACCAAGTTTATATGGATATTAAGTCGGCACCAGGATCAAAAAAGATTCTAGCTTCATGCTCTATTGGAGACGGCATAGTGGTTACACCGCTTGCTGGAAAAATTGATATTAATGTTAATGCGGATAAAACAAAAGTTATTGCATATCCAAAATCTGCTTATGATTTAATTATTGTAAATGGAAGCGGAGTAGTAACAAGACTGCTTGAGGGATGGCTAGATGTTTCTAGAGCGGTAACAATAAATGACTAATTATATAGACAACTCAAATATTATAGATATTACTACCACTGAAAATGAGGTAATAATATCTGATACTGGTCAGCCAGGTCCTAGAGGTAATTCTATACTTAATGGAACACAAGTTCCAACAGCTAACTTTCCAGCAAATGCAGTAGAGGGGGATTTCTACCTTAAAGTACCAGAGTACTTATTGTATGGTCCAAGAACATACTCTGGTAACTGGGGTACCCCAATTGATCTATTTACCCTACCAGAATCTGTCTATACCCACACTCAAGAGATTTCAAATACCACCTGGAACATACCATTTTCAGCACATAAATTACAGTTTAAGCCAAACGTAACCGTAGTGGATAATAACGGATATCAAGTCGAGGGGCATGTCCAGTACCAGAATGATAATTCTGTTATAATTAGTTTTGCAGCAGGTTTTTCTGGAAAAGCATACCTGTCGTAATCTTAAATACCTAGGAGTAATAAACAGTGGCACGTAAATTTTTAACGTCGATAGATATGACGGGTCTGGAAATCCAGAAACTCCGCATAGAAAACGCTACTTCAAATCCAACAGTACCATCTGGATCAGAGACCGTATATAAAGGACGAGTCTACTTCGATTCAACATCAAATAAACTATTTTATTACAATGGAACAACATGGGTTTCATCTGGACAAATGTCCATTACTCTTGGCGGAGATCTTACAGGAACAGCAACAACTAATGCAGCTGGAGAAATTACTCTTAATGCTACAATCAATGCAAACTCAGTAGCACTTGGCACAGATACAACTGGTGACTATGTAGCAACACTAGCATCATCTGGTGGAACAATAACAGTTACAGGTTCTGGTTCAGAAACAGCAGCAGTAAATATTGATCTTCCTACAACTGGTGTAACCGCTGGTTCATATGGGTCAACAACAAAAATTCCTACATTTACAGTAGACTCAAGAGGTCGTTTGACCGCTGCTGGTGAAGTAGATGTAGCAACTAATCTTTCAATAGCAGGAGATACTGGAACAGACACAGTAAATCTTCTTACAGATACATTAACAATATCTGGTGGAGAAGGTATAGATGTAGCTGTAACAAATAATACAATTACAGTATCTGCAGAAGATGCAACAACAACCAATAAGGGTGTTGCTTCATTCGCAGATGCAGACTTTACAGTATCATCTGGCGCAGTATCAATAAAGAACGTAAACCTTGGAACACAAACAACAGGAAATTACGTTGCTGGAATTACAGGAACTACAAATGAGATTGAGGTTACTGGTTCTGGATCAGAAGGCTCAAGCGTAACAATTGGATTACCAAATGACGTATCCATTACTAATAATTTAACAGTTGGCGGAAACTTAAACGTAACTGGAACAATTAACTCTGTTAATACTACTCAGGTAAACATTGTTGATAATAAGATTAACCTTAATACAGACTTCTCTGGTACACCAACAGCAGATGCTGGAATTAGAGTAGAGCGTGGATCAGAAGCAGATGTTGAAATTCTATGGAATGAGACAAATGATAACTGGACACTTACAAATAACGGTACAACATACCATGCTATAACAAGAAAACACTCTGAGGTTATAGGAGACGGTACCGCAACATCATTTACAATCACACACAATCTTGGAACAAGAGAGGTAACAGTCCAGATTTTTGATGCAGCTACTTTCGAGTCAGTAGAGGCTGGCGTTGTAAGAACAAGTACATCTGCTGCCACAGTATCTTTTGCAGTAGCACCTGCGTCTGGAGCTTATAAGGTAGTAGTAGTAGGGTAATAAATGTCTATTAAATTTAAGTTACCTGTAAATTTAGTAGCTTTAGCCCAAGACCCAGGGACAGCTATTGCTGGGGATATATATTACAACACATCCCTAAATTCTTTAAAATACTATAATGGAACCGCATGGGGTCCAGTATCATCATCACTGACTTCTGAAGAAATTCAAGATGCAACAGCAACACTTTTTAATCATGCAAATCATAACAATGTAACAGCCACATACGATGACAATAATAATCGTGTTGTTTTAACTGTAGACGAAGCTGTTAAAGTACAATTTACCCCACCAACATCTTCATCAGCTGGAGAAGTATGGTTTGATAATGAAACTGGAGAATTTTATGTATTTGACGGAACATATTGGGTACAGGTATCTGGAGTAACTGGTCCAGTCGGACCAACTGGTGCAACAGGTCCCGCTGGTGCAACAGGTCCCGCTGGTGCAACAGGCGCAACTGGTCCACAAGGCATACAGGGTATACAGGGTGAGCAAGGAATACAAGGTATACAAGGTGTTACAGGTGCTTCTGCTGGAGTAAAATGGTCTTTTATAACTGGAACTACAGATTCAGATCCTGGATCGGGAAACTTTAAACTTAATAGCGCAGTTCCACTAACTGTTACAAACATTTATATAAGCAATACAGATAAAATATCTGCATCACAGTTTGACTGGTTGGGAAGCTGGGATGATTCAAGCTCTCCAATAAAGGGACACATAGTAATATCTGGTGAATCGGAATCTAAAAATTATGTTTTTGCAATTAATGGATCTGTAACATCTGCTTCTGGATATTATAAAGTTCCAGTTTCTTATGTTTCTGGATCTACATCTATTCCAACAAATAATAGTAATATGTTATTTGTAGTAACAAGAAGTGGTAATCAGGGTGCAACTGGAGCAACAGGACCACAAGGTCCACAAGGAATACAAGGTGAGACTGGACCACAAGGACCAACAGGAGCAACTGGACCAACAGGAGCAACTGGACCACAGGGACCAACAGGTGCCACGGGACCACAAGGGCCAACAGGTCCACAAGGACAAGCTGGGGCATCAGTTACATTAAAAGGAAGCGTAGCAGCAGTTGTAAACTTACCTTCAAGTGGTAATACAATTGGAGATTCTTGGATAGTAGATGCAGATGGAAATTTATATGTTTGGAACGGAACATCCTGGACTGATGCAGGACAAATTGTTGGACCACAAGGTCCAACTGGTGCAACAGGTGCTACGGGTGCAACAGGTCCACAAGGCGCCACAGGTGCCACAGGACCACAAGGTCCACAAGGAATACAAGGTGAAACTGGTGCAACAGGACCAGTGGCAGGATCTGCAAATCAAGTTGTATATAAAGATGGGACAAATGCACCAGCAGGTTCTGCAAATTTAACATTTAATGGAACTGACTTATCAGTTAGTGGTAAAGTACAATCTTTATACTCATCTGGTGATGAAGGCGGAGAGCTTTTTCTAAGTAAATCTGTTACAAATACTACTATAAATAACGGAGTAACTGTTGATATATGGCAAAATAGACTTAGATTTTTTGAACAAGGCGGAAATGCAAGGGGCTCTTATTTAGATATTACATCTGGTGCAGATGGAGTTGGAAGTCAGATAGCAACATTATCATCCCCAAGTTTTACTGGCACTATGAAAGTAGAACAAATTTTAGAAAAAACAACTATATTGGGTTCAGCTTTTTCAGCAACACAAGACTACGATCTTTTGGCAAATGGTAGCGTTTTATACGTTACTGCTGCTGCAGCAAATAATTATACTCTAAATATTCGTGGTAATTCTACAACAACATTAAACTCTATTATGTCAACAGGACAGTCACTAACCGTTGCTATTTTATTAACAAATACTGGAACTGCATATTATCAAACTGGATTTCAAATTGATGGAACATCTGTGTCACCTAAGTGGCAAGGTGGAACTGCCCCAACATCTGGAAATACCAATTCAATTGATATATACTCAATTACAATAATAAAAACAGCAGATGCAACATTCACAGCATTTGCATCACAAACTAAGTTTGCATAAGGAGTAAATTAAAGTGCCATTAATAGGTTCAATGGGCAGCGGATCAACAAGAGGTTTTGGTAGATTAGTTGGATCATTGCGTACAATAAATATATCATACCTAGTACTTGCTGGAGGAGGTAGCGCTGGAGCTGGATCTGGAGTTGGTGGTGGTGGAGCAGGAGGATATAGAAACTCATATTTATCTGAATTATCTGGAGGAAATAGTCCTACAGAATCACCACTTCCAGTAATACCTTCGATACAATATCTAGTTAAGGTTGGAGCAGGTGCACCAGGTATTTATAATTTAACAATAGGTGGTAATGGTAACAATTCTGTTTTTGGAACAATAACTTCAATTGGCGGTGGCGGTGGAGCAGCTGGAGATAGAACTATATCTGGAGCAACTGGTGGATCTGGTGGAGGTTCTAGTATGGCTGGAGGAGACGGAACTCCAGTAGGAAGAAGTGGTGGATCTGGAATTTCTGGACAGGGTTCAAGCGGAGGATCAAGCTCTTGGTGGATAAATAATAATGGTGGCGGCGGTGGTGGTGGAGCAGGTCAAAATGGTGGAAGCGTAGGTTCTTCTGCTACTGGTGGATCTGGAGGATCTGGTTTATCATCATCAATTACTGGATCTTCAATAGGAAGAGGTGGTGGTGGTGGAGCTAGTGTTAATACTGGACAACCTGGAGCAGGAGGTTTTGGTGGTGGAGGTGCTGCAGCACCAGCACAAAAAAATGGACGAGGTTCTGATGGTGTAGCAAATACAGGTGGCGGTGGCGGTGCATCAATGGGTAACTCTGCTAATATACCAGGAGGATCAGGTGGATCTGGAATAGTTATCTTAAGATATCCAAATACAAGTACAATAACCGTTGGAGCTGGTTT
>JACCEA011668244.1_pt1 | contig 15209 bp, 16 predicted proteins | sample 7449851 | NCBI WGS metagenome assembly JACCEA01 (sample SAMN15323453, study PRJNA562643) | freshwater metagenome | isolation source: river surface water | place: USA:Blue River Watershed | collected 2017-08-18 | reverse complement strand
GGATTGGTTGAAAATGGAAACGGCGCTTTGTTGTTGATGAAACGCCGTGGATTTTGGGATCTCCCCAAAGGTAAAATCGACGATGGGGAAACGCTCGAAGAAGCCGCCGTTCGAGAGGTTCAGGAAGAAACGGGCTTGCAGGCGGTTCAGTTGGGCCCCATTATCATCACCACGTTTCATGCGTATTTTTTAAAAAATCAAGCTTGCCTGAAACCCTCCCATTGGTATTGGATGAAGGTGGAAGGAGTTCCTGCCGTCCATCCTCAATGGGAAGAAGACATCACCGAAATCATTTGGATAACTAAGGATGAAGTGGACGATTACCTTCCCATGTCACTTCCAACCATTCAAGATTTATTGCTTATTTGGAAGGAATCGTAAATTGAGGAGGAAGTAAATCCGAACAATCCCGACCGTATTTCAATAAATCTCTAACCACACTGGAAGAAATATGACTCAAATGAGGTTGGGTCAGAAGGAAAACCGTGTCGATGCCCGAAATTTGAAAATTCATTTGAGCAATGCTTTGCTCGTAGTTGAAATCGGTCCCATTGCGAAGTCCGCGTAACAAAAAATTTGCACCTATGCTCTTCGCAAAATCTACGGTTAAACCGGAGTATTCGGCTACGGAAACCTTGGAGAAATTGGAAAAGACTTGATTTAACTGGCTTAATCGTTCTTCCTTAGAAAAATAGGTTTGCTTGGAAGAATTCGCGCCCAATGCCACAATCACTTCATCGAACAGCGCACAGGCGCGTTCTACCATGTCGTAATGTCCCCGAGTAATGGGATCAAACGTACCTGCAAAAACAACTTTCTTCATTTCGTTTCAAAGATAGAGAAAACCGATTGTCCGTACACCCTTTCTTCCATCCAATAAGGGTGATCCTCGAACGATAACCCGCTGCGATGTTCCAGAATGATGAGAACTCCGGCGCGGGTGATTAAATCAGGAATTTCGCGCATGCGAGGATGGTCGTAGGGCGGATCGGCAAAAACGAAATTAATTGATTCTGGCAAAGCGGAAAAAAAAGAAAAGGCATCTTTCTGAACCACCTGTACAGGCAATTGTAGGTCTAGAGCCGCTTTCTTGATCCATTGTACTCCGGCGGGATGCTTTTCAACGCAGATTACCTTAGCCCCGCGAGAGGCAAATTCCAATCCCATGTTTCCTGTTCCACTGAAAGCATCTACGGCTTGGAAATCTTCCCAATCGTACCGGGATTGAATCCAATTGCAAATCGCTTCCTTGGATAAATCGGTAGTGGGACGAACGGGAAGCCCTTTGGGCGGTTGCAATCGTCGGCCACCGGCGCTACCGCTAATGATTCTCATGTGGTCATCACGTTTAGCGCCGCCAAGGATTGAACGGATGCATCCGGAAAAAAATGAGGAGCCTGCAAGCGCAAGCCACCAAAGGGAAGAATTCTAAAAACGTAACGTTGAAGTAATTTCCATACTTCAGAATCTTCCGTAATTTCACCCAAAGCGTGAATCTGAACTTCTTGGTTATTGATTTTTAGCGACTGAAACACATTCAAAATGTGGTACAAAACATCCGTGCTTCCCTGAAAAGAAAAGGAGTTTGCCAATACCAATTTCTGATGTTCACCAACCCAGATTTGAAAGGATTTATTTCTTAAAATAATCCAAACCAAAGGTTCCTTCTGCAACTGTAGATGTTGAAAGAATCCCTTCATCCAAAAATAAGTCATGGGAATGACCTCTTCTCCCCTCAACGCCGAGGTTTCATGAATCACCGAAATTCCCTCTTCTGAAAAGGAATGAACTTTAGGAAAGGCATGATTCGAAAATCCAAGTTGTTGAGAAAGTTGATGAATATTGATTTCCGAAAGGAGTGAAAGGGGAGCCAAGGTAAAGTTGGTCGGCTCGGCGATTTGAATGGCGTCTTCATTCCAACCCATCACTTGGGGGGTATGCTGTCGGTATTCCAATTCATCATCGAACATTTCCATCACATCGATATCGTGCGAAATTCGATTCACCCATGCCAAACCGAACAGGTTTCCCCAGTGGATAAACCGGGCTTGATGTTCGGTAGTATTAACGATCACGTGTCTTGGGTTGAAAGATTGCATGCTTCAAAGTTACCTTTGCAAAATGAATTTAGAAACTCGAATTCGGGAGAAATTAAAAGGGCAGCGGTTCATGCACCACATTGGCTTTGAAATCACCAAGATTGAGGAGGGGCGAATTGAGGGTGAAATGCCTTTAAACGAACACACAAAGCAGCAATTGGATTTCCTACATGGAGGAGTAACGTTAACGGTTTCCGATATTGTTATGGGGTTTGCCGCATTAACAAAAACTCCTGAACCTCAAAAAGTTGTTACCGCAGAATTAAAATTATCTTTTTTAAATCCTGGTATTGGCGAGCGACTGCGAGCGGTGGGAATAACCTTGAAATCTGGTTCTAAATTGCATTTTTGCGAGGCAGAAGTATTCGTCATTCACCAAGGAAAAGAAACCTTAATCGCTAAAGCTTCTTCCACCATGGCGATCATTTAAAACTTTTTTTTAAAACCGTTGTTGATGGAGAGAGAAAACTTTAGAGCATTGGAGCGATTTACGATTAAAGACATTGAAGTATTAACGGACATTAAGGCCCATACTTTGCGCATTTGGGAGCAGAGATACGATATTATTCGTCCCAAAAGAACCGATACCAACATTCGCTATTACGACGCCGATGATTTAAAATTGTTGTTGAACATTTCTGTGCTCAATCAGCATGGAGTAAAGATTTCATCCATCGCTGAAATGTCGAAGGACGATATCGGACGTAAAGTGGCAGCCATCACCCTGAATAATTTTGAATCTGATCACCAAATCAAAGCCATGGTGTACACCATGTTGGACTTGAATGAAGATCAGTTTGAGAAGATCGTAATGACCAACATCCTTCAGAAAGGATTTGAAGCTTGCATGATTGACGTGATTTTTCCGTTCATGTCCAATGTTGGAATTTTGTGGTTATCGGGGTCAATTACTCCCGCTCACGAGCATTTTATTTCGAATATTATTCGCCAAAAATTGATTGTTGCAATCGATGGACAGGTACGTCACAAGAATGAGTGGGGAAAGAAATTTGTTTTGTATCTTCCTGAAAACGAATACCACGAACTTGGATTATTGTTTTCTTCCTACTTGATCAAAGCGAGGGGGCATCATGTTGTTTACCTTGGCCAAAGCGTACCTATTTTAGACCTGCCTGTGATTGCCAAGGCATATCAACCCGATTATTTTTTCACAGCCGTAACAACAAGTTTCCCCAAAGGGACTGTTCAAGATTACGTGAACGAAGTGCATAAATTGGTGCCGGATGTGCCATTCTTGTTTTCTGGTCGAGAAGTGATCCATAAAAATCCAGAATTCCCAACAGGTTCTAGATTGATCAAAGATTTCAACCAATTGGTGGAGATGTTTAAAGATTTATGACCGGATTATTTTGGCTTTTTAGCGGATTTGTAGGAATGGAGGTGGCCTCCATTTTTATTCATCAGTTTCTTTTTCATGGGCCACTTTGGTTCATTCATAAAACACATCATCGGCCTAACTCCGGATTTTTTGAGTTGAATGATTTATTTAGCTTGATTTTTGGTGGATGTTCGGTTTACCTAATCGTTTCGGGGGCTTCAGAAATGAATGCTTCTTTCTTCGTTGGATTGGGGATCGCCCTTTACGGTTGGTTGTATTTTATCTTGCACGACATCGCTGTGCATCGTCGCATCAAGAACAAAATTTTCTTCAAAAATAAATACCTCAATTGGGTTCAACGAGCACATTGGGAGCATCATAAAACGCAAGAACGAGACGGCAGCGTTAGTTTCGGTTTGTTTTGGATTCCCTTGCATCTTTGGAAAAAATTTAAGGTTGAAAAACGGTGAATCCAAATTCTTCTTTTCGAAGTAATTTTGAGCATGCCCTTTCGATTTTTCCTCGCCCTCTTTTTAGTTTTTATTGCGGCTCAAGGTGAAGCTCAGGTAAAAAATGTGCTAATTTCCAGCGATTTTAATCCCAATGAAGTCACCATTGCTATTCATCCCAAGCAGCCTCATGTTCAAGTTGCGGCATCCAACCTCAACAACGTTTATTATTCCATTGATTCCGGAAAAACATGGACTCAAACCCAAATCAGCTGTCCATACGGAATTTGGGGAGATCCCATTTTGGTGAGTGATCCCAACGGAATTTTTTACTACTTCCATCTCACCAATTCAAGTGAAGGGACATGGATCGACCGACTAGTTTGTCAGCGCTCCTTGGATGGTGGTAAAACATGGACTTCTGGAGTCGCCTTCGGATTGAATGGGAAGAAAAAGCAGGACAAAGAAGGCGTTGCAGTTCATCCGAAAACTGGAGAATTGGTAGTTACCTGGACACAATTCGATGCGTATGGATCTAAAAATCCGCTCGATTCTTCCGTCATTCTCTTTTCAAAATCAACCGATCGAGGTGAAACCTGGTCGACGCCCAAACGAATTAGCAGCTTTGCCGGAGATTGTTTGGATAGCTCCAATACGGTGGAAGGTGCAATCCCCGTTTTTGGCGATAATAATGAAGTGTTTGTCAGTTGGAGTGGTCCCAAAGGCATTGTTTTTCAAAAGTCTTTGGATGGAGGAGAAACGTGGCTACCTGCCGAAAAAGTAGTGGTGCCTGGGCATTCGTGGACGTTTAACGTTCCGGGTATTTACCGGTGCAATGGAATGCCTCAAACCCTTTATCAACGGTCCCAACGTCGGATTTTTATTCTTTATTCCGATCAATCGAAAGGGAAATTTGATACCGATGTTTGGTTAGTTTCCTCCAATGATGCCGGTGAATCGTGGAACAAGCCTGCTCGTGTGAATCAAGATTCTCCGGGTAAACATCAGTTTTTTGCCTGGGGTGCCGTTGATGATTCTACCGGAAAGGTTTGGATTGTTTATTATGATCGAAGAAATTATCCGAATGCCTTAACGGATGTCTTCCTCACATCGACCCTGCAAGGGGATCAATTTGTGGAACAAAAAATTAGTCAGCAACCCTTCCTGCCAACCGATAAGGTTTTTTTTGGCGATTATTCATCAGTGGCGGTGCACGGTAATATGGTACGTCCGATGTGGACCCGATTGGAACAAGGCGCGCTTTCGGTTTGGACCGCCTTGGTTGAAGATACGATTTCACCTGTCGTGTCACAGGAAAGTTCAATACAAGTTGAGGCCAGCGCTTCGGCTTTTGTTTCCTTTAAATTGAGAAAATCTGCGCTGGTTCAATTGAAATTGGTGGATATGAATGGGGTAACCAAGGCCGAGGTTATTTCCAATGAGTTGAAGGTGCCTGGAAAATACATCATCCCCATCGACAAAAAAGCCCTCCGGATTTCAGAAGGCTTGTATTATTATGTGCTTGATATCGAGGGCTTGCCTTCGAAAAAGAAGTTGATTACGGTTCGTTAATTGTTTCCTCCAATTTGAATACTCCACATCCATTTTGGAATTTCAACCAAGTTGGGTGCATTTTTAAAGTAGTTGGACATGCGGTAGGAGAAGGTGAGCGCTAAAAGATTGTTGCCAATACGAACCATGGGGCCATATTCTACCGGATTGATGTAATCTAATTTTCGGTACGTTTGAATTTCTTCCCGAACACCATTGATGCGTGGATTGTACCGGTATTCATTCACTAAACTACCAGTGCGAAAGACATTGGCATATCCACCAAAATCAAAAAATGTTCGGATTTTATTGTGCGATGGGGTAATGAAAATTCGGTCCATCAATCGCAAACCAAGAGCGGAAACATTTAAAGTTTGTCGATGAAATTGTGGATTATTGACTGGGAAAAGTGATTTTCCGACATCATATTGAGAAGATTGGTTTACGAAATAAGCACCTAAAACCAAAGATGAAGCATCGCACCATTTTCGATACACTTCTAATCCAATGTTAAATCCAATTCCCTGATTATTGATTCCACTAGCTTGGTCTTTGGTACCAGAAAACGAAGAAAAATCGATGATGCTAGTGGCATCCCATTTGCTTTTTTTCTTTGTATCATCGTCAGTGCTTGGCGCCAAAGTGCTGTCGTTTCCTTCTAAAATTCTACTGATGAGTTCTTGACCTTGAGATTGGGAAAGAGCCAATAAAAATGATCCGGTAAAAAGTAGTTTTTTAATCATGGTTTGGTTTTTAGTTGAATGGATTGATTCCAATAATGTATGCGTAAGACATTTTTTTTGTTTCGAGGGTTGTACCATGTAATGGGGTTTGGGGTAACCGGAATAAAGGTTTTGTATTCGATCAATTGGCCTTTCTCGTTTTCGATGGAATAAAAAACCATGCGAGGCCAACGAATAAAATATTGCTTTGGAAGCAGTTCAATCAATTTCTTAGAGTCAAAATACTGATTAAACATTCCCATCATGTTAGGTTGGGAATCGTATTGAATGGAATCAGTGGTGGTGACCAACTCCATTGCTGATTCGGCAGAATCGATGGCCATTGCTACTTCCATCACCGCTGAATCGACGGCCACCAATGTTTCGTTCGAAATGGCAACAACGGAATCGGATGATGGTTCTGCTACCGTGACTTCAAAATCTTTAGGTTGAATTTTATCGTACGCTTTTACATACGAGTTGAAAAGAGTATCCAGTTGAAGTTCCCAATACGTTCCGGCGGTATCGACGTGAAAGGTTTGATTACTCGATGTTTTTTCCATTCCCAAGGCGATATCCGCTTGGGGAACGCCATAGCCGTGGTGATAATCGAAATAGGGTTTTAGGTCGCTCGCGTTTTCGATGGCTTTCAATAGCTGCATGTTACTCCATTCAGGATGTTTTTGCCACAAACATGCTGCAAAACCAGCCACCAGCGGTGTGGCAAACGAAGTGCCATCGGATGGGACAAACCGTCCTCCCGGTTTGGCGGCCAACGTTGTTCCATAAGCACATACATTCGGCTTCATTCGGCCATCGGCCGTTGGACCATAGCTGCTGAACGAACTGTGGATTCCCGTGGTTGGATCGATTCCGCCAACGGTGAGCACGCTGTCTGCATCTCCGGGAGCTGCGATGTAGTGCCATTTACTTTCGGCTTCGTTTCCGGCGGCGGTAACCACCAAAATTCCTTTTCGGGCCGCCATCGTGGCTGTTTTTGAAATGAACGTTGTTTTGCCGTCCATCATCCACGGCTCGTACCGCTGCGAGGTGTAACCCAATGAACTGGAAATGATATCGGCTCCTTGTTGGTGGGCCCATTCCAGCATCGAAAGCCAATTTTTTTCTTCTTCAAATCGCTCCTTCCGATTTTCGGTTTTCGCCAACAAAAACTCGGCATCTTGAGCCATTCCCAACCATTGTTCGCCATTCCGACCTGCAATATTCGACAAAACGGCGGTTCCATGGTTGTGCCCATAATAAACATCTTGTTTTCCGCCGGCAAAATCTTTGATTCCTTTAATTTGCTTATTTTCAAAGAGATGTTTAAATGCCGGATGAACATCAACATCGGTAAATCCCACATCGGCAACACAAATTAAAAGACCTTTTCCGGTTAATCCGTTTTTACGAAAAACATCGGCGTTCATGCGTTCTAGCTGACATTGCGCCAGCAAGCGGTCTTCCTTCGAGATTGGTTCACGAGCAGAACTCATCACTTCCTGGTATTCAAATTGATCTCGATCGATGGAATTGATAAAAGAAAAGGATTGAACTGCACTCCAAGATTCGTCCGAACCTTCTGCTAAGATTGCATTCAGCCAACGCGATTCGAATTTGATGATGAGCCCCGTTGATTCCAGCTGGTTTTTGTAGGAGGAACTAACTGGAAAATCGGTAGAGTCGTTGGGCAAAGGATGATATTTCTGAAGTGCTTTGGGCGTGAAATATTCGTGGGGATCAAAGGTGCTTCCCGATTTGTCTTTCAAATAAATCCATCCTTTGGTGGTGGAAAATCCTTGAAATGCAATGGAGATAAGAAGAGAAAAAACAATTGTTCGCATTGGGATGCAAAATAATGCGGGATCCTTGATTTTCTTTGCAAAAAATTTCCCATGAACATACTTTTACTTGGATCGGGTGGACGAGAGCATGCCATAGCTCAATCGTTGGTAAGAAGCAAACATTGTTCCCGCTGTTGGGTGGCTCCTGGTAACGCAGGAACCGCTCAAATCGCAGAAAATGTAAACATTCCCGTGACCGATTTCGAGGCGATTGCGGATTTTATTTCCACCCATCACATTGGCTTGTTGGTTGTTGGACCCGAAGATCCGTTGGTGTTGGGAATTCGCGATTTTTTTGAATCAAAAAAGGAATTTTCCGCCTTGAAAATTGTTGGTCCCGGGAAATTTGGAGCTCAATTGGAAGGTTCGAAGGACTTCTCCAAGAAATTCATGGCTCGTCACGGAATTCCAACGGCCTCGTATGCAACTTTTCACGATGATCAATTGGAAGAAGCCCAACTTTACATCAAAAGTCACGCTTTACCCATTGTTTTAAAGGCAGATGGATTAGCGGCCGGTAAGGGAGTTCTGATTTGCGAAACCTTGGCCGAAGCTCAAGCCGGCCTCGACAGCATTTTAGGAGATAAGAAATTCGGACAGGCCGGATCAAAAGTAGTGATTGAACAATTTTTGTCCGGAATTGAAGTAAGTTATTTTGCCGCTATAGACGGAAAAAACTTCGTTTTACTTCCCGAAGCCAAAGATTACAAACGAATTGGTGAAGGAGATACGGGATTGAATACCGGAGGAATGGGTTCCATCAGTCCTGTGCCGTTTTGCGATGCAACGTTCAACCAAAAGGTACTCGATCATATTATTCTTCCTACTGTTCATGGATTAAGTGAAGAAAATATCGATTACCGAGGTTTCTTGTTCTTCGGATTGATAAACGTGGGCGGCGATCCATTTGTGATTGAATACAACGCACGGATGGGTGACCCCGAAACGGAATCGGTTTTCCCGCGCATTGAAAGTGATGCTGTAGAATTGATGTTGGCAATCCACGAACAATCATTGGATCAGTATACGATGAAAATTTCGACGCTATCGGCGGCAACGGTGTTTTTGGTCGCTGGTGGATATCCTGAAGATTACCGAAAAGGAGATGCCATGGAAATCCCGAATTCGGAATCTGGAGTATCGTTTTTTCATGCTGGAACCAAGATGGAGCAGGGGAGGGTGGTGACCAATGGTGGACGTGTTTTGGCGGTTTCGGCTTTAGCGGAATCGGCGGAAAGCGCCTTGGAAAAAGCCATGATCGGTGCGCAACAAATTCAGTTTGAAGGGAAATATTTCCGCACCGATATCGGAAAAGACCTGATTTCGCGTTAATTTTGAACAATGAAAAAAGGAATCTTTTTCCTGCTTGTTTGCTTTGGGTTGGGCTTCCTTCCTTCTTGCGATACGCAAAAAATCTTGACCGATCCGAATTTGGCGCTTCAGCTTGAAAACGACTCCATCGTTTTCGATACGGTGTTTACCACCCGTGGTTCCGCCACTGAATGGTTGAAAATTTATAATCCTCACCCGGGGCCCATCGTGATCGATGAAATTTTCTTGGCCGGAAAACGATACACCGGCAAATCGCCTTACCGATTGAACATCAACGGTCAGCCGGTGAACGAAGTTGTTGATGTTGAATTGGCCGCTGGCGATAGCATGTACGTTTTCGCCGAAGTTACCCTGGATCCGAATGGCGCCAATGCGCCTTTGTTGGTGACCGATTCCATTGTTTTCAAACGCGGAAATAAAGAGACCAAAATCCAGTTGGTTGCCTACGGCCAAGATGCCATTTACCTTTACCAAGATCAGGTTCCTTGCGGAGAGGTATGGACCGACCAAAAGCCCTATGTAATTGTGGATTACGCCTATGTGGCACCGAATTGCACCCTAACTCTTCGAGAAGGAACACGGGTTTTCATGGGCAAAAACGCTCAATTGGCGGTTGCCGGAAATTTGCAAGTGTTGGGTTCTAAATCAAAACCGGTTACTTTCCGAGGCGATCGACTGGATGCCCCTTACGCAAGTTTTACTGGAGCGTATCAAGGCATTCATTTCTACAAAGAAAGCGTTGGGAATTTTATCAATTTTGCCGATATCAGAAACGGAAGCATTGGAATTCAGTGCGATAGTTTCGTGGTGGGTCGAGATAATTTGGTGGTGAAAAATACCCGCATTTCGAACCAGCTGTACGTGGGTATTTTAGGGCTTTCCGCCCGAATCAAGGCCGAAAATTGTTTGGTAGCCGATTGCGGAAAATACAATGTTTACGGAGCATTGGGTGGAAATTACGAGCTGGTGCATTGCACCATCGGAAACAGTGATCAGCAGTTTGGCCGAAAAGACGCTGCTGTTACCTTGAACAACGTGGATCATCCTGCGGGAACATCCGTCAATACGGCATTGTCGGCAACCTTTAAAAACTGCATCATTTGGGGGAATTTAAACGATGAGCTGGACTTGGACAGCGCTGGCATTAAAGGATTTTCAACCACGTTTGAGCGCTGCATCATCAAAACCAATACAGCAATTACACCCAATTGGGTCACCAAAGGATATCTCAACGCCACTGCGAATAAATTGAACGAAAATCCCCGATTCAAATCTTCTACCGATTATCGAATCGATACCTTAAGTCCGTGCTACCGCTACGGAAGTGCCCAAGGTGTTTTAAAGGATTTGGATGACGTTGACCGTGATTTGGTCTTGCCCACCGTGGGCTGCTACGAGCGCAAAGAATAATCTTTTCCACATCGCTTTTTTTGTTGATAACTTGTGGGTTAGCCTTTTTAGGTTTGTAGTCTGAAAGTTATGCAACGCAACACCCGTACCCGAAAAAACCAAGAAGTCCTGCAGTCGGTTTTGTCTGCCGAATTAGGAAAATTGCCACCTCAAGCCCTTGATGTAGAAGAGGTTCTGCTTGGCTCTATGCTGCTCGATAAAGATGCCGTGAGTGCCGTAATCGAGTCGCTCCTACCCGAACATTTTTACAAAGACGCCCACCAAATGGTGTACGCTGCCATGGTCAGTTTGTTCAATACAGGCAATCCTGTCGACATCATTACGGTGGTCGATCAGCTGCGGAAGGACGGGAATTTGGAAAAAGCGGGCGGTGCCTTCGCCATTTCTGAATTATCCAACCGTGTTTCTTCCGGTGTGAATGCTTCTTACTACGCTAAGGTGGTGATTGAAAAGTTCCTTCAGCGGGAATTGATTCGGTTGGCCGGCGAAATTCAACGCGATGCTTACGAAGATTCCAACGACGTATTGGATTTGTTGGATACGGCAGAATCGAAAATTTTTAATTTGGTAGAGCGCAATATTCGAAAAGGAAGTGTGGGCATGACCGGACTTTTGAAAAAAGCCATCGAGCAAATTCAAAAAACCAGGGAAAACGAAGGCGGTATTTCGGGAATTCCTACCGGATTCGTGAAGTTGGATCAAATGACGGCTGGATTTCAGCGCGGAACATTGAACATCATCGCCGCTCGTCCAGCCATGGGGAAAACGGCATTCGTGCTTTCCCTCGCCCGAAACGTTGCGGTTGATTTTAAAAAGCCGGTTGCTGTTTTTTCTTTAGAGATGGGAGCTGTGGAATTGGTGAATCGTTTGATTTCCGGAGAAGCCGAAATTCCTGGTGAAAAATTGAAAAAAGGAACCCTCGAAGAATACGAATGGAAGCAACTCAACGCCCGAATCGGGAAGTTGGCCGACGCTCCCATTTACATCGACGATACCCCTTCCCTCAATATGTTTCAGTTGCGTGCCGCCGCACGCCGATTGAAATCCCAACACCAAATCGAAATGATCATCATCGATTACCTTCAACTCATGTCGGGTGGCTCGCCTTCCGGTGATTCAAAAGGAAATCGTGAACAAGAAATTGCCTCCATTTCCCGCGGTTTGAAAGGCCTGGCCAAGGAATTGGATATTCCAGTTCTGGCGCTTTCTCAGTTGAGTCGTAACGTAGAAAGCCGAGGCGGAGACAAGCGCCCCATGTTGAGCGACTTGCGTGAATCGGGCTCCATTGAACAAGATGCCGATATTGTTATGTTCATTTATCGACCTGAATATTATGGAATTACAGAAGGAACGGATGGCTCGAATTTGAGAGGCGTTGGAAAAATCTTAATTGAGAAACATCGTAATGGCGCAACAGGTGACGTTGATCTTCGATTTATTGGACAATATGCCAAGTTTACCAACTTGGAAACCTTTGGTACCTTTGGACAAACCATAACGTTGGGATCGAAAATGAATCAGATGGAAGAGGGCGGCTTTGGAAGCAAACCCGCCGAGGGCGGTCCGAAATTCTCGCCGCCTACCGACGATGATGGTCCTAAATTCGGAGGTCCTGCACCTTTTTAAACCATGTCAAACCCACAACCACAAATCGAAGCTTCGTGGTTGGAAGCCTTAAAAGAGGCGTTCCAGGATCCTTCTTTTTTGCATCTTAAACATTTTTTGACGCACGAAAAGAAAAAGGGAAAAGTGATTTTTCCGCCGGGTCCGGAGATTTTTCAAGCCTTCAATGCTACGCCTCTTCCCAACGTGAGCGTGGTGATTTTGGGTCAGGATCCGTACCATGGCGACGGGGAAGCGCACGGATTGAGTTTTTCGGTAAAAGATGGTGTGTCCATTCCTCCATCGCTTCAAAATATCTACAAAGAGATTCATCGGGATTTAGGGATAACCATTCCAAAATCCGGAAATTTAATGCGGTGGGCCGAGCAGGGAGTGTTGCTTTTGAACGCCATTCTCACCGTTGAAAAAGATCAGGCGGCATCTCACCGCAACCAAGGGTGGGAGTCGTTTACCGATGCCGCCATTTCTGCAGTAAATTCGTTGGATTCTCCCGTTGTTTTTATGCTTTGGGGGTCGTTTGCCCGTTCCAAGGCGCCCATGATTGACCGACAGAAACACTTGATTTTGGAGGCGCCGCATCCTTCGCCTTTGTCGGCCTACCGCGGATTCATGGGTTGCGGACATTTCTCCAAAGCAAACGAATTTTTAGTTCAAAACAGTTTAAAACCCATCCTATGGTAAAAAGCAGACTCATTACCGGAATTTTCATGGTTTTTCTTTCCGTTGTTTTAGGAGCAACGGCGGCTCACTCGCTTCCGAAAATCCTGCCGATGCCTTCGGTGGAATCGTTCCGAACGGGGGTTGATTATTTGCAGTTGATGGGCATTATTTTGATGATAGGTTCCTTGGAAAAACTGGACATGCCCAAGGGTGTTTTTCGGGTATTGATCGCTTCGGTGGTTTGTTTTTCGGGATCCATTTTTGTGTTAGCCTTCAAATCGAAAATAGGCTTCTCCGTTTCTTTTCTTGGTCCGATTACTCCCATCGGCGGCCTTCTGATGATGTTCGGATTAGGGAGATGGGCCTGGAAGATTTGGAAGGGGTGATCAAAATATTGAAACCATTACATTGCCCTTGAGAGATAATATCATCATAGAAAAAATCATTGGAAGCGAATTATTGCCTCAGCAGGGCAACATAATTCCCCTTCACCCCTTCACCAAACTCATTTTTACTGATCCAACCAATATTTCGGCTTTCAATTCGATGGGGATTTTGCGGTCGTCGTCGCTCACGTAAAGGGTCATGCCTTCCTCTTCGGAAAATACCCTGCCGGTGAGCAGTAACGGACGAATTTTCAAGGTAGAAAAGGTGCCGGCCTCGGTGGTGATCTTTTCTTTACCCAAATACTTGAACCCAACCTGATAGATTTGATCGTCCAAAAAAACAGGGAATTTGTAGTATTGGTTAATTTTCAAGTGAGATAAATCCAACGTGCGGGCGTAGTAAAAAGCGCTGATGATGTCTTGCGCATAAAGTGGAATGGGAATAAAATTACGGGTGTCGGAATGCGCAAGGGCCTTTTCCTGATCGAAATACACCGTTTGCTTGATTTTGTAGCCACCTTCGTCGGTATTTCGGTAAAAGGTGTGGGGCGCTAACGTTTGCTGGTCAACCAAGGTTTCGAAGTGATCGCGAACGCGGAAGAACCAATCAAAGGCCGAAACCGAACGGCCCTCCGCTACGATGTGGTAACAGAGGCGACCATTTTTTACTTTTTTCTGCGGAAGCACTTTTAGGGTGGCCGTTCCCGCATCGATGAAACCGTAGTGAATTCGATATTTTAAAGTTTCTCCGTAATCAAAGGCTTTGTTCGGTAAATTTCTCAGCTCTTGAATGGGCTTGGAAGAATAGGTGGAGGCGGCCGGGAGCAAGAAGGAAAAGGCCAAAACGAATTTTTTCATCATTTTATTTTTTTAGGCCTTTTCAAAGTCCGTGCCAATGCCTTAGCTTTAAGCATGAAACGTTGGATTTTCCTTTCTTTCCTCTGCCTTGTTGCTGCGCAACTCTCCGCACAATCGCCCGCGTGGGTTCGATTGCTCACCTACAACATTCGGTACAACAATCCCGCCGATGGGGTGGATGCTTGGGAAAATCGGAAAGGGGAGCTGATTCGTTTCGTTTCAAACCAAAACGCCGATATCATCGGATTTCAAGAAGTACTGGTGGATCAACTCAAGGAATTGGAATTCGGACTCAATGCCGAAGATCGGAAATACGAGTGGGTGGGTGTTGGACGCGATGACGGAAAAGTAAAGGGCGAATTCGCGCCGATTTTCTACAACAAAAATCGATTTGAAAAGGTGTCTTCCGGACACTTTTGGCTGGCTCCGAATTCAGATCGTCCTGAATTGGGTTGGGATGCTGCCTGCATTCGGATTTGCACTTATGTGATTTTGAAGAATCGTTCCAATGGAGAAACGTTTTCTGTTTTTAATGCGCACCTCGACCATATTGGGGCGATGGCTAGAAAAGAAAGCGCAACATTGATGCTTCGAAAAATGAAGGAAATTTTTCCCAAAGGAAAACATGTTTTGATGGGCGATTTCAATGCTGATTTAACGGATTCGGCTTTTTGGGGCTTCCGAAGTTGGGAGAATTCTCGAAATGATTTTGGTTCAAAGGAATACACCTATTCCACGTTCAATCCAACGGTTTTAAGCGGCCCCATCATCGATCACATTCTTTTTGATTTTCAGGTTGGGCAAAAACAGAAAGCACGAATTTTGCGTCCTATGTTGGCAAATCGTTACTTGAGCGATCATTTTCCGGTGATTTGGGAAATTCAGTTTTAAAAAACTGTTAAACTGGGGAAACTTTTTAAAGTTGGATAGTTTCCG
>JACCEA011317914.1_pt1 | contig 15218 bp, 22 predicted proteins | sample 7449851 | NCBI WGS metagenome assembly JACCEA01 (sample SAMN15323453, study PRJNA562643) | freshwater metagenome | isolation source: river surface water | place: USA:Blue River Watershed | collected 2017-08-18 | reverse complement strand
GTGTGTATCACCACTTAACAAAACTAGTCTATAATTACGATATTTATAGGTCTTAAACACAAAATTCTGCCATATAAACCTATGTTACAAAAGTATGCAACGAACGGAGTGCCTGTGGTGCAAAAATTAGGAACATTCCGAAAAACCAGAACGTTCCCCAACCAACTGTGCAACTTTTTATTTTTTTATATTATAGACTAGTTTTGTTAAGTGGTGATACACACATTCAATTACACACTTAAATTTTTGAACTTCTAAAACTTGAGTGGTGATTGAATGTGTGATTTCGTCACACAAGCAAAATGATAAAATTAAGCATTTCTAGGTCTTGAACACTAATTTCCGCCATATAAACCTATGTTGCAAAAATGAACTTTACGGAGTGTATGTATTGCCTCAAGCCTTATATCCCATATCGCACAGCATTATCCACCTGAACGAAGGACCACGAAGTTTTCACGGCTATTAGATACCAGCAACTTCAATAAGTGCGAATCATTGCCACAGCAAGTCCATTTTGATTCACCATGGGCAGAGTTCGTAAATACAAAAAAATCAAAGGTGCTCTGTATCTCTGTTGATCTACAACCAAATCTAATTGTATTGTATTAAAGCATGTGATCCTTTTTCGAAGCGCCACAATGCTTCATCCACAACGAGCTATGATGATCCGCCCGAACTGGAAGGTATCAATTGGACCGGGCCATGACAATTCGTAAATCTTATTATAGTTTGCTTTTCCAGTTCAGAGGCTCAAGAAAAAGAGGCGTACTCTCGACTGGGATAATGACTGCGATAGAGAGAGACTTCTCCAGCAGCAAGCATTACGGGAACTCAAAGCATCATCGTCAGTTTCCAATGTGGTACACTTTTAAATCATTTTCTCTAGCCATTGAGTATAACGGCTTTGGAACAGACGAAGCCAAAGTTGGAAATTGAGCCGATTCGATCAGGTGAAAGCTTGAAGCGTTACGGGAAGAGAGTTCGAGAAATTGCCACTAATGTGAGTGATTAGATTAGTGGCGGCATGCTTCTGATGTCCTTTCTGTAGTTACTGTCAAATCAAATCCCCAGGATGTCAGCCACGGCGAAGAGGAGAAAAGAAAAACTCAAAATATTGAAGCAGAAAAAGAAAGGATTGCATATCCCCCCAAAGGTTTACAATTTGCTGCACTGCTGTGTTTCGTGTGGAGGTCTAATATTTGTACTTTATACAGGATTTAAATGAAGAAGAAATTTCATTTGGATCTCGATCTGATGGTTTCATCCGTCATTCGGATAGGATAGATAATGTTGACCATTTTCAGAAAAATGATTTTGTTCAGTTTGGTGAAACAGCCCAGACCCCTCCAGATCTGTCTTCTTGGAAAGATAAATTGAAGACGAAGGTGAAATTCAAGCACCATGTACCCATAAAAAACTCAGTGGAAATTGAAAAATTGCGATTACAAGCTATTGAGGCATATAAACAAATCAAAGAGCGCAGGAAAAAGCAAGACATCGTATAAAAGTCCAACAAGAACGACTTGTGCGACACACATACTATTAACAAACTCACTAACTATATGTACAATCAACCACAATGATTACACTAACAATACGGCATTAATGCATCCATCCAACTCAGGATTATTCGTAACCTGTGCAAATTTCCCCCACACTACTTTGCCAGATTGTGTAACCAATCCCAATTCACTTACATTAACTTCGAGGATGGTGCCTTTGGTAATAACCCCCAGATTTGTATATAGACTTGAAGAAGGATTCTTCTTCACACCCAGAATATCGAGACAAAATGTAGTTTTAAGTTCTGGATGGGTGACATGTGCTTTCTTGAATCGTAATCCAGTAGGTCGAATAAATCGCTCAAATTTAGGGGCCTTTCTTGTGTAGGAATCGCCAACAAATGTACATTTCGTGATCATGCGTTTCCAATTTTTCTTCATGCGTTTGCCTGATGCCATTTGACGGAACATCTCATCATCCGCAATAGGTTTTACTTTCGGAATAGGCACAGTCCATTTACCAGCCTTCTCTTTGCGCTTTTGTTTGACTGTATTAGAAAGAATTTTAGCCCTTGTAGTATTCTCTCTATCCAATAGATATGCAGGAACCGCTCCTAATGATCGAAAAGTGAGAAAACTGTTATGATGAACAGAGAGGTATGTTACTTACCGTCATTAACTGGTTCATCTGAGGCATGCTTGTTTGAGCCTTCTTGATGCATGGCAAGTGTCTTCTTCATAGCAGCTTTTTCCTTGAAGCGCTTCTGGTTAAATAACTTAGCTCTCAACCCATGAGACTTCTGCGCAAACTCAGAGATCTTATGTGCCTTTCTAGCTTCTCTTTTCCGGTCTCTCTCCATCTTGTCCATCCGAACGCCGAAGCGTTTTTTGTGACGTTCCATGTGCTCATGCTGCGGCTGATAAAACAAAAGAGTAGATTAATATAAATGATATTTCATTAAACGATCCAAATACCATTTTTTACTGGATGTTCTCAAGTGAGCGAGAATAAAATTGTGAACTATTATTGTACTATAATACAATATTGTACTACGCTATCCAGCCATTCATTGTTAAAGGTGCTAAATTCTTGTAAATATGGTAATATATACCTTCGTATGATTTGTGTAATTTTTCGTTTTGATTTGTGTATATGGTATACGTATACTTCTACCCCAGTAATAATTTTTCGTTTTGCTGGAGGAGTCAGGCCTCAAATCTTCATAATTTTTTCCAGATTTTACATGAAAAGCAGGATCTTTCTGATTTGATCAGAGAATATGGAATACTATATTTACTTTAGAACATGACTTATTCTGATGAAACGAGACAAATTGTCTCCGTGTATGTTGAACATGGTCATGATGCTATGCCATCGATCAGAGGTTGTTTGGAGTTGCTCCTAGCACTCTGGTTGGTAATGCACACACCTTAGTCTATGAAGGAAGAACTGTTGCCTTGCACACCAGAGAACTGAAACGCATGCAAATCCTTACGTCGCTACCAATACGGCAAGGCTATTCATGGTCATGTCTATGCCAGCTGTAGCTCATGGTCAATCCGCCCCTGTAAGTGGTATCTATTGGATGTCATGTAATGCAATCGAAGTCGCTCATGTGGCGGAAGGAAATGTTGATGGCAACATTGCTCTACCTCGATTCGGGTGCATGTAAATCTGCTGTACGTAATGCGACGTCCCCAACTTTATTGCTAACCAAATCATGTAATATATTATATGATGATCTTTCACACCCATTAATTTTCATACGTCAAATAAAGTTTCCACATAGAGTGAACCCAGGTGTCAAAATATGTCCAAAAAGTGGGAAATTTTCACATTTTCGAGTCATGCATCAACCACTCTGAAAGATGAGCATCCAAAAGTAAAGGACAGTTCATTCCTATTTGTCGACCAAGTTTCAGGTATAACCTCTTCATGGTGGTTGAGGCGAAACAAAGGAAAAATAGATTGTAGACCCAATAATGCTCCATTTTGTTTCTTTTTTGGATCTAGGACTTTTTGGACAAATTATTGGATCTTTTTGGAAATTGGGTCTCCAAAGGGTCAACATGATTGGTTTTCGAAAAAAATCTCAAGATCCCTCACAGCAATCACCAAATGGACTTCTTACCATGATACTTCTAGATGAGAATAATCAAGTCAACTCGTTAGATTGTAGAAATGATGATTGAGAAAATAGTTATTAATGATCATAATAAAAAAAAACCTTGAGTTTTAATTTTTGTGGCAGTTTCCAGCCCAAACTGGAAACGGGTGAATGAATTGCACCCCAGTTGGGTGTAGGCACGTGATATACATACAGTGCATATATAAAAGAGGCTTCTTGTATTTATATCGCTGGTATCACAATATATACATTGCATGTGATGAGTATATCTTTTTGCCTCATCTTAGTCCTTGGTCTCCGTGTATAGACTCTAGAATCACCCATCATGGAAAACTTGCGGCAAATAGAAGATGAATTGCGATCCTTTGCCAGTGAAGTAGATAAAAAATATCCTGAAGTCTTGGATGCATCAATTAGAGCTTTACAAACGCTCAAATCAGTTCGTGAATCATATATCTCAAGTATTCGTAATAAAGATAGCAAGTTATCAACACCATCATTGACTCAGTCCTCTGATTTACTGGCGCCGTTCATCTTATTCTGCAATTATAGTGACGCATCTAGTCGGCTTGTGACGGCAGCTTTAAATAATATATCATTACAAATACAATACGACGTTGTACCGTATGGAGAGATTAAAAATATTATTCGAATTCTATCCATCCAAATACAATCCCCAAAATTCGATGCCCATGTTAAGTTGTTGCAGCTCATTGTTCTCCTTGCAACATTTATGATTAAGGGACGAAATGTCGATGGTTCGCTATCCCATCATAGCACGATGCTGCTGCTTACGCTACCATTGACTTTAAATGATAATAAGTTACCTGCATCTATCAGAAATGCCGCGTACAGCACAGCAAAACAAGTTTTATCTCTCATCTTGGAAGATTTGATACAACAACAAGAGAAATCGGAATGGTTGATAAATAGCTCCTACCTAATTTTGGAAGAAATGATAAAGCTTGCGTCCAATTCATCGAATGAGTCAACAAATTCTAAAACGGCTAACTTATCATTATCATTTGCATTGGACTGCATATTTGAAATTTGTGATTCCTTTCAACGAGTTCACTTTCCATGTCATGAAGTTCACAAAAATATAATGAAGGATCTTATTCCTTTCATTGAGCTTCATCTTAGAGATATAAGGAAGATTTATGATTTGGAATATCAGCATCACGGATCTACATCGGCAGCCGCCATTTCCAGTAGAATATTCCGTATTGTGCATTGGATAATTTCTGTGCAAATCAACAGCGATTTCCATTCACTTTCTCACATATTTGTTCTTCTCTTTCACTGCATCCAGCCATCATTCAGGGATTCTGATTGCAATGAAAGTTCAAGGAAAATTCCATTCGAGGCAGATTCCAAAAGTTTCAAGAATGATGAGTCAACCAATATATTTTCCAAGCTGGCACTGAATTTATCAATCACTAGTGTATTGAGCCGAAGTCCGTTTTCATTGGTAGAGTCTGGTTCATCCACAAAATTTTCACCGCAACAACATGATCTTGCATATATTGAGATTCACAGCAGATCTTTATCATCTGCAAATTCTCCGCCTCATGTAAACTATTGTCGATATCTGGCCATTCATCCTGTTGTCAGCACTTTGAATGTTTTTGTCGCTGTTGCTAGAACACTAGAGAGTCTTCCGATGTCAAAAGTATACTTCAAATTCGTATGTCAAGTTCTTGCCAACAGTTGTACTCTTTTAATAAGCTGCTCTACATCAATATTTTTGAACAGGTATTTGCGGTATAATGATGTAACATATATTGTCTTTTTATACCTTTGTTCACAGCCCCTCGGATGTGAGGGACGAATCTGTAATTCTGACCGCGCTGAGAAAAATCCTCGACTTGCAACTAAATGATCCATTCTCTGGAATAAACGAATTGGATGGAATTATTGACAGCATTCAAGATTATATCACCTCCAACGTATTGAAACCAATTGACGTAATCCATATCGGTGTGCTTTGTCTTTCAGTAAGTAGTCCTCTCTAATGATTATCTGATTATCCTGACTTTTCATGAAGCTATACTTGCGATATCTACTGCTGTTTAGTTATTACAATATTGCAGATAATGGATTTTGCAATGAAGGTAATCGGTATTTAGCTCTCCCCTTGGAGACTCAATCTGTGTTACGCTCATCCACTATTCGAAGTGTGGACTTCAACAACTTTGAATCTGAGTCTTTGAAATCCGCACTTGATCAGTCATATGATGGAATTATTGATTGTGTGACACTATTGATGAAGGACAGTGTATCAGAGGTGGTCCTAACTAGTGGGATTGTTTTACTTCACGAGGTACATGTCAACATTATTGAATGTCATGATTGTCATCAGTTTCTTCTTATTAGTTGTGTCTGATATTCGGAGCAGTCAATATGACCAGGCAAAACGAAATTGCAATATCGGTCTTGTGCAAGCAATCTGTGAGTAATAATCAATCCTTCAAATGCAACTATATCTTATTTTGACATCAGCTACCAATTTGGCATCAAAAAGACTTGATGAGACAAGATAGCACTCCAAGCACACCTTCAAGAAAGTCATTGACAGATGCAGCCTTGATCACCATCACGAAGTTTGATATTCATCATTTCGCGATGTTTTCTAGTTTACTAAGACTTACTCATGTACTTGGAAATGTTATTTCTGACTGGGATTGTATCGTAGATTGTTTTGAGCAAATATACATGCATGCAAAGTGGCCCGATGTTAGTTTCACCGCCGATAATTTCGGCAATTCATCCAAAGAACTCATGCATCTCACTTCCATCATTGAGCGATTCCCAGTGTTTAGTATTTCATTGTGTGACGATAATTTAGTGAAGTTTATGACTTCGCTGGTGGCTTTATCAATGAATTCTCTCACCGCGGAATCTAAAATGTCATTGATAGCATCAGGATCAGAAAATTTTCATGGTGATATTATAAACGTCATTAAGGAATGTGGCAATTACGGATATCCTAATTCTCCAACTTATCTTCAGCGTGGAATGCAAGAAAAGACGTTGACATTTTCTTTTCGATTTGCCATGGAAACTGCGAAATTGAATTCATTTCGAATAGCATTGATCTGGCAAATGATGATATCACATATCCGTATGATGGCTTCAATGAAGGTACCTATTGTCTCACTCAAGTGAGAGACTTCCTTCAATTGCACCGTATTAATGCTTGTTTTTGTTTTTAGAGTACTACAACTCGAACCTTAGCCATTGTTGCAATGTTCGATCTAATGTTGTCATCAGTAAAATTTCATGGTGATACTGGAAAATCTGTAATTGATGAAGTCATCAAAAATTCCATGAAAGATGATGATGATAAGAGTGGAAAATTGCATCCTTACTTACCAATGGAAAGCATTTTTGCATTTCAAGGATCTCCCAGGTTCGTCTCAGCTCTTCTTTGTCACCACTGCTTTAACAAATGATGTAGAATGGAAATTTCTCCTCGGGAGAGTTTGAAATTGGCTGATCTATATTGTTGCTTGAAGTCCATTGCAACCATTCGATTTCCTGATGTGCGACTGAATTTACTGAAAGCTTTAAAACTATTGATGCAAGAAAATGGAGAGCTGCTGGGCTTCGGTGATAGGAGTGGATGGAAGGTCATCATCGAAATTTTGAGCTCAATTCCGTATTCTTCCCTCACAGAAAACGATCAGAAAATTTGGTTAGAATCTTTCCATCCTGGTTATACGGAAGACTCTCATCATTCCAGCAATGAATGCTCCATTCAATTTGAGACAGGATGGCCTCAGTCGTCCTTCCAAGAGGGATTTAATTGCTTGAAACTAATTGTTGATGAGTTTTTATCTCAGTTTTTAGCGAGCATTCAGTTAATAGCTATGCTTTTCGATTGCCTCTCTCTGTACAGCTCTCAGTCCACAGATTTGAATATTGCGCTTACGTCGGTGGAGCTTTTATGGAAAGTGTGTGATGGTGCGATCAATAGCAAAGCTAATCCAGTTCAGCCATCTTCCACAGAAGAGATACTTCATTTAATGTTGACACGAATTTTCCAATTGACAGTTGATCAACGACCCGAAATACGGAATTGTGCGATAAATTCATTTTTCTCAAGTACTACAGCCTATTCCTTTTTCATCCGTGGTAAGAAATATAAGGCGATAATACAAGATATGGTCGTACCTTGGTTCCGCCTTTCTGAAGAAAAAATGAGGTAAAGTTATGACCTCCGATATTGCCTCCCTTCACAAAGTTAAAATTCTTTAGTTCCGCTACTGCTGAAGTAAATGATCAAAAGAATTCAAAATTATCAGTCCATCACTCCAGAGACTCTCCATTAAAGCAATGGTCAGAAACAAGAGTCCTGGCGATGCGAGGCTTACAGCGTTTGCTGCGCTCGTCGGTAAAGATGGTTATATTGCAGAGTTGGTTTTTGAGTACTTGGAATGATCTGCTTGGAGTGGGTATGGCGGTGGTGTTTTCTACTGTTTCAACACTTGAACAATCTAGTGGTAGTATTGATTTGTTCTTCGGTATGCTTAATATCACGACTGAATCAATCACGGATGTTACTGATGAACATGGGAAATCTGCATCAGTAGAACAGGTGGAGCGACGGAAACAAGAGCTGTGGTCATCATGTTTGAGTTATTTACCATCCATATGCCTATGTGCTACGAGCTATCCGGATTTAACCATTACCATGTGTCAGAAGTTACATAGATTATATTGTGACCGTAAGGATGCAGAATTTCGATACAGTGACAATATGAAGTTTTTGTGCTGGTCTATTGCAGCGTTATCCCGCCCAATAAGTACTCACGCCTCTAGTTCGCTAGGTTATAGCAATGAGAATCAGACAAATCGTGCTATAATCGAATTGCTGAAAGTAATCCAACCTAACAACAGCAATCGAGCCTTTATGGAAACTTATATGTCTTCCTTGCTCGAAATTATTCTTGCTGTCCAACCTCAATTAGTAAGTTCCGCAAAGATGATTCACACCCAATCAATTGTTCCAGCTTCTGATAGCTTGAGAAAAGCAGTAATTGAAATATGTACTGATAGCTTACAAGCGGAAATTCGTGATCGTTCGAAAATATGTTTTGTTCGTCGGAGTTTCAGCTCCATGTTGTTAAAACAGTTTCTGGAGTCGATCGGATCGAGGAGAATTGCATTTTTCTCTGATGATTTTCGATCCAATATGCAAATGAAGTGCAATGCTTTAAGTAGTTCTATGGTGACAGATCGAGTAGTTCCTATCAACAGTACTTTCCATGATGGTGAAATTTCTTTTTGGTATTTCTTTTTCCCCAAGTATAACTCTGTTATGGAGTTATTGTTCAACACGCTTGACACTGAAGGTCTATCTGAAAGCTGTAAGTCTAGTGATACAGAACTTGAATTGTCACTCGCAATTGGTATAATTTTCGCTCCATGGCCTGAGAAATCCCTCAGTGGACCGAGCCATTCAGATTTATGGGATGAATCTATTGCAAATGCAACAAAAGATTTCTTAAGGAGACTCCTACTCTGCGAAAAGTAAGTTTAATGCAAATCACAAATTCAAGCAAGAACTGTTTATCATGTTTATTTTGCTTGTTCTAGTGGCACTAGTCAATCAAAGATTCGTTTGGTGGATGTTATGCTCAAATGTTTGCTTCAGGGTTTAGTTATTCAACAACTTTTCCCTAACAAACTGACCTTGAATTATACGGATGTGTTATTGTGGCTTCTTCACAACTTCAAGGAATTCGCATGTGAAGTATTTCGTAGTTTTGACATGATCTCAAAACATCGGTACGTTGGATATTTTGCAAAATTATATTGATCTCATTATTTACAATTAGATGGTATATGGCACTGATCATCATCACAAGACAAATTTGTTGTACTGTTTTGATGGATCATGAAAACAATGCTTTCAGTCATCTGTAAGTTTAGGACACCTACTTATGACTTTTTTCAACATATTTGTAGTTTGTTAGAATATTTTTCTCTTCTCTGCGAAATAGACAGAACTGAGACATTAACATTTGGGGTTACATCTAATCACGGGCTTTGGAACTTAACATCTCGCGAAATTACCTATTCTGTCGATCACCTCGAAAAATTATGGGCAGAAATCATGCTGGGTCCACCTCAAATAACCATTGAGACACAAGTACCAACGAAATCGCTTGCAGTTATGCTTTTATATAATCATTGCTTAGATCTGATTAGCTTTGAATCAATGCAAGGAGATTTGCGGAAATCAAGTTTGGATATGTTACGGTACGGATGTGAAATATACCCACCCCTTAATACTAAATTGTCGGTTAGGTCGCTCAATCCCATGTATTTGCTGGAATCGTTAAAAGATGCCGTTGAGCAAAGCGTCAATTTGCAAACCAAGTGCGAAACCTTAGTTCATGAGGTAATGTCTCTTTTGATGATTATGACAAGATAGAACGTTATTCGTTATTTAACGACACAGGTCCATCAAGCACGCTCAGCTGCGGCATTTCCATTCTAGCACATTGACATAGACTAGACATATTAACTTACAAGATATAATCATCAAATATATGACATCTAAGTTATAAACTGTGATCTACCTATCCATTTTATCGCTCTTGCCCATGGAAACATCGGGTTGATTTGGTCTTCCAGAATGTACTTCACAGGCATGGCCGGCTTGATGATGGTGCCCACCGCCTGAAGTCATCATCCGCATATTGGTGGAAGACAACGCCGACATGGTTGTAAAAACGATGTTCAACATGGAAGCACTCTTTAGATTAGATGGTGCAGACTCGGGTTCTCTGATTTGCTTAATATATTTCGAATCGGATGCAACGACCACTTGAAGCTTAACGGCGTCTTCCAAAGCATTATCGGGCATTTCAATAAATGCAGCAATCCTACTTAAAGGATCTTCGCCGGCATTTGCAAGAATATCCACAAAATCCTGCTCATGAAAGTTTTCCAAAAATTCTCTCTTTTGGTCATCGGACCATGATTTAATCTGCTCTTCATTCGCTGCTTTGCTTTTCTGCACTCTTGTTGCCAGACTCACCAATTTTTCCCTGCCCTCCGGGGAGGAAACAAGATTGAGAATACCACTCTGTTTGAGTGCTTCAATTTCTTTAGCTCGATCGCCAGAATTTTGCATCTGCATCATCATTTGCTGCTGAGCGATTCTTTGTTGAAAAACGTGCATGTGGGGGAAGTGGTGCATCAAAGGAGGGATAGATTGATAAAATCCCTGTTTTTCCTCTTCAGTAAAAGAAGCTTCTCTACCAACCCCAAATCGTAACACGAAAGAATTCTGATTCCCAAAAGTGACATTTTTACCTGCATGAAAGCTCAGCACAGAGTGCAAACTGCTGCATTTTCATCATAACTTCTCTGTCTTCACCATAGTCATTTTGCATACGATTCAAGCATTGAACTGCAAAATCTGGGTTATACCCCAATAACTTCAGAACACTTCTTTGCAATTCAATAACTCGTTGATTTGGTAAAGCCTTTGTTGATGTGAAAATTACTTTTAGTTCTTCTTTGGTTTCAGGCATAGCCACTTTATGGAGGAAAGTAACGAAAATAACTTCTAACAATAAAAATGATATCAGACTTACTTAGGGCGTTGCATCCCTCAAAAAACTCCAGAATGCACTTCCGACTCATTGATTGATTTGCAGCAGGGCCTTCCAACACCCCTGATTTGTACAACTTACTTCTCAACTTGAGGCATTTTAAATAACACCTCATGCAAGTGAACATGAACTTTTTGGCAGCCTCAATTAGCTCGTTGTCATCAGCAAAGTTCTGTCCCAACATAGACAAGTATTTGCAACCGTAGTTTCGTTCAATTTGACAATTGAATTCTAAAACATCACGTTGAAACTCAATTGCAGAGACATGCAAGCCAGCAGGTTGTCGAGTGCTTTTCAACACTATGGACTTGATATGACTTTGATCAAGCATCATATCCACACATAATTGAAGAAACCCCATGAGGGCAGATCTTGGAATCTCTTGTCCATCTTTCCCTGAGTACAGAATTGGTAGTTCATTTGCCCCTCTCAATGGTACGGAAGGTTCAGATGTAACATGTTCTTCCTCATCAGAATCCTTTTCTCCCCCAGCCTTAGTGCTCTTTTTCTGGCTCTTTTTGCCACCTTGGCGAGCTTGTCGTTCAGTAGATGTTGATAAATTCCCCAAAAACATGCCGTAAAGTGTGATTTGATTGGGAATTCTTAGTCAGCTGAAATGTTATTAGCAAATGGAGAAATGGAGTACAATATAATACAGGTGGGATGAAGATATTATTATATTCCATCACGCTCGGCTGCCGCGGTGCTGCTGCGCGCTGCCTACTGCTGCTGCCTGTGCCCTCCTCTCTCTGCTGTGCAGCAGCAGCCTCTGCTGCTGCGCCTACGGTCTGGGCTGCTGTTGCTGCTGTGCGCGCGGCTACTATATATTGTACCAGTATAACTACTACATTTATCAATATGGAATATTTATCAATACAATAATATCAATAGCTTGTTGTCCTATCAATCCTATCAAGAAAGGCTATCATACATACATACGTGTCATGAGTAAGAGTTCAGGTTCAAGTAAGTATCAACTTGACTGGAGTCTGTTTTGTATTCATGTCTTCGCAGGTTCCAAACGAAAGCTGCCAGATGAATCTTGGTTGTCTGTGAGTGAAGAGGTTTTGAACGGTGATCTTGATGCGCATTTCGCTTCATTGATAGAGCAAGTTCAAACTGGAAATCATGTAGAATTGCGTCGACGCAATGTTGCTTTGGAACGGTTGAAAGAAAAACATATTGCTGCTTGTGATCGTCATCGCAGAGAACAAATTAAGAATATTAATCAACTTTACGAGTACGAGATCGAAGATGCAAAAGCACAGTACCAAGTAACTAATTGATCATTTCTTCCTTCAGTGAGTTGATCATATTCTTCTCAGAGAGCCTACTCCGATTTGCAAGAGCAGTTGGTGTCGGACATCATGGATGAATGTACGAAATTGAAGCATATTCAAAAGAAGATGCAAGCAGAATCTCAAAAGACGGAAAAAATAAACTCTCGTTCATTGAGATCCAGCTATGGAGATACAGCTGCTGAAACGAACAGCAGCAAATCGAAAAATAAGAGGAAGTTAAAGGATAACATGTTGCAATTGAATGAAGTTATTCCTGAATCTCTTCGCCGGGCGGATTTGCTTGAAATCGTCAGAGATTTGCATGAACAGGCGCAAATACTTGACAAGGTGCAAATGATGGAGATATCTTGTAATAATTTTTTATCCCTTAAAATCTTTTTAGAATGGAATACGGCGAAGTATTGGTGTCCTGGAAGATAATAGCGGATTCGCTATAGATCAAGATTTGTTTCATATTGGAGACAATATGAAGATATTTTCGCACAGTTGCAGTGAGCAATATGTTGGTGTCCTTACTATGGTATCACCCAAAGAGTTTATTGTACGAACTGGTAATGGGTCAAGGATATCATTTCATTTAGCTCATATTGAAAGTGGTCGGTTGCAGTTATCTCATTGGTAGAAATATTATTCTTATCATACAAAGGGACACTGATAAATCTCAAATTTATCCATCGGAATATGTTGTCGTTCCCAAACCATACAATACTCTACTATATTTTATCCATCTTTTCAACTTTGTACCATCACTGGTAACTGCATTAACTGCAGTGATAATTTTATCTTTTTTCGGGTCAGTAAATGTTTTCAGAAAACTTTGTGCAAATCGATGCTGGAAACGTATAGGAGAAGTCCACATCGTTGATACAATCGTAGAAACTCCAGCTAGAGATAGCAAAGCACAAAGAATTACACCATCTTCAAGCTCTAATTCATATCGAGATTTTAATACATCTGTACTGTTTTGCCTCCTGAAGCTTGTTTCACAATGACCACCTTCCCAACACACCAACAAACCAACTTTCGCTAAGTCCATAGTCGCAATAAGCTTGGGGGACCAAATGCTGCCCAATCTACCAAAACAATTTATGAGCAATGCGTGATTTTTGGTATGCGACGCAATTGTCGCACTGGAAGCATCAAAAGATAGTGCGAAATCTTCTGCAGAAAGAAGTCCATTCGATTCGCGGAGAAGGCGCCACTTCATTGTCGAAACCGTTGGTCCACGAATAGATTGCAGGGTGCCATTCCAAAATTCCTTCAGATTCATCCTCTCGGCAGCAGATTTGGATGCCAATTGGTTATCTTCTCCCCAGGGATCAATCAATAATTTGAAACCACCACCACTTACCACAGCACCCCCATTAATGGAAACTGCATTCAAGCGATGATTCAGCAGATGGAATGAAAAATCTCGACATGTTAGTCCATTGAAAGTTTGATCTATCAAAGATAGACTTTCCCATGGCAGCGACAACAACTCGGGATCAATCAATAAGCACAGATTCGATTTGGTGTCAATGACACTAGGTGGATCCAAGAGAAATTTCTCCAGATTTGAACCTAAACCAAACGATCCTTGAAAAAGAGACTCCATATCATTCATCAGTGCTCGAAATCGCTCATCGAGAGCCCTCTCATATTTTTGAGATGGTGTCAAATTTCGTGTCAAGTTATCATCATTCTCTTCAACTATATCAGAGAGATGCTCTCCATACACCGACAAAAATTTTGAAATATCTTGACGCCACAAATGCTGTTGCTGCAATAATTGCTGTAGAGATTTCCGTTGCAGCTCAGAAAGTTCAACCTGATAATCAATATAACAATAAAAATGCTATTAAAGATAAAAGAATATCAACCTTGTCAAAAAACCACTGCTTGTTCGGATCCAATGGTGGAGCTATTTCTTTAGGGGTATTTTTGGCACCTTTAGCAACTGGTTCGGCAGGAACAACTATCGGTTTGTAGCAGACAATGTAGAGAGTTTTTTGGAATGGGCATAATTGTATCCATAACAAATATGTGTTAGGATGATGTTGTTCAAAATATGGTAAAATTACGAGTGGGTCTTTCACAATTGATAACCTGGGCAGAGAGTATATGAAATCACGATCAAGCGTTTGCGTTTGAGACAACTCACCTTCGAAACGCTACACTAATGCTATTTAAGTATTCCTTTTCTTGAAAAAATAATTTTGAACTATCAGCGGAAGGGAATTCACTGTTGTAATATAAATCCATTTTCTGCAGAGAACGGAATTGTTGTGATTTTTGATCCAACGCCGTGCTCCATTGTTTCCGTAACCACCATTTTGCTTTTAAACTTTGCAGCCAAATAACACATTTCGAGGTGTTTTGAACGGAATTGCAACCAAACGACTCAATGGCAACAGCAATACTACCAGCTACGATGCTCTCAAAATGACTTGTATCGCTATCAACCAGCGTTTCAATCTTGTTAAGGAGCACCGATTGCCAAGCTGTATACGTTGCTTCTACATATGGGTATTTCAATGCACCTAACAATTCATTTTTACTAACAGGTATCCAATTTGCGTCAAAATTTTGACTACGATTAAAAGTTGCAACCAATGCAGCAACAGAAAGTAGTTGAGCAAACATTTCATACTTGGTATTCTGCAAACAATT
>JACCEA012361144.1_pt1 | contig 15225 bp, 14 predicted proteins | sample 7449851 | NCBI WGS metagenome assembly JACCEA01 (sample SAMN15323453, study PRJNA562643) | freshwater metagenome | isolation source: river surface water | place: USA:Blue River Watershed | collected 2017-08-18 | reverse complement strand
AGTTCAAGGGTAGAATAGTGGTCTCCAAAACCATTGATGGGAGTTCGAATCTCTCCACCCGTGCAAAAACTCATTAGCTAACGAACGATCAAATAAAAAGGAACATGGAAGCGCTCCGCTCGTACCTACGCGAATCTTGGCAAGAATTTGCCCACCGCACCACTTGGCCCACCTGGATAATCCTCCAGCGCAGCGCAGTGGTCGTGATTGTCGCGTCCCTTGTTTTTGCCTTGATCGTCTTTGCTATGGACAAGGGCTTATCTACCGTTCTCGATTTCGTTTACTCCATCTTCGCTTAAGCTCATGTCAACCGAAGGAATGAAGTGGTACGTGGTTCGCGCAATCAGCGGCCAAGAGAACAAGACCAAGTCACACATTGAACAGGAAGTTCAGCGCACCGGCATGGCATCGTTGCTGGGTCAAGTGCTGATTCCGACCGAAAAGGTGTACCAGATTCGCAACGGAAAGAAGGTGCTCAAAGAGCGCAACTTCTTCCCAGGCTACATCATGCTCGAGGGCATTTTGACCGGTGAGTTGGTGCACGTTCTCAAAAACATTCCGGGCGTAATCGGATTCCTTAGCGAGACCAAAGGCGGAGATCCTACCCCCTTGCGTGCAGCGGAAGTGAACCGTATGCTGGGTAAAGTCGACGAGCTCGCCGAAAGCGCCGAGCACGTATCAGTACCGTTCGTTCTGGGCGAAAGCGTCAAGGTAATTGACGGTCCGTTCCGCGACTTCATCGGCACGATTGAAAAAATTCACGAAGACAAGCGCAAGCTGGAGGTTATGGTCAAGATTTTTGGCCGCAAGACGCCGCTTGAACTTGGTTTCATGCAAGTAGAGAAAGAAAATTAACGGTGTGAGCAACCGATAGCCAAGCGGAGCTTCCAACCGCAGCGGCACTCAAGTACGAAAAGTAATAACAACAAACAATGGCAAAGGAAATCAGCGCGATGGTTAAGCTGCAGGTCCGCGGTGGCGCCGCGAACCCGTCTCCTCCGGTGGGCCCCGCACTTGGTGCGAAGGGCGTGAACATCATGGAGTTCTGCAAGCAGTTTAATGCGCGTACTCAAGATAAGCCTGGTAAACTGCTTCCGGTAGTTATCACGGTTTACACTGATAAGTCGTTTGACTTTATCATCAAGCAGCCGCCTGTTGCGGTGCAGCTTTTGGAAGCAGCCAAACTGAAGAGCGGATCGGGCGTACCGAACCGCAACAAAGTAGGCAAGGTGACTTGGCAGCAAATCCAAGCTATCGCTGAAGACAAGATGGTGGACCTTAACTGCTTCACGATGGACAGCGCCATGAGCATGGTAGCTGGAACCGCACGCAGCATGGGTATCACTGTAACCGGAACCAAGCCCCAGGCATAATCCGAATAAACTATGGCAACGATGACGAAAAAGATGAAAGCAGCCGCGGCGAAGATTCAGCCCGGCAAGCTCTACAACCTCGAAGAGGCTTCGGCCCTTGTGAAGGAAGTCTCCACTACCAAGTTTGACGGAAGTGTGGATCTGGCTGTGCGCCTGGGTGTTGACCCGCGTAAAGCCAACCAAATGGTTCGCGGAACGGTGAGCCTTCCCCACGGAACCGGTAAGACCATTCGTGTTCTTGCGCTCGTTACTCCCGACAAGGAGGCCGAAGCCAAAGAAGCGGGTGCCGATTTCGTAGGTATGGACGAGTACCTCGATAAAATCAAGAACGGTTGGACCGACGTGGACGTGATCATCACGGTTCCTGCGGCCATGGGTAAGCTCGGCCCCTTGGGTCGCGTACTCGGACCGCGTGGCTTGATGCCAAACCCCAAGACGGGTACCGTGACCATGGAAGTGGGCAAGGCCGTTCGCGAGGTGAAGGCAGGTAAGATTGACTTTAAAGTTGACCGCTACGGTATTGTGCACGCTGGTATTGGCAAGGTGTCGTTCTCTGCTGAGAACCTCCGCGACAACGCTGATGAAGTGCTCAAAACCCTCGTTCGCTTGAAGCCTTCTGCGGCCAAGGGCACGTACATCAAGAGCATTACGCTGAGCCCAACGATGGGTCCTGGCGTTCCGATTGAACCTAAAAACGCGTAAGCTTTCGTACTATGACACGCGAAGAGAAAAACCAGCAAATCGAGGACCTCGTTAAGGTTCTTGAGGCGACCAACACCATTTACATCGCCGATACATCAGGATTGAACGCCGAGCAGACTAGCGACCTTCGTCGCGCTTGCTTCAAGGCAGATATCAAGATGACGGTAGTGAAGAACGCCCTTCTGAAGAAGGCTATGGAGCGTTCGTCAAAGAATTTTGACGAGCTGTTCGCGGCCATCAAGGGAAATTCAAGCATCATGATCTCTGAGGCGAGCAACGCTCCAGCGAAATTGATCAAGGACTTCCGCAAGAAAGGCGATAAGCCCCTTTTGAAAGGTGCCTACGTAGAAGAGGCCATCTTTGTTGGGGACAACCAACTTGACGCCCTCGTCAACCTGAAGTCGAAGAACGAACTCATCGGAGATATCATCCTCTTGCTGGAGAGCCCGATGAAGAACGTTATTTCAGCCCTTCAAGGCGGCGGTGGTCAAACCATTGCAGGCTTGCTTAAAACTCTTGAAGAGCGCAACGCCTAACGATTACGCACTCAGCTTCCAACTTGTGCATTTGTTTCATTTCTAATTAAATATCCCAATCATGGCCGATATTAAATCACTTGGCGATTCTTTGGTGAACCTCACCGTTAAAGAAGTAAAAGAACTCGCTGACTACCTCAAAGAAACCTACGGCATTGAGCCCGCTGCTGCAGCTGTTGCTGTTGCTGCTGGTCCTGCTGCTGGCGGTGAAGCTGCTGCTGAGGAAAAGTCTTCGTTTGACGTAATCCTTAAGAACGCTGGCGCTCAGAAGCTTGCCGTTGTTAAGGTCGTTAAGGAACTGACCGGTCTTGGTCTTAAGGAAGCTAAGGATGCGGTTGACGCAGCCCCAGCTCCGATCAAGGAAGGCGTTTCTAAGGACGAGGCTGAAGCCCTCAAAAAGCAGCTTGAAGAGGCTGGTGCCGAGGTTGAGCTCAAGTAAGAGCGCTGCCTAACCTACCTGGTTTAGGTGTCCGGGGTCGTTTTTAGACCCCGGGCCCTAGACCTTTTCGTGTTTCCACAAGTTCCATCCATCCATTTACGTCCAAGCCCCATGGCGCACGCACAACCGCGAATCAATTTTTCGAGCACCTTCGCTCAGGCGGACTGCCCCGATTTTCTGGACATCCAAATCAAGTCCTTCCGCGATTTTTTCCAAATTGACACCAAGCCGGAAAACCGCAGTGACGAAGGCCTTTTCAAAACCTTTAACGAGAACTTTCCGATTACGGACAGCCGCAACCAGTTTGTGCTGGAGTTCCTCGACTACTTTGTGGATCCCCCGCGCTACTCTGAAATGGAGTGCATTGAGCGCGGACTCACGTTTTCGGTGCCCCTCAAGGCGCGCCTAAAGCTTTACTGTACTGACCCCGAGCACGAGGACTTTGAGACCATTGTGCAGGACGTGTACCTCGGAACCATTCCGTACATGACCCCTCGCGGCACGTTCATCATCAACGGCGCGGAGCGCGTGATTGTGAGCCAGCTGCACCGCTCGCCGGGCGTATTCTTCGGCCAGAGCTTCCACGCCAACGGCACGAAGCTCTACTCGGCGCGTATTATTCCGTTCAAAGGAAGCTGGATTGAATTCGCAACCGACATCAACGGGGTGATGTATGCCTACATCGACCGCAAGAAGAAGTTGCCGGTAACGACCCTGTTCCGCGCCATTGGCTACGAACGCGACAAGGACATCCTTGAGATTTTTGACCTCGCTGAGGAGGTTAAGGTGAGCAAGGCCGGCCTGAAGCGCGTAGTTGGCCGCAAGCTCGCTGCCCGTGTACTGAAGTCGTGGATGGAAGACTTCGTAGACGAGGACACCGGAGAAGTGGTATCAATCGAGCGCAACGAGGTAATTCTTGACCGCGACACGATTTTGGAGAAGGAGCACGTAGACCTCATCATCGAGAGCGAGGTTTCAACCATTCTTCTCCACAAAGAAGACATCGCCGAGGGCGAGTTTTCGATCATCTACAACACGCTTCAAAAGGACCCGACCAACTCGGAGATCGAAGCCGTGGAGCACATTTACCGTCAGTTGCGCAACGCCGAACCGCCCGATGAGGAGACGGCGCGCGGAATCATCGACAAGCTCTTCTTCTCAGAGCAGCGCTACAGCCTCGGTGAGGTGGGTCGCTACCGCCTGAACAAGAAGTTGGGCCTCGATATCGACGCTACGAACCAAGTTTTGACCAAGCAGGATATCATCTCGATCGTGAAGTACCTGATCGAGTTGATTAACTCTAAGGCTGAAATTGACGACATTGACCACCTTTCAAACCGCCGTGTGCGCACCGTGGGCGAGCAAATGGCCAACCAGTTTGGCGTAGGCTTGGCCCGTATGGCCCGCACGATCCGCGAGCGCATGAACGTGCGCGACAACGAGGTGTTCACGCCGATCGACTTGATTAACGCCAAGACGTTGAGCTCGGTGATCAACTCATTCTTCGGAACCAACCAGCTGAGCCAGTTTATGGACCAGACCAACCCGTTGGCCGAAATCACCCACAAGCGCCGTCTTTCGGCCCTCGGACCCGGCGGTCTGAGCCGCGAGCGCGCGGGCTTTGAGGTTCGTGACGTACACTACACGCACTACGGACGCCTTTGCCCAATTGAAACGCCAGAAGGTCCGAACATCGGTCTTATTTCGTCGCTCTGTGTGTATGCCAAGGTGAACTCGATGGGCTTCATTGAAACCCCGTACCGCCAGGTGGACAACGGCCGCGTGAAGCTTGAGGGAGCCCCTGTGTTCCTGAGCGCCGAGGAAGAAGAAGAAAAGGTAATTGCCCAGGCAAATGCCCCGATTAAGGCAGACGGAACCTTTGTGAATCCGCGCGTCAAAGTTCGCGACAAGGGTGACTTCCCCGTACTTGAGCCTCAAGAGGTTCAGCTGATGGACGTTGCTCCGAACCAAATCGCCTCGATTTCGGCTTCGTTGATTCCGTTCCTTGAGCACGACGACGCCAACCGTGCGTTGATGGGCTCGAACATGATGCGCCAGGCCGTGCCGCTGCTTCGTCCCGAAGCTCCGATTGTCGGTACCGGTCTGGAACAGCAAGTGGCCCGCGACAGCCGCGTACTCATCAATGCCGAAGGCTCGGGTACCGTGCGCTACGTGGACGCCAACGAGATTGTGATCGAATACGACCGCACCGAAGACGAGGAGCTCGTGAGCTTCGAGCCTGCGACCAAGTCGTACCCGCTCATCAAGTTCTTGAAGACCAACCAGTCTACGACCATCAACCTGAAGCCTATTGTTACCAAGGGCGAGCGCGTCGAGCGCGGTCAGGTGCTGTGTGAGGGCTATGCCACTCAGGGCGGCGAGCTTGCGCTCGGCCGCAACCTGCTGGTTGCCTTCATGCCGTGGAAGGGTTACAACTTCGAGGATGCCATCGTAATCAACGAGCGCGTGGTTCGCGAAGACATCTTTACCAGCATCCACATCGACGAGTACTCGCTCGACGTGCGCGACACCAAGCTGGGCATGGAAGAACTGACCGCCGACATTCCGAACGTAAGCGAAGAGGCCACCAAAGACCTCGACGAGAACGGGTTGATTCGCGTGGGTGCTGAAATCGTACCGGGCGACATCATGATCGGTAAGATCACGCCAAAGGGCGAGAGCGATCCTTCGCCTGAAGAGAAGCTGCTTCGCGCCATCTTCGGCGACAAGGCCGGCGACGTAAAGGATGCTTCGCTGAAGACGCCTCCGGGCATCAGCGGTGTGGTTATCGACAAGAAATTGTTCAGCCGCAGCATGAAGGACAAGCGCCAGCGCAGCCGCGACAAGGAAGAGCTCGAGCAGCTCGACCTCGAACTCGCTGCACAGCTTGAAGAGGTGCGCACCGTGTTCATCGACAAGCTGTCGAAGCTGGTGAGCGGCAAGACCTGCCAAGGCGTGTTCAACGACTTGAACGAGGACGTGATTCCGAAGGGAACCAAGTTCACGCTCAAGGTGCTGAACGGGGTAGAAGACTACACCCACCTCACGGGCGGAACCTGGACGACCGACGACGACAAGAACGTGCTGATCGATGCCCTCTTGCACAACTACAAGATCAAAGTGAGCGACATCATGGGCGTAAACCGCCGCAAGAAGTTCACGATCAGCGTAGGGGACGAACTGCCCGCGGGCATCGTGAAAATGGCCAAGGTGATCATCGCCAAGAAGCGCAAGCTCAAGGTGGGTGATAAGATGGCCGGTCGCCACGGTAACAAGGGTATTGTCGCCAAGATTGTGCGTCAAGAAGACATGCCGTTCCTCGCAGACGGAACGCCGGTCGATATCGTACTGAACCCCTTGGGCGTACCCTCGCGTATGAACATCGGTCAGATTTACGAGACCGTGTTGGGCTGGGCGGGCAAGAAGCTCGGAACCAAGTTTGCCACGCCGATTTTCGACGGTGCGAGCATGGACCAGATCAACGAGTTCACCGAGAAAGCAGGAATTCCGCAGTACGGCCACACGCAGCTGTACGACGGAGGTACGGGCGAGGCCTTCCACCAGAAGGCTACCGTAGGTATCATCTACATGCTGAAGCTCGGCCACATGGTTGACGACAAGATGCACGCTCGTTCGATCGGACCGTACTCACTCATCACCCAGCAGCCGCTCGGCGGTAAGGCCCAATTCGGTGGCCAGCGCTTTGGTGAGATGGAGGTATGGGCGCTCGAGGCCTTCGGCGCATCGAACATCCTTCGCGAAATCCTTACCGTGAAGTCCGACGACGTGGTTGGCCGTGCCAAGACCTACGAGTCGATTGTGAAAGGCGACCGCATGCCCGAGCCGGGCATTCCCGAGTCGTTTAACGTACTCCTCCACGAACTTCAAGGCCTCGGTCTTAAAGTTTCATTGGACTAAGCATCAAGGTATTACGACGAATTCACACGAACATGAGAAAGTACGAACAAGCCCCAACCGGCAGCTTCAACCAGATTACCATCAGCCTGGCCTCGCCGGAATTCCTGCTCGAGAAGTCGAGCGGCGAAATCCTCAAGCCAGAGACCATCAACTACCGGACCCACAAGCCGGAGCGCGACGGTCTGTTCTGCGAGCGCATTTTTGGTCCAGTTAAGGATTTTGAATGTGCGTGCGGCAAGTACAAGCGCATTCGCTATAAGGGAATCGTCTGCGACCGTTGTGGCGTAGAGGTGACCGAGAAGAAGGTGCGCCGCGAGCGCGTAGGCCACATCAGCCTCGTCGTTCCGGTTGCGCACATCTGGTACTTCCGTTCGCTTCCGAACAAAATCGGCTACTTGCTCGGTATTCCGACCAAGAAGCTCGACATGATCATTTACTACGAGCGCTACATCGTCATTCAGACGGGTATGGCTACGGATGCCGACGGCAATCCGTTCACCAAGCTTCAGTTTTTGACGGAAGAGGAGTACCTGGACGCGTTGGATCGCCTGCCGAACCAAGACAACCAGTACTTGGAGGACCACGACCCCAATAAGTTCATCGCCAAGATGGGCGCCGAGGCTCTGTACATGCTGCTTCAGCGTTTGGACCTTCCGGCCCTTTCGTTTGAGCTTCGTGCCCAGGCCGACCGCGAAACCTCGCAGCAGCGCAAGCAAGAGGCCCTCAAGCGCCTTCAGGTGGTAGAAGCCATGAAGGAAGCCAATGAGCGCATGGAGAACAAGCCTGAGTGGATGATCATGAAGGTCGTTCCGGTGATTCCGCCCGAGCTGCGTCCGTTGGTGCCGTTGGACGGTGGCCGTTTCGCAACGAGCGATTTGAACGACTTGTACCGCCGCGTAATCATTCGCAACAACCGGTTGAAGCGCTTGCTCGAAATCAAGGCTCCCGAAGTGATCCTGCGCAACGAAAAGCGCATGCTCCAGGAGTCGGTAGACAGCCTGTTCGACAACACCCGCAAGGCGAGTGCCGTGAAAACCGAGAGCAACCGCCCGCTTAAGTCGCTGAGCGACAGCCTTAAAGGCAAGCAGGGCCGCTTCCGCCAAAACCTTTTGGGTAAGCGCGTTGACTACTCAGCTCGTTCGGTAATCGTTATCGGTCCTGACTTGAAGCTGCACGAGTGCGGACTTCCGAAGGACATGGCTGCGGAACTGTACAAACCGTTTATCGTGCGCAAGCTCATCGAGCGCGGCATCGTGAAGACGGTGAAGTCTGCTAAGAAGATCATTGACAAGCGCGAAGCGGTTGTTTGGGACATCCTCGAGAACGTGATGAAGGGCCACCCGGTGCTTCTGAACCGTGCTCCGACGCTGCACCGCTTGGGTATCCAGGCGTTCCAGCCGCGCATGATCGAGGGTAAGGCCATTCAGCTTCACCCGTTGACCTGTACGGCCTTCAACGCTGACTTTGACGGTGACCAAATGGCCGTGCACTTGCCGCTCGGACCCGCCGCCATCTTGGAGGCGCAGATCTTGATGCTGGCTTCGCACAACATCTTGAACCCGGCCAACGGTTCGCCGATTACGGTACCTTCTCAAGACATGGTTCTTGGTCTGTACTACATGACCAAGCCCAAGCGCAACCTTCCCGGTGACTTCGTGAAGGGTGAGGGCATGACCTTCTACTCAGCTGAAGAAGCCACGATCGCCTACAACGAGCGCCGTGTGGATTTGGGAGCCGTAGTTAAAGTGCGCACCCGCGTTGAAAACGAGAAGGGTGAGTTGGTGAACAAGGTTATTGAGACCTCGGTAGGTCGCATCCTGTTCAACAAAGTGGTTCCTGAAAAGGTTGGGTTCATCAACGAACTCTTGACCAAGAAGGCGCTTCGCGACATCATCGCGCGCATTTTGACCAAGACCGACGTTCCGACGACGGCACAGTTCCTCGACGACATCAAGAACCTCGGATACAGCACGGCCTTCCGTGGCGGTCTGTCGTTCTCGCTGGGCGACATCACGGTTCCTGAAGCCAAGGAAGTGCTGATCAAAGAGGCCAACGAAGAAGTAGAGGGCATTTTGGCCAACTACAACATGGGTCTGATCACCAACAACGAACGCTACAACCAAGTCATTGACGTGTGGACGAACACGAACGCCCGACTGACGCAAGCCGCGATGAGCCAGCTCATCAACGACCGCCAGGGCTTCAACCCGATCTACATGATGCTTGACTCGGGCGCACGGGGTTCGAAAGAGCAGATTCGCCAGCTGTCGGGCATGCGGGGTCTTATGGCCAAGCCGCAGAAGTCCGGTTCAGGAGGTGGAGAGATCATCGAAAACCCGATTATCTCGAACTTTAAAGAGGGCCTTTCGATCTTGGAGTACTTCATTTCGACGCACGGTGCCCGTAAGGGTCTGGCGGATACGGCCTTGAAGACGGCCGACGCCGGTTACCTGACGCGCCGTCTGCACGACGTAGCTCAAGACGTGATCATCAACGAGGTCGACTGCGGAACCCTCCGTGGCCTCGAGGTGACGGCCTTGCGCAAGAACGAAGAAGTGGTCGAGACGCTGTACGAGCGCATCACCGGCCGCGTAACCCTGCACGACGTAATCGATCCGCTCACGGGCGAAGTGTACGTTCAAACGGGCGAAATGATTTCAGACGACGCCGCTCGCAAAATCGAGAATTCGCCCGTGGAGATGGTCGAGGTTCGCTCGGCACTGACGTGCGAAAGCAAGCGCGGTATTTGTGCGAAGTGCTACGGCCGCAACCTGGCTACGGCCAAGGGCGTTCAGATGGGCGAAGCGGTTGGTGTAATTGCCGCCCAGTCCATCGGTGAGCCGGGTACGCAGCTGACCCTCCGTACGTTCCACGTGGGTGGTACGGCAGGTAACATTTCTGAGGTGAACAGCTTGATTGCCAAGTTCGACGGTATCGTTGAGCTCGACGAGGTGCGCACCGTAGAAGGCGAAGGCGCCGACGGAACCAACTCTACGATCGTAATTGGTCGTACGGGTGAGCTTCGCATCGTCGACGAGAAGACCGGTATTTCGGTGATGACGGGTAACGTTCCTTATGGTTCGAATTTGGTCGTGAAGCACGGTCAAAAGGTGGCTAAAGGCGACGCCCTGTGTTCATGGGATCCGTACAACGCCGTTATTATTTCGGAATTTGCCGGGGTAGTTGGCTACCAAGACATTGTTCAAGGTTTGAGCTACAAGGTTGAAATCGACGAACAGACCGGCTTCCAAGACAAGGTGATCAGCGACGCACGCAACAAGAAGTTGGTGCCGATGATTCAGATCCTTACCAAGAAAGGCCAAGAGATCAAGCACTACACCTTGCCGGTGGGTGCCCACCTCATGGTCGACGAGGGCGAAGAAATCAAGGCCGGTAAGGTGTTGGTGAAGATTCCGCGCCGCGGAGCCAAGGCGGGTGACATTACGGGCGGTCTGCCCCGCGTTACCGAGCTGTTTGAGGCCCGCAACCCGTCGAATCCTTCGGTAGTCGCTGAAATCGACGGTACGGTTTCCTACGGTAAGATCAAGCGCGGTAACCGCGAGATCATTATCGAGAGCCGCACTGGAGAGCAGCGCCGCTACTTGATCAACCTGAGCAAGCAGATTCTGGTTCAAGAGAACGACTTCGTGCGCGCCGGTTCGCCGCTGAGCGACGGAGCCATTTCTCCGGCCGACATTTTGGCGATCCAAGGACCGACTGCGGTGCAGGAATACCTCGTGAACGAAATTCAAGAGGTGTACCGCTTGCAGGGTGTGAAGATCAACGACAAGCACTTCGAGGTGATTGTGCGCCAAATGATGCGCAAGGTGGAAATCGTGGACGGTGGCGACACCATGTTCCTCGAGGGCCACTACGAGCACGTGGGCGACTTCATCGAAGAAAACGACCGCGTATTTGACAAGAAGGTGGTGGTGAACGCTGGCGACAGCGAGAACCTGAAAGAGGGCCAAATGATTACGGCCCGCCAGCTTCGCGACGAAAACTCACTCCTCAAGCGTTCCGACAAGGCGCTGGTAGAGGCTCGCGACGCTCGTTCTGCGACGGCTCAACTGGTACTTCAGGGTATCACGCGCGCTTCGCTGCAGACCAAGTCATGGGTTTCAGCCGCGTCGTTCCAGGAGACCACGAAGGTGCTCAACGAGGCAGCGATTGCCGCGAAGAGCGACGGCCTCGAGGGTCTGAAGGAGAACGTGATTGTGGGTCACCGCATTCCTGCGGGAACCGGCTTGAAGCAGTACTACTCTTCGGTAGTAGGCAACCGCGACGAGTACGACCGCATGATGGCTGCCAAGTCAGTAGATATCGAAGCTGCTGAGTAATGAGCGAGCAGGATCCCAACCAGCTGCAAATTGAGCTTTCGCCGGAGATGGCCGATGGAGTGTACTCCAATCTGGCGATCATCAACCACTCGAACAGCGAATTTGTGGTGGACTTCATTCAAATGATGCCGGGCTTGCCCAAGGCAAAGGTGAAGTCGAGGGTGATTCTCACTCCGCAGCACGCGAAGCGGTTGGTGCGCGCACTCGCCGACAACGTGGCGCGCTACGAGGCCACCCACGGGGAAATTGCTGACACGGAGCTTCCGGGAATGCCGATTCACTTCGGCGGACCTGCGGGCCAAGCCTAAGCAACCTGATGTAAAGCAAAAGCCACCGGCGCAAGCCGGTGGCTTTTTTGTTGCTATTAACTAGTTGCTAGTTGCTAGTTGCTGGTTGCTCGTTGCTGGTGGCTGGTTATCGGCCAAAGAAGCCGTCGAGTAGGATGCCGATACCGCGAACCAGGATGCCGACGCCCACGAACATGGCGGTGACGATGAAGGCCGCGGGGATCCAGTTGCCGGCTTGGAGGGCCGGGCCTGCGACCCAGTAGAAGAAGGCGGGTCCGCCAAACATGAACGGAAACGAGGCCGAGAGCCACAGCAGGCCGCGAAGGATTTTGGGGTTCATAGGCGGAGTTTTAGTTGGGCCAGCGGCCGTTCCACGAAGGTATAGGTCAGAAGGCTAAGCCCGAGGATTCCGGTCACAAACCCGGGCATGACCCAAGGTTGCGCGAGCAGCGCCTCACACAGGCTCAGCACGGGCAGGTGGAGCAGGTAGATGCTGAAGCTGAGGGTTCCGAGGACGCGCAACGGCTTCCAGCGGCCCAGCGCGGACAGGGCCACTTCGTGGTAGAGCGCCTGGTACAGGATCAGGGCCCAGACCAAGCCGTAGGCTAAGGTGTAGGTGTAGCCGTGGAACAGGCTGGCGCCGAAAAGGGCGCGGGCGGCGCTAGGCACCGTGGTCAGAATGAGGGCGAAGAGGGCGAGTCCGAGTCCGCCCGGAAGCTGCAGGCGGCGTTGGGCCATGGCGAGCAGGGTTCCGAAGGAAAGGACCGGCGCGAAGCGCAGGAAAAGCGGCATTTCGACGTGCCGGTAGCGAAGGTACCAAAGCCCGCAGGTTGCCGTGAGCAGAACAAGCATGGCGAGCCACGGTCGGGCGCGGTACAGCGGCCACAGGGCCAGCACGAGCAGCGGCGAGATGAGGTAGTAGGCGACCTCGACGGGGATGGTCCAGAAGACGCCCTTGGCCTCGGTGAGGCTCAGGTGGGCCAGGATGTCGCCGAGGTTGTGAATGGGTCCGCCAAAGCCGTTGGTGTAGAGCGCAAGGCTGGCGACCAGAGCCAGTAGGTACATGGGGTAGATGCGCAGCAGTCGGCGCAGGGCGTAGCGCAGCCAAAACCTGGGGGTCGCAGTCTGGGCCGTCAGGGCGTCGAGCATTTGGCGGTTGATGAGGTAGGCCGACAGCACGAAAAAGAGGTAGACGCCGACGCTTCCGAAGTGGTCAAAGTCGATGCCCAAGGGGTCGTAGCCGGCGTGGCTGCTGTGGGCGAGGAGCACGAACAGCACCGCAAGGCCGCGGAATCCGTCGAGCTCGGGCTGGTGGCGGGGGTTGCTGTCGTTGGGTAGGAGGTGCACGGCTAGTTAGCTGGTTGGCTAGTTAGCTAGTTGGCTAGTTGGTTTGGTCCAAGGAGGCGAGGATGGCATCGACGGCGCGTTGGGCTTCGTCGTCGCTGAGGGTCAGGGGCGGAGCCAGGCGCAGCGCTTGGTTTTCGAAGAGGAACCAGTCGGTCAAGAAGCCCTTTTGGATGAGTGACTGCTGGACGGCCAGGACGCGGTCAAAGGAGTCGAGCACGACGGCGAGGAGGGCGCCGCGGCCGCGGATTTCGCGCACCGCGGGGTGGTCTTCGAGGCCGCGGCGGAAGTGGGCTTCGAGGGCGGGGGCGCGCAGCGCGAAGCGGTCGCGCGCCAGGATGGTCCAGGCCGCCAGGCCGGCCGCGCAGCTCACGGGGTGGCCGCCAAAGGTGGTAAGGTGGCCCAGCATGGGGTGTTCGGCTAAGGTGGCCATGAGGGTGCGGTTGGCGGCAAAGGCCCCGAGGGGCATGCCGCCGCCCAAGGCCTTCGCCAGGCAGAGGACGTCGGGGGTGATTCCGGCCGCGGTGAAGGCGAAGGCCTCGCCGCTGCGGCCGAAGCCGGTTTGGATTTCGTCGACGATGAGCAGGGCTCCGGCCGCGCGGCACCGCGCCTCGAGGGCGCGCAACCAGGCGAAGTCGGCGGGCACGTAGCCGGATTCGGCTTGAATGACTTCGACCAGGACGGCGGCGGTTTGGGGGCCGACGGCGTCGAGGGATTGGCTGCTGTTGAACGGAAGGATTCGGTGGCCCGGCACCAGCGGACGGTAGGCCGACTTCATGCACTCGTTGCCCATGGCCGAGAGGGGTCCGGTGGTCGATCCGTGGTAGGACCCGACGAACGAGATGATTTCGCTGCGGCCGGTGGCGCGCTTGGCCAGTTTGAGGGCGCCGTCGACGGCTTCGGCTCCGGAATTGCCCCAGTAAATTTGGTCGAGCGAGGCCGGAAGGGCCGCCAGCAGGGCTTCTGCGTAGGCGACCTGGGGCAGCTGGGCGTATTCGCCGTAGACCATCAGGTGCATGTGCTGGGCGGCCTGGTGCTGGACCGCCGCGACGATTTCGGGATGGCTGTGTCCGAGGTTGGCCACGCCGATACCCGAAATGAGGTCCATGTGGGCCTTGCCCTGGGGGTCGTAGAGGTAGACGCCCTCAGCCCGCACAAATTCTAGGGCCAAGGGGCTGAAGGTGGTGGGGGCGAGGTGGTGCAAAAAACCTTGGCGAACGTCCATTCCGCTAAGGTACGGGGGGTGTTTGGGTTTTGCGGAATCCGGTTATATCCGAACAACCGGCCAGGGGAGGTACAAAAAAAATCCGGGTATAACCGGATTTAGTATTTCATTCCTCGAACTGGGGAGGGCGTCCGCCGGGGGGTCGTCCGCCTGGGGGGCGTGCGCCTTCGCGCGCAGGGCGCCCTTCTTTGAGGCGCTCCAGGACCTCTTCCTTGAACTTGCGTTCGGCGAGGTGGAGCTTCAGTACCTTCTTGGCGGGGAGCACCTTGAGGAACTCCTTTTGGTACTTCCGCCGGACCGCTTCGCGCTCGGCGGCCACCTTCTCCAGGTTGGCCAGCACTTCGCGGGCTTGGGCGTCGGTCAGGTTGTCGATTCCGCCCTCGGCCTTCATGGTCTTCATCGATTCTACAATGGGGTCGCGCTGCGCCTTCTTCATTTCGGCCTCCATGGCGTTGTAGACGGGCCAAAAGGCTTGGGCTTCGCTCGGAGTCAGGTCGAGTTCGCGCGTAATGAAGGCGATTTTGGCGGACTCCAGGCGTTCGCGGCCTTCGCGGGGCGCGCCCTGGGGGCGGGTTTGGGCCACGGCCGTCAGGCTGAGCAGGGCCAGGGCAAAAAGCAGGTTTTTCATGGTGAAGGATTTAGTGGTTTGGGTTAGAGAGTGGTGATTCCGTGGGTTTCGGCGAGTTCAAAGAGTTCGTCGTCGGTTAAGGTTACCTGGCCTTCGTCGAGGGCGGTCCAGGCGTCGTCAGCGCTCAGGGTCACGGGCGGAGTGGGGTTCGCGGAACCCTGTTCCGCGGGGCGGAACATAAACACTCCGGCGGCAACGGCTGCTGCCGAGGCGGCGGTCCACAGGATGCGGCGCCAGCGCAGAAGGGTCACGGTGCGGGCCGGAGCCGACTGGGCCGACAAGGCCTTCGCGCTTGCGCGGGCGGCAAGGTTCGCCGCGAAGTCGCCGGGCACGTGGATTCCGTCGCGCGGTCCGGAGGTGGAGGGATTGGTTTTCATGGCGTTCATGCTTAGGATGCCTCAAAGGCGTCGAGGTTTAATTCCGCAAGTTGTTT
>JACCEA011965716.1_pt1 | contig 15227 bp, 15 predicted proteins | sample 7449851 | NCBI WGS metagenome assembly JACCEA01 (sample SAMN15323453, study PRJNA562643) | freshwater metagenome | isolation source: river surface water | place: USA:Blue River Watershed | collected 2017-08-18 | reverse complement strand
ATTAAGCTATTCTTAATGAAGAAGTGGTTATTATTTGGTTTTTAGTTTCAGTTTTTATAAATTCAAGGTTAGTTATTGAATTCACAATTTCCATTGTTTCAAGAGCAGCTTTACCTTCATTAAGTAATGCTTTACCAACAGATAGAAAGTCGTCTTTTAAATCATTTAACCATGCTTCATTTTCTATACTTATGTTTACAAATTTCATTATAATTACCATTTAGAAAAAATAAATTAACTAATAGTTCCAGGTTCTTTAACAGTTTTTTCTAAAGCTAAAGTTAACTCTTCAAAAACTTTACTAATTTGTGCTGTAGTTTTTGAAGTTAAATTAACAGTAACTTTAGTAACAAGTTTAAGTGCAGAAATTCCAGCTTTAATTTCTTCAATTTTTTCACCACTTTCTTTAGATGCAGTTGAAAAAATACTATCTGATATTTTTTCAGTTTTTTCAATAGTATTTTTTACTTCATTACTATTATTACTAAATTCGTTAAAGTATTTTTTTATATCATCTTGATTTTGGACAAGTGCATTTAAAATTTTTTCTTTTTGTTTTTTATCCATTGCTACAAGATTATTTTCATCAAAAGTTTCTGTAATTTTTTTAACTTTAGGAATAGTTGCTTTATCGTTAATACCAAATTCTTTAAGCTCAATTTCTTCGTTTTCTATATAAACATTACCAAAAATTAATAAAGGTTCAGATTTATTATTATTATCTTTTTCAAATAATTTTGTCAGTCCCTCCTCAAACTTATCCGTGTTTGAGTTTTTGACTACATTTTTACCTCTACGAGATGCAATATCTTTTTGATAATTATCTAATACTTTTAATAATTCATTAGACCAATTTAGTAACTGCTCAATTCCATTAATAGCATTACTAAGCGAATTTAAGATAATTTCATTTCTTCGTTTAAACGTAGGCTCGTCACCAACTTTATCTTCGTGAGTAAATAAATATTTAAGACCAATAAAAGTCTGGCTTAAATCTTTCTTTTTAGTTTCTTTATTTGTTTCTTTATTTTCATCTTCCCCAGAACTAATAACTATTTCTGTTGTTTGTACTTGTAGAATAAGTTTTTTAGTTTTATCTTTTACCGCATCTAACCTATCGCCAACTTGTTTATTAAAACCAAAGAATTTTTTTATCCATTCCCATATTTTAGAAAAGAAATTTTTAATACCTTCCCAAGCTTTTTCGATGAATTCGCTAATGCCTTCTAGAGCAATACTTTTAGACGAATTAGAAAAACTCTCTAATCCATAAGTTTTGCTATAGTCACCATTAAGCTTTTTAAAATATTCTAAGGAAGTTACAGTTTGCCGGTGAACTAATGGTGAGTAATTTTTTTCTTCTGTATTTTGTACAAACTCTTTTAGTTTTATGCAAGACTCTACGCTCTCTAGAGCATTACTAATAATACGAAAATTTTGATCAATTTCAGCAATACCTACATCTCTCCAACTTTCAAAAGCTGGTTTGATATTATTTTGAACAACAACAAAACTGTTTGACATTTTTTCTTCTTTCTTTAAAAAAACGTTATAATAAAAAAGAGGACCTAAAAAGGCCCTCTTTTTTATGTTTTAGTTAGTTAAAAATTACTTTTTATCTTTATTGTCTTTTTCACCGTAACCAGCGATAGAACGTTCAGCATAAGTTAGGTACGCTTGGCAAGCACGGGTAGTTTCAGCTGCTGCTTTAGTTACTAAAGAACTACAGGTATTACCGTCCGCAATCACAGCGTAACGAACATGGTTAGCTCTATTAGCAAAACCTTCATCTTCTTTAGAGGCTGAACTAGCGGCTGAATTAATTGCAGCAAGAGTTTTATTAAGATTAGCTTCAATGGTGGCTACCAAAGCTTTCTTTTCCATCAAAGATTTAACAGTGACTTCAATATCTGACGCAATTTTTACTGCTTCGTCAGCTGTTAAACCAGCTAAATCTTCACCAGCTTTTGCTTCGATCTTTTTAACAGTAACAGAAAGTTTTTTAGTAGCTTCATAAGCTTCCTTACCCTTTAGTTGTTGCTTAGGAACAAGAATACCAATTTTGCTACTACCAATAGCTAACAATTCATCCCAATGATAACCTTCAGGAGCAGTTACTCCTTCAATGGCTTTACCATTAGTTAAACCATGCATACATACATAGTTATCAAATTTGCTTTCACTAACCAAACCATCCATCAGTGCGGACGCTTCTTCTGACATAGCTTTAGCAACATCAAAAGTTTCTTTTAGCCCATTAAAATTAACTTTTTTAACATCATCACGCGCGATAATAGTAGTGATGCCTGAGGAACTAACCTTTTCTGCAGGAGTTCCCTTAACAGATTTAGCTTTTTGCTTAATTGCGTTAACTCGTGCCAGCATCTTAGCGTTTGCATCGAACAATTTTGCAAAAAAGTTTTTTACAAATGTAATAAGTTTTTGAAAAGCACCTTTAACAGCTTCCCAGATGCTCTTGAGCTTTGACTTGATAGAGTCAATAGCTTCAGTAGTGTAACGTCTACGGTTACCCTTGGTAGCAAACGATTCACAAGCAGGGATACCAGTGCGACCAGTAATACCCAGACGAGAATAAATGGCTTCAACAGCAATTTCAGTAGACTCGATCAGTTCAGGAGAAGCGCCGCCTTCACCTTCTGCGTCGGTCAACACTTCAACGTGACGCTCCAGTTGGTCAGCTTCCTTAACAGTTTGTTCCATTTCGTTGGTGCCAGCATCAATGTCGGCAGCCATATCAACGGTTTCAACCAGGTCAGCTTCCATGCTGTCGGCGCCAGCTTCGTCGATAGCCAGTTCTTGGTTCGACAGTTCATCTTCCATAGCAGCAACAATACCACGTGCAAACATTTTGTTTTCCTTTTGGTTTTAAAAAATCAAAGTTGTGTTTTTAATACAACACGAAAATTTTGGATGATATCCAAATCCTTGTTTAAAAAGCGCCTTTTACTCAAGCGAGAATATCTCACTCAAAATATAAGTAGATTAAACTATACATTTATTTTAAAATGTACTTTTATCTATATTATTAGGCGTAAAGACTATCTATTTTAGAAAAGTTAATACAGAAGTTTTTAACCATGTCGTCAATTCTAACTATATTTGGAGCAATGTTAGTAAAAATAGTAGCTGAAATTACGAATAGTTTTTGCATAAAAGCTACTTTCTCATTGAAGTTTTGAGTAGTATTAGCTTGTGCGCTCCATGTTGGTGGAATACCCATTTCTGAAGCTTTTTTAAAGTCTTTACTTTTTTCTTCGTACAACTTAAAAATTTGTTCTAGTTTACTATTTTGTAATTTAATAGTTTGTAAAATCTTTTCTAAGTTAGATCTTTCGTTTTGATCTAAAAGAGGTATTTTCTTTTTATCTGTCTTTTTATTTTTAGTATTTACTTTTTTAATACCAAAAGATTGTTGCATTATTTCTTTTAAGAATCCTTGCTTTGCTGTAATAGAAGCTGCATTAGCTTTAATTACAGAAGGATCTGATAATACAAACTCAAAACCAACACCGCCCACAACTTCTTCACAAGTAAAGGTATAGCAAGATTGATTGTTTCCTTTAGCTTCGTTTACTACTTTTAAGTTACCCAAAACATCTTTACCGATACAATAATCTTGAAGCGGTGGTTCTTTAAAATTAGCTATAATATCTGCTACATTTTTATTATCATTTTCTTTAACTGTTTCGATAAATCTAATGCAAGCATCGATGCTATTAACGATGTTTTCACCATTAATAACTATTTCACCAAAAGTGCCTGTATCGTTAGAGCAAAAGATGTGGTTAGCAATACTTGTAGATAACTCTTCGGCAATTGCTTTTTTATCTCTTTTTTCGTCGCGCTCTCTTGCTAGATCTACTTTTTTGAGTTTTTCTTCTAAACTAGCAATAGTTTTAGCAGCTTGCTCTTCGCGCTTAGTTCTTTCTTCTTTAGTAGAAACAGTCTTTTTATTTTCATTAGTTTTCTTAATACCAAGCAGTTCAAGGATCCAATTATAGATACCCTTGAAGAACTTCTTAATAGCTTCCCAAACAGTTGTAATGAAGTTCTCAAGTGAGATACTCAGTTGCCTGGTGTTTAAAGTATTGCTTGTATATCCAGTGTATGACTCTAGAGCAGGTAACTGCTCTTTAAAAGTATAACCAGCTCTATCAGCGCAAGTCTGCATAGCGTTGTTAATAACAATAGCGGTGGCCTGATTAATACCACCAACTTTTGCTTTTCTATCAACCATGTCTTTGTACTTACTTAATTCAGTAATTACTTCAAGACCAATTAAAGACTGTTTTAAATGATGCTTAAAATATGCTTCAGTTGCCACTACTTCTTCATCAGAGCCAGAGGTTTCTTCTGGTTGGGTAGAACTGTCATCATTTTCAGAGTTTTGTTCTTGATCTTCATCATCTGAATTATCTTCTTGATCATCATTATTTTCATCTTCACTAGAGTTATCCTGATCATCGTTAGCTGGATCTGAGTCATCGTTTGAATCACCTTCAGCGCTAGACTCTTCTTTATTCTTAGCTCTAATCTTAGCAAGCTCTTCGCTGTAGTTGGCTACTTGAATAACCTTTTGAGGCTCAGTGCTATCTTTGTTTTCTACAGCTTTGATGGCTTCATCGGTTTTGTTAGGTTCTAAGTTTACTTTGTCAGGATTTTCTTCATTTGAATTTTCATCTTCAGTTGCGATAGTAATAAAGCGCATCATGGTTTTATCCTTTTAGTTTAATCTACCAAACAAAATGTTCAGTGTATTGATAAGGTCAATATAGCCATCTCTCCAAGACAGCCACTGAGTAATAATCCTATTGAGTTCAACGCTAATTGGTTTTCCATCAATAGCTGGATAACGGTAAAAGTCTTGGATTTCTTTATTAAAACCAGGGTTATTACTTACATGAGTGTGAGAATTAGTTAACTCTTTTTTAACAGCAATTTGCCAAGTACGAATACTTGTCTCTCTCTTGCCTGTCTTAATAAAACGAATGGTGTCAATAATAAAAGACTGGTGATGTTTAGAAAAATATCTTGATTTCTTTTGTAGATCTACCCAATCATCGAAATCGTTAGTACCAAAAGTTCTAACAGCTTCAGATACAATAGCTTTAATGATGGTAAGTCTATCGTTAGATAAAATACCTTCGTTTAAGGTTTTATAAATCTTAGTGATATTAAGGTTATAAACTTCTGCAGAGTCTTTATCGTCTACAATGTTGTTATATCTTAAATCAATAATTTTATTAATAACAGCTTTGTCGTTAGTCTCAACGTTTAGGCCAGGTGTATTAACACCAATAAAGCCGCGTTGATAAACAACTAAATATTTACCTTCCATAATTACATACCTACCTTTTCTTCTGCTTTTTTGATCTGCTCTGCACAGCGGTCAATACGAGATTGGATGGTATCAATTTCTTTTTGAATACCTTGGTCTTGACTGCCGCTAGACTTTAGGTTTTCTAAGAACATCTTGCGAAGCTCTAAGTTAGTTTTAAGTTCAACAGCCTCTTTGTATCTAGCAACCTGATACTCTGCTACCATCATCCCAATTCTATAAACTGGCTGAATAAAACCATTAGTAGCAAAGATGTTGCTTGGATCTAACTTGACACTACCAATGTTGGCCAGCGTTGCTTCAGACATAGCGCTAATTGTAACACCTGGTAAGTTATCGAGTTCTTTCTCAAAGCTCTTAGGGTCCTTGCTTAAGGATTTAATAGCCTTGCAGTAGTCCATAAAGTACAAGTCTAGCTCTTTAATAGCGCCTTTACTAAGCTCTCTACCAACATAAGAATCATCGCTTGACGTAGCACCTGTTTCAAGGATATAAAAGTAGTTCAGTAAACGAAGAGAGTATCTAGAAATAAAACTACACAATTCAAGGGCTTTAATAAGACTTACCTTGAACAAAGTAATACCGTCGATAACTACTGAAGTTTCAAAGTTTTTCTCAGTTGCTCGTTCAATAAAGTCAACTGTTTTCTTAACGTTTTCTAACCGTTCAGCAATATCGTGGACCATACCTTTGCTATTGTTGCCACCTAAGATGGAGAAGTAAGTTTTTTGATAGTTTAAGATTTGAGGAGATTTGATTTTTTTAGGATAAAATAAATCAGCCGAGAACTTATAAGACGGAATAGTGTTAGTATTTAACTCTGTACTAACAAGACGCGCATCTTCAGTTAACTTATCTTTCTTGAAAGTAGGCAGCAGCTTAGAAGCATAGCTAGTAATAGATTTAGATAACATTTTTTTGTCCTTGTTTTTTAACGATTAAAATAAACTTGTTTGGTTTGCTTTGTTCAGGATTTGCATCATTTCGGCAATATCCATACCCGAGTTTTTGTTAGAGTTATGTTTTAACTCATTTTTATTAATAGACGAGCCAAGAGTTTGACCATCAATATAAAAAGTAAAACGTTCGTACTCTCTGTCAATCTTCACCATGATCATAGCGTATGAGCCTTCAAAGATTCGCTGACGATCTTTAAAGTTATCAACATCGATGTTGTGGTTAATCTTTAATTGTTTAGCAGTTTCTTCCGAGAACACAATAATGTTAGCTGCTTCGTTTAGTGAAGCATTCTTAGAGAAAAAACCTGCTAATTTATTATTCTTAGCACGTTTCATGATTTCAGTTAAAACACCATGCTTGTCTTGCATCATTGCTTTTTTATCTTCTTTAATAAGGTCTCGCATCAAAACAAGATCTTTAATAAAAGAGATACGACCAGCTCTCCACTTCCAAAAACGTTCAACAAAAGTTCTATCAAAACCATTTAAGGAAAGAAGTTTTAACATGGGTGACAACGGTAGCTCGTTAGGAATAAGCCTAATAGCTATAGGGTAAGTCATTGTTACACCTTGATCGCTTAAAGTTACTTCAATGAGTTTACCTACAGCAAGGTTAGACATCTCTGTAACACTTGCTAAAGATTTACTACCAAGTTTACCGTGCTGAGTAACTTTGTCTTCATCGTCTTGATTATTAGAGTTAGACTCTAAACCATAAGTTGGTAGTTTTAAGTTATCTCCTGTAAAACCATAAATATTAAGTGGTTCAGGATCACCGTAAGCTTCTTGTGAAACAGAAGAAATAACGCTTGCTAAAAAACCGCTTTCATCTGGTTTTCTATTTGGATTTAATCTATCGAGTGTTTTAATAACATTGATAGAACCCACGTTACCAAACAAAGAAATTGCTTGGACATAATAAGCGCTAAAAATGTTGTGTGCGCACTGAAGTACAGGACCGATGAATTCGCTATTGATTGAGTCTGTATCAATGATTGCTAAGGGCTCTACTCTTGCTGCTGAAGTAAAAGTTGTTAGGGAAGAAGTTTTACCATGAGCATATGCGTTTTTAGCTGCTGTAAGAGTTTTCTCTACTGTCTCAATGACACTACCGGCAGCTAAAGTGCCTGATGTGGCTGAATTAAAAAATCCCATTTTGTTTAACCTTTTTTTAAAGAATTAACTTAACATGAACTCAAAAGAACAAGAAGCCAAATTTGACTTTTCTATTCCTGATTTTAATTTTACTGGTTTTGGTAACCATTCTCTACAATTAGAAGAAAGTGGGCCTATATCATTACCAGGGGATAAATTAGAAAAGGTAGATAAAACACAATCTAATAATACTGACAATGCTTGGGGTATTAACCATAGAATGGTTCCCATGGCTTTGCAGATTAATAAAGACTGCTACGGTATTACGTTTTTTACAAAACCTCAACTAAATTTAACAGACGACAATATTAGAAGAGATAGAAAATTTTCTAGACTTTTAACTAATAATGACAAAAGTATACAAAGAATAGTTAGATGTACTTTAGACCCAAGACTACTCTTTAATGGTCATCAAGACGCAGAAGGTCAGCAAACTAATGATTCACAAGCGACACTATCGTGTCCTTTAGTTGACAGAAAACAAGCTTTCATTCCTTTCTTTACTAATAACCTTGTAAGTCTATCTGGGTTTCCAGATTTACGAGTACCTACTTATTCTGCAAAAGAAGGCCCTTATAAAGAAGCTTATGGGTTTGCTGATGGTCCAACAGATGACTATACAGAATATGACGTAACAGCTAGCTTTAGAAGCCTACAAGGTGACCCTATTTCTAATATGGCTTTTTTTTGGGAACACTATCAAAGTAAAGTCCACGAAGGTGTTATGTACGCTTATGGTGACTTTATTATTAGTAGAGAAATAGACTACAATACCAGAATTTATAGATTTGTTTTAGATCCTAGTAAGAGGTTTATTCAACGCATGGGTTGTTCAGGTGCATCTTTTCCTATAGCTTTGAATAACGGATCTAATATGGACTACGATATAACTAAACCATATAACAACTCAAGTGAAGCTATACAGATTCCTTTTAAGTGCTATGGTTTTTTATATGAAGATGATATTATTGTTAGAAGTTTTAATGATGTAGTCAGTTATTTTAATGCTGACATGGCTAGCGACGATATGAGTATGGTGAGTAAACCAAATGAAAATATGGTAAAAATACCGTTCGAACATTTGTCTATATTTAATCATAGAGGCTATCCATGGATTAACCCACAAACTTACGAGCTAGAGTGGTACGTTAGTTCAGAATACTACGAATCAAAAATTAGTTCTTTTAAACAGTTTACTAATAGTTTAGTAAACGGGCTAGGGATAATTTAATTTTTTAGGGAAAAACATTTATGTCAGACATTAAAGTAAGTCAATGGATTAAAGATATCTACCCATTTTTAAATAACCCTGTAGCCATTCAGAGAGCTAGTTTACTTAGGCTCAGGGATATTAAAGACGGTAAAATAGACACACCAGACGCAACTAGTCCTTTTGCTTGGGCTATAGAGACTTCTGCTGTAAACACAGCAGCTTTCTTAGAAGCCAATGAGTTAAGTACAAGAAGGCAGTATCCTTCAGTTGCTCAAACTGTTGAAGATATCTATCTTCATATGTCAGATAAAGACTACGTTGATAGATTTGCAACTCCTGCATCTACAAACTTTTTTATTTTAATAGAGAAAAATGCTCTTGAAAAAGCATTAGTATTAGATTTAAATACTGGTATTAGTAAAGTAACTATTCCTAGGAATACTGAGTTTGTAATTGAAGGTATTGCTTTTTCTATTCAGTATCCTATTGATATTAAAAAACTAAACCATGGTGGATACCAGGTAACATATAACACTGATAAAGAGTCACCTCTACAAGTTCTTACAACTAACCAAGTTGAGTACGAGTTTATTACTCCTCAAAATGGGCATAACTTTTTACTACTTAAAGTACCTGCTCAGCAGTTTTGGATTAAAAGTGTTGAGACAACTTTAACGTCAGTGAAAACCTTTAATAAAAACATTAAGTTTGATGATTATTTCTACTACGCTAGAATATTTGTTAAAAACTATTTAACAGGCAATGAATGGTTTGAAATTAAAACTACTCATACAGATCAAGCTTATGATCCAAACGTAGCTACTGCTGTTTTAAAAGTAACTCCTAATAACTTAAATGTTTTTATACCACAAATTTATTTTACTAACGGTCTAGCCTCTGGTAAGATCAGAATAGATATTTATCAAACTAGGGGAGCTATTAACTTAAACTTAGCTAGTTTTAATCCTAATAGCTTTATTGCTAAATGGCAAGCTATTGATACAAATGACATAACGCAAGAAGTTGCTAACTTTAGAAATATTTCAGAAATCATCATTTACTCTAAAGATGTTGTAAATGGCGGCACTTTAGAGCTTGAGTTTGAAGAGCTTAGAAGAAGAGTTATTAATGGAACTACTGGCTCTAGAGACTTACCTATCACTAACGTGCAGATTGAAGACAGCTTAAAGAGTAACGGTTTTAATATTGTAAAAAACGTTGACGTTGTAACTAATAGAACTTTTTTAGCTACAAGAGAGCTTATTAAACCTTTTGATGAAAAGTTAATTACAGCTGCAGCTACAAGCACACAAAGTTTATTGTTAACTTTAAAAGAGATAGCCAAGCATCCCTTTGTTCATGATAATGGCTTAAGAGTTACACTTTCTCCTAAACTTATTTACAATAATAATAATGGTCAACTTGAAGTTGTTTCTGCGCAAGTTATTAATGATATCTTAAATAGTTCGGCAGAAGATGCTGCTAAAAAGATTAATAATGCTGATTATGTCTACTCACCTTTTCACTATTGCTTAGATGCAACTAATGATGATTTTAAAGTAAGACCTTATTATCTTGATAACCCTACAGCCGACATTAGACAGTTTATAGACAATAATGATTCTACTCTTTTAGAAGCTAACACACAACTGTTTGCTTTTGTTAGAACTTCATTTGGTTACAGATTAACTGTTCAAGTAAAAGGCAATGAAAACTATAAGCAGTTACCTGATTCTAGTTTATTTGCACAGATGTACTTTATACCAAAAGGTGAATTAAGTCCAGCTTTCTTAAACGGTGATTTTATTTCTAGGACTACTGAAGGTGGCGCTGTCTTTAGTTTTGATTTTTACACTAACTTTGATCTAGAGTTAGGCTCTGATAATAAGAGTTACTTATACTTAACTTCTTTTATTATGAGTAACTTGCTTGGCCAGCCAGTTGGTGCTAACTTAAAACAAGACTTTAATATTATTTTTGGCAGCTTTGATCAAATATCGGCTTCGTGGATTCCTCAACAAATTGATAACCATATTGGTCAGTTTTTATTGGGTAACTTTGGTTATGCTATTACTGAAGAGAGCTTTAGATTAGAGTTTGGACAATATTTAGAAAACCTTTGGTCTGGTAGTAGAAGCTTTCCTTCTATTAACAATTATAGAAAATACGATATCGACATTCCTGCACGTTACCAAGAAGACGTGTATGAAGAAGATCCTGTTACTAAAACTATTTTTCACTTAGACGCTAATAACAATGTTTACTATAAAATCAAACATAAAAAAGGCGATATAATCTATGATGAAAATGGAGCAATAGTTCTAGAGAGTAAAGCTGGTGACTTAATGAGGGATGCAAATAATAAACCTATCCCAATTGATTCTGTTGAAATAGCTAGACAAGTAGACATTATGGTAGTTGAAGGCTCTTATTACTTTTCAACAGATGTATCATCATCCACATACAAAAGTAACTTTATATCAGCAATTGTTGATTGGGTTATTGATGATCTAGCCAGACTTAAAAAGCAAACTCTTGAAGAAACATTTATTTATTTCTACCCAGTTACTAACATGGGTAACTTAAGAGTTATTGGTGAAAATGGAACTGCAACATTTATTAAAGCTGGTCAGTCATTTAAAGTTAGATTGTTTGTAAAAGAACAAGTAATGAATAATGGTGACCTTAGAAATAACTTAACTAATTCAACTATTAGAGTTATCGATGAAGAGTTAAAGAGTAACTTAATTTCTATATCTAGCATAGAGTCTAGACTTAAAGATGTTTATGGCTCTGATGTAATGTCTGTAGAGTTATCTGGTCTTGGGGGTACATCTAACCACCAAGTTATTACTTTAATTGGTAACGGCGATAGAATCTCTATTAGGAAAAAGATTACCCCGCAGTCAGACGGTAAACTTATTGTTGAAGAAGATGTAACTGTTGAATTTGTTACTCACAAGAAAAGTCAAGATAGAAAGGATAACTAATGGCAGTAGAAGGTTTAGGATCTAAGAAAGATACTTCTGGTGATGTTGTTTATACCATGAAGTTAAATACATACATTAGTAAACATAATACTGAATGTAAGAAAAGAGATATAAGAGCATACGACTATGTTGTTCCTGCTGGAACTATAGTTGGAGTTATGTGTGGTGAAGATAATAAAATTGTTTTAATAGAAGCTAACGGAAAAGGAAGTTTTCAACAACACAGCTTTCCCACCGGTATGAGTTTTAGTTGTGTTCATAGGCTAAAGCAAAAAACTTCTTTTATGCAAAAACTACTAAAAGTGTTTAAAAAATAACTGTCATATACCTACCTAGCGCTTTTAGCGCTAGGTAGGTAGTATGTTTACTTTTCTTTTGGTATAAGAAACTCGTACTTCCAAAGAGCTGAGATAAGTTCTTTCTTATCTGCATCTTCGTCTTTACCATCGTCGATAATAATATTGTTTGGCTCAAATGGTAAGCTAGAAATACAAGCAATAAGTTTAACGTCTTTAACACCGATATTATTTTCTTTTAAGATTTTATTAATAGCGTCAATTTCTAAATCAATTTTACACCATTCAGAAATTGATCCATCTGCTTTAGTGAATACATCCACTTCAAACTTTAATTCAGAAGTTGTAATTACTGCTTCAAGATTTTCTCTCTTAATAGTAATCTTCTCTGATTTAAAAACATATCTAGTTTTAGATTGAAAAGCTGGACACACATCAATGAAAATGTCGTACAACTCTTCATTGATCTTTTTATTTCTTTCTCTATTGCGCTTGATAGCATTTAAAGAAATAGGTCTTTTAGTAGTTAATTCAAAAACAGGAACTCTTCCGTTTTGAATAATCTTTCTAACTCTTACTTTACCTATATCAGTTTTAATTTCAGCTTGTTCTTGTTTCTCAATAAAAGAAGCTTGATTTAAACCTTCCATATTACCTATTTTAGCATAGATAGTAATTTCATTTTCATCTTCTTCTTTTATACCAAAAGATTCAAGAGCTTGTTTAATGCTAATAAATTTTTTCATTAATTACCTTTTCATAAAAATATTTTTAGGATATTTAAAAATGTATCAAGGATATTACCAAAGATACCAGTTTCAGCTAATTCACCATTTTTAATACTTAATAAACTAAACAAAGAAAAGTACGCAATAAAAGACAGTGTTAAAATACAAGCAAGCACAATAGCCGATACTTTAGCTATTAAAGAAAATTCATGCTTGTTTTTAATGTCTAATTTCTTTTCTTCATTTACTAGTTTATAACTCTCGATTCTAAGACCCTTAATACGCTCGTCCTCGACTTTATCTACCTCGGACATGTCAGAGTATTCATGAGAGAGATCTAACGTCCTAGAGCCTTCGTTAGAATTTTGATAACTTGGCCTATTACCCAACCCAATATTAATATTATTGGGTATTTTTTTCTCTATACTGTTTCTAGGATTTTGGATATCTAGAGGAACTGGTCCAGTTAAACCAGCACCTTCTTGACTGACCTTTCCACCTTTTCCAAACAAATTCATTTTTTATCTCTTTCTTTTTCTTTTATAAGCGCTCTTTGTTTGATTACCCAAGATTGAATTGATTTTCTATCTTCAAGTAAAGAAGAGATTTGTTTATTAAGTTTGTCAATATGATCGAATAAAAGTTCTTCTTTTTCTTGATCATTACTTTGAACATAATGCTCGATATTAGGAGGCTTAATTCTTTTTACTGGTTCATATAAAGAATTAGGTGGTTCAGCATTAACGTAGACTACGTTATCTTTAAAAACCACTTTTTCTGTTGTTGAACAACCTACTAAAAATAATGATAAAAATAAGTAAAGACTAGTCAACCAAAAACTAAAAGTTGTTTTCATATTAAGTTACTCCTTTGCATTCAACTTCATTTGGTTCATCTAAACAATAAGACTGCCAAAGACCTGTAATTCTGAGTCTTGATACTTCTTTAGCATCTTGCTCTTTTATTTCTTTTACTTCTTGCGCGTTTTGAGCTTTAGATATTTTAACTTGGGTTTCTTGTTGTTTTTTCTTTACTTTAAATTTAGTTTCTTTTTGAACAAAATCAACTTGCTCTTGTTTCTTTTGTTTTTCTACTAAATTTTCTTTTATGATTTCGGCAGCTAGATCAATGGTCGATTCTTTATAATCTAAACCATCTCTTAGCTCTTGATTAGATTTTTCAAGAACTGTAACCACCTCTGTATTTTTCATAATTACTTTTTGTAAGGCTTCTTGCTTTTTAATTAAGGAGCCTACAAATAAACCTAAAGCAATAATAAGAACTATAATTAAAATAGTTATTACGTCTTTTCCTCTTTCACTCATTTTTCTCTCTCACTTCTTAATTTTCCTAATTGATAATAGCCGACAGCTATGGCGTCTATAGAGTGACTATCTAGAAAATCTAGATTAGCACTTTTTAATTCATCTATTTTTTTAAGTGCATTTTTTACTGCATTTTTATCTTTATGATCTACCGCATTAACAAACTTTTTAACAGATCTTGGCTCTGCTTTGTAGAGTGGTTTTTCTTTATCCCACTCGTATACTGTTTGCTCTAGTGTTGCAAATAACTCATATAAAGGACCAGCGGCAGATGGTCTCATAATAGAGAAGAAAGGTGTTTCAGATACAACTATTAAAGGTTGATAAAAATCGAGAACGTTTTTAAAATTAGTTTTATGCGAGATAATTCTAGCAAACTTTTCACTATAAGTCAAGGCAGTTCCTTCATTATAAAGATCGAGCCTTGTAGAGTCAACTGTCCATGCAAAACATTCAACTACTTCTAGTGTGTCTATATTTATCTCAAGCACAGCATAACCCAGGGTTTGAGTCCCTGGGTCTATGCTTAAAATTTTAAATGTATCTTGATTTTCTTCAAAAAATACATCGCTATACATTTATGGCGAAGCCAAGTCAATGTTCAAGAGAGGTTCAATACCACCAACTTCAGCTGCCATAGTAAAGCCATCTCTTTGAGAGAATACTGGTTGAAGAACTGGTATGTGTTCAGCAACTTGAGTACAGATAGCTTCGTCAAAGTTAAATACTCCGCCAAGGCCATCTGTAACTGATACTTGTCTATCCACACCAGCAATAAGAGAAAGCTCTGAGATCATTGCGTAGTAAGAATTACCAAACAAAATCTCGCAAGCATTAATAATTTCTTCGGCATCAAACGCTGTTACGTTAATAACAAGGTTAACGGTAGCTGAGATGTATTTACCTTGTACAGTATTAACACCAGCATTAGCTAGATCAATAGGTACAGGTTTTAAATCGTTAGATGATGGAATAAAGTCAGTGATAGCTACGTTTTGATTATTATCAATTACTCTATCTTGTACTTTAATAGTCAAACCACTTTTGTCTAAACGTTTTAAGAAATAACCAAAATAGTTATTACCGGCGTGAGGAATAAGTTTACGCATAGCGTAATCTTTTCTCTCAATTGCTGTCAAGTCGTTATCCACTGGTCTTAGTACAAAAGGAATTTGGTTAAATAAACCAGTGTCTCTTGATCT
>JACCEA010514521.1_pt1 | contig 15232 bp, 14 predicted proteins | sample 7449851 | NCBI WGS metagenome assembly JACCEA01 (sample SAMN15323453, study PRJNA562643) | freshwater metagenome | isolation source: river surface water | place: USA:Blue River Watershed | collected 2017-08-18 | reverse complement strand
ATATTTAACATTAAATAAAATTTAAAGTTTTTTATGAATATGAATATTATTTATTATATTCTTTATAATTAGTAGGTAAGTTTATAAAATTAAATATATAAGTTTAAATTAGAAAAAATCTGAATATCTAATTGCTAAATACTAAACCACCTAATCCAGATGCTATTTTAAAAAAATTATAATTTGTTACATAAATATTACAATCATAAGCATAAGCATCTAAATGTGGTCTAATAATATTAAACATAATTTCAATTTTATTAATTCTAGACATATTACAAGAACCACTTATAATATCATTTTCATCTGGGTATAGACTAAAACTATACACATATATACCATTTTTAGGACAAGTTTTATGATGTTGCCATGGTTGTAAACAATTAAAATACATTTCATCTTTTAAATCAATTCTATCTTGACCGTTAAACATTATTTTAGCTTCTTTAAGAATTTTAACATTATTATCATCATCAAATTTAAACCATTCATTTGTCAAATTTAAATTATTTCTTTTAAAAACCCATATTATTTCTTTTACAGGATTTTGTAAAATTAACTCAAAAATATTATTTTCTTTTAAATTTGTTCTAGGAATTCTAAAAGTTTGTTCTATTAAATATTCGTGATTATTAAAAGTCAGATATTCTCTCTCTTCTTTATCAACAAAATAAAAATTACCTTCTACAAAGGTATTCATATCTAAAGTTGAATCTGTAGTCATATATGTTTTATTAATATTGGAAACAAAATTATGTAATCTTTCATTAATATTATTAATATTCGGAGCACGATATATACCATTTTCAAAAACTTCATATAAATGATATAAAGGTCTCAATTCAACAGTAAATTCTACCTCACTATATTGTAAACATACTAATGGTAATGAAGATGAAGAATCTTTAGAAAACCATGTTCTTAAAGGTATATATATTTTTCTTGAAGGAATTACAGGAGTTATATATGGATAATCACCTGTAGGTCTTTCAGGTTCAATTAATTCAGGAACATTACCTATCATTTTATCATAAATAACTCTTTTATCTTGTCCTAAAGATAAAGTATTAATAATATGAATATATTCACCATATTGTCGCTCAATTAATCCACCACCTAAAGTTATTGTATAATTATCTATTAAAATCTCACCAAAGTTCCGTATCCATTTAAATTTATAATTATTGACAGCAATATCAGGTAATTCTAAAACAAGATATACTTGTTGAATTAAATCACCAGCTCTCGGAATTTTAAATTTAATAATAGTATTATCATAAACATTAATAAGTGTTTTATTTGTAACAAATCTAATAGTCTCCATTGAAAAATTAGTATGTGATTTAATGACTTTACGAAAAAATGTTAGAGAAGGGTTTCCATTTAATTTCATATTTTGACTACCCCATGCAAGAAGTTGTATTATACCACCAGGCATTTTAATTATAAATATAAAAAGATTATTTACTTTATATATAAATAAAAATTAATAAAGAAAATTAGTTAATAATTAGTTACATCAATTTTATTTAAAGCACTAATATAACTAGGTGGTGAATCTTTAAAATCCCTTTTAGCTGAATGTGTTGGTGCTCCTTGTGAATAAACATTAGAAATTTCTTGTTGTGTAACAGGATAATTATAATATCTAACATTACCTAATTTAACAAAATCGCTTGCTGTTTTAACATTAGGAAACATAAAAAGATTACCATCATTTTGTTTGAATGTATCTCCTTTTAATTTATTAGGTAATGAAGAAGCACTTTCAGACCAATATGGCATATCATTTATATACATAGTTAATTTAATTCCATTAACAGTACCTTCAGATGTTGAATAATTATCTTCAAATACAAATGTTAGTAACATCCAATTTTTAGGTAATAAAGATAAGAAATTTTTTCTAGATGTTGGATCACCTTCTGGATTCATAACAATAGCATATTCATTAACAACTTCATTATTTGAATTAAATCTAACACGAATATCTCTGTAATTATTACCAAATTTGATCATTGGACAAGCAATTAATATATCATTATCTAATTTTTTACGAAGAACATGTTCTGTTCCATTTTTTTCATAGTATCCTAATTGATATTTTGTTTTATCTCCTTTTAATAAAATAATTAAATTTTTAAATAATTCATCATTAGCATCTTCAATTCGAATCCAAAATTGATATGTAAATGAAGCACCACCTAAATGATTAGCTGATCTAGCTATTCTTTTATATCCATCTACAAAAGGATTTATAGTATTATAATTAATTTCTTGTAAAAAAGCAGGACTTGCATAACCGTCAACAATTAATGTACTTTCTTTTTGTTTAATTTCAAGTGTTTTTCTAGCAACTAAAACATCTATATTTAAAATCATTAATGTAATAATGTATAATACTATTAAAATAATTAATGCTGAAATAATTTGTAGTGATAAATTTATCCATTGGGAATTCATTTGTATTAACTTTAAATTTTATTAAGAAAATTTTATAATATTAATTATTTATAAATTTATGTTGATTCATTAGCAACTTTATAAACTGGTGTACGAATTCCATAACCACCTAATCCAATTGTCTTAAAGAATGAATTAGAAGATGTTGAAGGTCCATTTTGATATATTTTTTTCATATCTCCACTAGTTAAAGCATAATTATAAAATTCTAATTTTGATAGATAACCATTAATTGTATTAATAGAATTATTTTTAGATTTACCTATATTAACATCTCCTTCTGTTTTATCAATTATTAAATTATAATCTAAAGTTTTACCAAGTCTATTAACATGAGGTTTCTTTGATGATTTAAATTCATCTACACTTTTAATACTATAAATTTCACCATCCATATATAAAGTACTAATTTTATTGTCTATTACAAAACCTAAATGAACCCATCTTTGAAGAGGTATATAATCTACTGGTAAAATTAAATGTTTATTAACACTGGAATCATCTAAACTTTTATCTGTTATAAAATAATTATTAGATAATATAACATTAGGATTAGTATTTACATCAGGACCCAGTGATGATTCAGATGTTTTAATAATTACATATAATTTATTACTTAAACCATCTACTAATACTATAGGATTAGCTACGCTCATATCATCAGCATTTCCTCTATAGAATACTAATTTATGATTAGGTTTATTATTAACATTATCATAATCTTGTAAAAAGTTTTCTAAATATAGCCAAAATGAAAAAGCATATTCTCTACCTACTTGAGGTTTAGGAATATCAGTTCCTGGAACTACTACTGGTGAACCTTGTTTATCTAATTTAACAGGTGATGCTAATAAAACTTTACCTTTTAAACTTGAATTTTTCATAGCAAAACTAATATAAACAATAACAAGAACAAAAATTAATACAGTTACAGCAATAATTACGATAATTGGTAATTTGTCTTGAAATTTATCTTTTAAAGAATCTATAAATGATACTGAGCTGCTTGAAACATTTTTTGTAGTATTTACTAAAGTTGAATTTATTTTATTTGTAACATTATTTGCAACATTTTTTGAAACATTTTGTGATGAAGAAAACATTCTATTTATAATTAAATAATAAAATATTTTTACTATAATATAAAATATTTTTCATATGTTGTACAAAAATTACTTAAATCAATATTATTTTTTTGTGTCTCATCAATTAATGTAGCTTCAGCAAGCATATATATATTTTCAGAATTAATATTATTAGTAATAGAATAATTACTAATTTTTTTTCTTAGCATATTTCTATGTGATATTTTAGATAAAATTTGAGAAAATCTATATTTATTATCTTTATATTTTTTATCTTTATCTATAAAATGTATCTTAATAGGCAATATTCTTAATGAATTTACAACATCCATATAATTCCAATTTCCAGTTTCATAAATAGAAGTTTCAATAGTTGTAGAATCAATATAATAATCAATGACTTTGGAATGACTATCTAAAGTATAATTTTTGTTAGAAATTTCATTTAAGAAATTTTCATATAATAAAAATGTAATCATATTACTATCATCTACAATCATATTTGTAATAGTATTTATTGTGATATGATTATTGAATATTTTAGTAATAATTTCAAAATTATTCATATCTTTAAACATAAATTTATAAGGATCATTGTCATTTCCAATATTTAAATTCATTATAATATCTCTAATTGAACCTCTATAATATTGAGATAATTTCAATAAATTTTCTAAATCATCAGTTATATTTTTATTTACAAGATAAGAATATGTATCTTTAATAGAAGGATATGTTAATTTAAATATTTCTATATCTTTCTTAAAATCTGTTACTTTTTTATCATCTCGAATATTACAAGTAATAACAACAAAAATATTATATATTTTAATATCATCAAGTAATGATAATAAATTTGATACAATAGATCTATCAATATTACATATAATATCTATATCATCAAAAAATATTATTTTTTGTTTTTTATTGAAAAAAGAGTCAATAGTTTTATTTTTAATAAAATTGTTAATTGTAAGTATAGACTCTTTAGTAGAGTAGTTTTCTTTAGATATATTTAATACATCAAAATCTAAATTTTTAAAAATAATATTACATAGAGTTGTTTTTCCACAACCATCTGGTCCTACAAGACCTATAAATTTTTTTTCATAATTCTTATTTTTTAAAATCTCTATTAATTTTTGTATTAATATTTTATTTCCAACAAAATCTTTTATTTTAGTAGGTTTTATTATTTCTAATGTTTCCATTATTATATTTAGTTTTTAAATAAAATATAAAAATTACTTTATCAAATTTTTATTTTATACAATACTTTCACATCTACTTCTTGCATAAGTCCATGGTAATGATGGATATATACTATGTTTAGGATCAGCATTTGCAGGTGTTGAATAGATCAAGGCACATTTAGCTTGAGTATCTTTTAGATTAGTGTCTTTATCTAAAGCATATAAATCGAATTTATCAACAAGAGAATCACTAGGTAAAACATTAGAAGATAGAACTAATTTTTCAGGCATTGTAATATTATTACCTTTTATTTGAGTTGGCAATATTTTAATTATATTTTTGTCTCCATTTTCATTTATTCCAGTATAATCATTACTGCAATAAGTACTACCATTAATATTTCTTTTAACATAATAATCAGGACAATTATCAAATTTAACTACAAATCTTTTATTAGCAGTGGCATCTTTCATTTCTTTATCTAAAGCCCATATAGAATAAATACAATAAGCAATAATTAAAAATATACCAACTTCAAGAGCAACAATAAATGGTAAAAATTGTTTTCCTATATCGAAAAAGAGTAGAGTTAATAATAGTAATGATACAATACCAGTAACTATTGTAAATATTAATGTATTAAAATATGAAATTTTACTATTCATTTTATTTTATATTATAAAAGTTTTTATTTCAATAGAAATTTTTAATTTCTAAAACTTTAGTTCCTTTAGATGAAATAAATTCACCTCTGCTAATTGGTTCAGGTAAATTTGTAATATCATTTTTATAATGAATATACATCTTTATTTCTTGTAAAATTTTATCAACACAATAATTTAATACTATTTTATTTAAATCTTTTACCTGTTCTAAAACGTTATAATCTTTATACTCACCATATTGTAAATATACAGATCTCATTATTATTCCTAATTCTGTTTCAGATTGATTGTCTATAATATATTTTCCACAAGATTTTTTATAAACTAAATAGCGTATTCCTTGTTGCAAAGCATTAATATTATCTTTACTAAAATATATTTGATTTAATGTATTTTTTTGATGAATATTTTTTATTGATTCATCTAAAAGAGAATTATATTTTCTGTTTTCATTTTCTTTAAACATTGAATAAGGAGCAAAATTATTTTCTTTAATAGTATCTACTCTCCCGTTATTAGTTGTCATTTTTCTTTATATATAATATATATTAAATTTTGGTTTAAAATTATAATTATAATATGTAATAAAAATATTTTATTTTATTAATATAAATGGAATTTGATAAAACTTTTAAATCTTCATTAAAATCTTTTGATATAAAATTAAATGAAGAAGTAATTTCAAAATTAAATGAAACATTAAATTTATATAGTTCAAATATATTAGAAAAAATTAATAAAAATAATAAATCTAAATTGATTGTAGATAATAAATTATTATCTTCAATGAAGGGAGGAAAAGTATTATTGCCATCTGAGTATTTTGGTGAAACAACAAATCATTATGTATCAAATCCCTCTAATGAAATTAATTTAGATGTTACAGATCAAGTAATTAGACCGGCAATAGATATTAAAACACCAGATTATGAACCAGTAGTTAAAACACAAGAAGGTGGTTTAAAAAATAAAATTAAATTAAGTGAAAAATTAGTTAAATTAACAATAGAAAAAATAAATAAAGATAAAAATTATAATTTAAAATTAAAAAATGAAACTATAAAAACATTAAAAAACAAATATGAAGAATTAATTTCATCTTTGCTTAATGATGTGAAAAAGGGTAAAAATATAGATACAGTTTTAAAAAAGAAAAAATTTAGTCTTCTTAATTAGTTTTGTAATAATTTTTATATAAATTTAAATAATTTTCAAATAAAAAAAAATTGATTAAATTTATTATTATATAAATAACATTAGTGTTTATATATATAATGGAATCTTCAGCAAATAACACAAAAAAAACAATAAAAAAGAAAGTTATAACAAATTCTGATAAAGATGTTATTAATACAGAAGATAGTAATTTAAGAAAAAAATATGTTAAACTAGATCAAATTACTCATGTTAAAACACGTCCTGGTATGTATATTGGTTCTATTGAAGAAGATGTTCAAAATTTATGGATTTTAAATAATGATCAAACTAGAATGGAAAAAAAAATAATAAAATATATACCTGGATTATTTAAAATATTTGATGAAATTATTGTAAATGCTATTGATCATGTAACAAGATTAAAAACAAAAGATAAATCAGAAGTAGGTCATTATGTTAAAAATATTAACGTATCTATTGATAAAGAAACCGGAATTATAGAAGTTATTAATGATGGAGATGGAATAGAAGTAGTAATACATCCAGAACATAAAATATATATTCCAGAATTAATTTTTGCGAATATGCTCACATCTACAAATTATGATGATAATGAAGAAAAAATAGTAGGAGGAACGAATGGATTGGGTGCCAAATTGACATGTATTTTTAGTGAGTTTTTTGAAATAGAAACAGTAGATTCAAAAAGAAAATTACTATATAAACAAAAATATGATGAAGGTATGACAAAAATATCAGAACCAATTATAGAAAAAAGTAATAATAAACCATATACCAAAATTAGGTTTAAACCAGATTATAAATCATTTAAAATAGACGGATTAAATGAATCAATATATAAATTATTTGAAAAACGAGTATATGATATATGCGCACTAACTGATAGAGAAATCAATGTAGTTTTAAATGGAAAAAAAATAGAAATTAATAATTTTGAAAAATATATAGATTTATATATTGGTAGTAAAGAAGAACACACACGTGTATATGAATATGTAAATGAGAACTGGGAAATATGTGCTTCATATAATGATTTTAATGGTTTTGAACAAATATCATTTGTTAATGGTATTTGGACAATTAAAGGTGGTAAACATGTAGATTATATTTTAAATCAAATTGTAAAAAAACTTATAGAAGTAATTCAAAAAAAAAAGAAAAATACAGAAAATATTCGTCCTCAAACAGTAAAAGATAATATGATATTATTTGTAAAGTGTAATATAGTAAATCCATCATTTGATAGTCAAAGTAAAGAAACATTAACAACACCGATTACTAAATTTAAATTTAAAGCAGATATTACTGATAAATTCATAGATAAATTATATAAATCAGGAATAGTTGAAAAAATAATGGAAATTAATCAAATTCATAATGTAAATAGTCTAAAAAAAACAGATGGAAAAAAGAAAAATGTAATTAGAGGTATTCATAAATTAGATGATGCTAATTTTGCAGGAACAAATAAAAGTTCTGAATGTACTTTAATTTTAACAGAAGGAGATTCAGCAAAAACAATGGCACTAGCTGGATTAAGTAAAGTTGGAAGAGATAGATATGGAGTATTTCCTCTTCGTGGTAAATTACTAAATGTTAAAGATGTTTCAATGAAAAAAATATTAGAAAATGAAGAAATTACTAATTTAAAAAAAATATTAGGTTTAGAAACAGGTAAAATATATAAAAATATAAATGATCTGAGATATGGTAAAATTATGATTATGACAGATCAAGATCATGATGGTTCTCATATTAAAGGGTTATTATTTAATATGTTTTATACAATGTGGCCATCATTAATTAAAGATCATAATTTTATGTCCTGTATGATGACACCAATTGTTAAAGTATTTAAAGGAAATATGGTTCATTCATTTTATAATCTAAGTGATTTTGAAGATTGGAAAAAAATTAATAATAATTATTCAAACTGGACAATAAAATATTATAAAGGATTAGGAACTTCTACTGAAGAAGAAGCTATAGAATATTTTACTGAAATGAAAACTTTAAATTATTTTTTTGATCAAGATAAATCAGATGAAAGTTTAGATTTGGCGTTTAATAAAAAGAGAGCAGATGAAAGAAAAATATGGTTATCAGGATATGATAGGAAAAATGTACTTGATTATAAAAATAATGAAGTATCTTATACAGACTTTATTAATAAAGAATTAATTCATTTTTCAAATTATGATATTGAAAGATCTATTCCATCTATATGTGATGGTTTAAAAATTTCACAAAGAAAAATTCTATATGGTTGTTTCAAAAAAAATTTAGTAGATAAAGAGATGCGTGTAGCTCAACTTGCTTCATATGTAAGTGAACATACAATGTATCATCATGGGGAAACAAGTCTTCAAGGCGCAATTATAGGTATGGCACAAGATTTTGTTGGAGCAAATAATATTAATTTATTAACACCAAATGGACAGTTTGGAACTCGTGTTATGCAGGGCAAAGATGCTTCACAACCAAGATATATTTACACTTTATTAAATACAATTACAACAAAAATATTTATAAAACAAGATCAAGCAATCCTTAAATATCTTGAAGATGATGGTTTTCAAGTTGAACCAGAGTTTTATATTCCAATTATTCCTATGATTTTAGTTAATGGTGCTATTGGTATTGGAACAGGTTTTAGCACAAATATTCCAAATTATAATCCTAAAGATATAATTAGAATATTAAAAAATCTATTAAATGATGAAAATGTTGATGAAAAAACAGAATTAGCACCATGGTACATTGGATATACTGGTGATATTATTAAACAGGGAGATAAATATGTAAGTAAAGGTAAATTTAATAAAGTATCTATATCTAAAATTCAAATAACCGAGCTTCCAATAGGAATGGGAACAGATGATTTTAAATCAATGTTAGAAGATTTATTAGATGATAATAAAAAAGATGAAAAAACAAAAGAATCACCTATTAAACATTATGATAATAATAGTTCACATATTAAAATAGATTTTACACTACATTTCAATAATTCAACTACATTAGAAGAATATATGAAATTAGAAAATAATAATAATATTAAACTGGAAAATGAATTTAAATTAATTTCATCTAAAAATATGGGAACAACAAATATGTATTTATTTAATGAAAAAGGTCAAATTACAAAATATGAGAATCCAATTCATATTATAAAAGAATTCTATAGAATACGATTAGAATTTTATAATAAGAGAAAATTATATTTATTGGAACAAAAAAAAGACATTATAAATTTAAATGAAAATAAAATTAGATTTATTAAAGATGTAATTAATAATATTATTATAGTTCATAAATTAACAAAATTAGAACTTGAAAATAAATTAAAAGAATTAGAATATTTTAAACATAATGATTCATATGATTATTTGATTAAAATACCAATCTATAATTTAACTATGGATAAAGTTGAGGAATTAGAAAATGAATGTAGTAAATATAAAGGAGAATATGAAGATATTTTAAATAAAAATATTAAAACTATGTGGTTAGAAGATTTAATTTCATTGGAAAAAGAATATGAAAAATATGAAATATATAGACTAAATAAATTAAAAAATAATAAAATACTTAAGAAAAAATAAAATTTGAATATTTATTATTCATTAATTTTATTTAAGTTAATAATGAATATAAATAAACCTTATAGAGTTAGTACTATTACAGCTACTGGCTCTATAAATAAAAATTATTCATTAAAGAATAATGAACCATTTATTGATTTAGATACTTTTTATAATTTTATTAAAATTGAAGAAAATGAAGAAAAAGAAGGTGTATCATTTATAGAATATGGAAAAAATAAAGAAAATGAAATAGAATATAAAGGGTTTTCAAATAAGTTGTCAGTTAATAAAAGAAATAATGAACCAAAAACAAAAAGATTTGATAATCAAGTAACACTAGTTTATAGAAAACTAGAGAATGATTTCAAAAATGAAATTAATTTAAAACTTTTTAAAAATGGAATGGTTCAAATGACTGGTATTCGATATATTGAACAGGGTAATATTTTAATCAATAAATTAATAGATATAATAAAAATCGCTATTAAAAATAATATTAAATTAATATCTGATATTGATAATTTAGAATGTTGTGATTATAAAATTCAATTAATTAATAGTGATTTTGATATAGGATTTAAAATTAAAAGAGATTGGTTTTTTAAAGAATTTACAACTTATTATAAAAATCATTGTACATATGAACCTTGTATATATCCAGGAGTTAAAATAATATATAATTACAATAATAATAATTTTTATATGAATGGATTATGTTATTGTAAAGATTATGATTGTTGTAATCTTAAAAATAGTGCTAAAAAATTATTAGTTCAAGATAATAAAAATATTTGTAGAAAAATTACTATTGCTGTTTTTCAAAGTGGAAAATTAATTATAACTGGAGCTCAAAATTATGAACAAATTGATGAAGCCTATGATTTTATATCTAAAATTTTATTAAAACATAAAGAAAATATTAAAATGATATCTCAACCAATTGAAAATATTTTAGATAAAAAAGAAAAAATATATATATTTATTAATAAAAAAAATATTATTTATAATTAATTCTTTTTAGCTATTACTTCTAAATATTTCGTAATTTTTGATAAATTATTATTAATATTTTCTAATACTTCAGCAATATTTTCTTTGTTTTTATTTACTAAAAATTGACCTAATACTAAATATAAAGGGTCTTCCGCTAATTTAATTAATTCAGTAGTTGCGATTGAATCAGTATCTTCACTTTCTTCAGCAATAGATTCTTTATCAGAATGAGATACCTCCGAATTGCTACTAGTTGTTATATCTGAAATTTCTGACTCAGATTCATGTTCTTCTTTTGCTTTTTGTCCACCATTCATTTCATTAATATTAAGATGTGAATCACTTGCTGTACTATCTATTTTAACTATTGTTAATTCTTCTTTTGACATTTATAATATAAATACATAATTTATATTATCCTTTAAATCACTTTTTATTTTATATAAATTCTCTTCATATAGAATAATAAAATGGATTTATTTATTTATACTTTTATTATTTTACTAACGATTTATTTATTAATTAATAGAAAAAATATTAATCAAACTGATTTATACATTTTAATTATTGGTATTTCATTCTTGACTTATACAATAATAAAAAAAAATTATAAAAACAAAATAGAAAAATATGAAAATCAATATTTAGAATATTCTCTTGAAGAAAATTTGAGTAATATTCTTCCTCTTACAGATATTTATTTATCTGTTTTCAACTCAAAATCTATAAGTTCTGAAACAAATAGAAAATGGTTTAATCTTAATACTACTAATCCTAAAACTAAAGAATTTATTTTTGATCAAACTCCTACATTTAGAAAACAAGATGGTATCAATTTAGGTACAAATAGACTTGTTGGACCATTTACAAGCGATTTAGGTATTCAATTAAATAATAAATTTACTATATTTTTAGTATGTAAACATGGAGAATTTGTTTCTTCTTTTAGAGAAATTGAATTATTAAAATTATATGCAAATAGTGGCGATAACAATGGTTTAGCATTTTATATTAGAGCAAATTCAATAAAGAATGAAGATAATTTACAAAAAGCTCAACTTGCATTAAAATATACTGATAGTTTTGATATATTAAATTGTGTTCTTAATTCTAATGATACATCTATACCATTTGATAAAATAAATTTATCATATTATTTTATTGTTAAAGAGGATGCTAAAATTCGTGTTCTTCATTTAATAGGTGGATCACCTATTATTAATACAATTGGTGTATTAAATATTCCTGAAACTGACGCAACATTTAGTAATAAAGAAATTGTTATAAATCGTTTTCAGAATTGGAAAGCAAATATATATTCATTTGGTGTAATTGATTCAGCAATTGCTGATAGTGAGGTATCAAAAATATATAATCATATACAATCTAATTTTATTAAAAATAATAGCAAAGAATTTCAAGATTTAGCAAAATCTTATAATGATGCTATTAATGCACTTAAAAATAATTCTAAATGTCCATATGATACAAATGTATGTAATTCTTGTAAAACTATTACATCTTGGAATGATGTTACACAAATTTTATCAGCACCAAATGAATGTAAACAAGAAATAAATAAATTTTGTAAATCAAATCCTAAACATCCATTATGTAAATGTTGGGATTCTGATAATGCTGAATCTAAAAATACATCTTGTAAATTATATAAATCTATTTTTGATAGCGAAAAAATAATAGATACAATAGATCAAGATACATTAAATTCTCTGAAAAATAAATATAAATTAATGTATGCAACAGACTGTCCAAAACCAAAAGTTACTGCCGAAGTTATTAAAGAAATAGATAATAAATATATTGATTATGATTATAATAAATTAAAAATTGATAATATTTCCGATAATGTTAATAGTATTATTAAATTTAGTAGTAATGATATTAACGAATCAATGAATAAATATAGAACACCTATTAATGTTCTTAAAAATCCTTATGAAGATGAAATATTAAAAAAATTAAGTGAAGAAGATTATAAAAAATTCTTAGAAAAATATAAACAAAATACTAATCAAATTTTTAATGAAAGTAAAAAAATAAGTGAATCAAATTATTCATCTAGTATTAATTCAACAAATCCTGTATTAAATAAACTTTTTGGATATTTCTTACCCTAAACAGATGGTTTTAATCCCCAGAAATTATCTGCCATCTTATTTGTTTCTGGATAAGCAGAATCTCTTAATATTTGCTCTTGCGTTCTTACAGGCAATAACCATGTATATTTATAAAACATTGGATCTTTACGAGGTAACGTATTATTCATAGGATATGTCAACATTCTATACGGAATTCCATCACTTATTTTAATTTCTATATTTCTTTTTTTTCCTTCTATATTAATATATTCTATATATAATGTAGGAGATATTAGTACAGTTCCTAATCCAACATAATAACTATTAGGATACATAATATTTATTTTAAAAATATTATTTTCAAGTTCATAAACACCTTTATTTGGAGTATTATCAAAAGCCTGAGATTGATTAGCAAAAGGCAATCCTGAACCAGTATAAGTAGCACGATAATCAGGAGGACTGGCTGCAATATAATATATTTTATTATCTTTTACTATTTCTTTTAATTTACCTATTATTAATATATCATTATTAGTTTTTTTATTAACAATTTTGGCATTACAATAAATATGTTCAAAATTAGTTTCCATTTTATATTATAAAATATACTTTTATTACAATTAAATAATAAAATATAAAAATAAATATTTATATTAATCTATCACCACCAGATAATGGTTTTCCACCACCTGGATGAGCTTCACGAGGATAAGTTTCATTTACTAATTTATTAATAGGAAAATATTGTAAATCATCTTGTATTGTTCCACAACATTGTACAGTTTCTTTAAAATTATATGTGTCTTTTACTTTTTCTTCTACTAATTTTTTATTAAACTTATTTACTTGTTCAGAATTATAATTTCTTCCTAATCCTAAACCATAAGGATCATTAACATTAAATGTACAAGTTCTTTCGTTGCAAACTTGTTTCTCTAATTCTGGCAACATTGTTCCAACATCATAAGGTTCTACACAAGGACCACATTGATTTAATTTATAAGCTTCTTGTGCATTTTTAGCCATTAATTCATCAGCATTTCTCTGTAAATATAATCTATATTCATAACTAGTTTGAATATTATTTTCTATTTTATCTGAAAATTGCATAGCACATCTGGGTCTATAATCTGTAAAATGTCTTCCATCAGACATTCTTGGTGGACAATTAAAGAATTTATTATTAGATGGTCTTTCACATTCTTCACAATTTTTTAAAGAAGCGTATGACATTATTTATTATATAAAAATATAAATTTTTAATGAAATATTTTTTATATTTGAATTTCATTTAATCTTTCTTTAAGAACACTTTTACTTCCTTTTGTAGATAATCCATGTTTTTTACATAATTCTTTTAGTTCTTCTAGTGTTAAACTATGTAAATCTATTTTTTCAATTTCTTCTACTTCTTCATTTTCTTCTTCAATTTCAATATGTGCATTTTTTGATACTTCTAAATTATCATTTTCTGATACACTTTCTGTATCACTGCTTGAACTGGATGAATTATTTAATATATCTTCTAATTCTTTTGTTTGTACACTTTCATTATCTTCTTGTAAATTATGTGTTTCATCTTTTTCTGTTTCAGTCTCATTTGTTGTATATATTATTGTATTGGGATTATTATTTAATTTGTTTATATTAACTTGATTTTTATTAATTTCTCTTGATAATCTATCATTTTCTAATCTATCAATAACAGCTGAATTTCGTTTTAAAGTTAATATATCATTATTTATTTTTGTTAATTCATTCTGTACTTTTTTCAAATCTTGTATTGTATGATATAAATAAAATACAATAAATATAACTGCAAATGTAAATAGAATAGCTAAATGAGTATTTTTATCAATTTTAAACATTTTTTATTAATTCTAAACATTATTAAATTATAATTTTAGACGCTTTAAATTATGTTTTATTAGTTTTTGTTAATTTGTTTTTTATAAATAATGCTT
>JACCEA010613246.1_pt1 | contig 15240 bp, 10 predicted proteins | sample 7449851 | NCBI WGS metagenome assembly JACCEA01 (sample SAMN15323453, study PRJNA562643) | freshwater metagenome | isolation source: river surface water | place: USA:Blue River Watershed | collected 2017-08-18 | reverse complement strand
TTATAGGTCGTTTGTCTTCTATTGAAATACTATCGATTTTCTAAGAAATGTAGCAAATTACAGTGATTTTGAGCCTATCGATCTATCAAACTTCTCCCAAGTATCTCCAATTTTGGAGTAAATTCGTGGAAAAATTCTTCTATCAAAGATCTTCTTGCAGACCAAATAGAACCAAAATTGGCGATATCGATGAAAAGATCTTGTCAAAAAAGAGACGGTCTTAGAAATCAAAAATGCCCCAATTTCAGGCACGAAACAAAATTAGTTCCCACAAAGTTTTCGAGAAGCACACAGTTCAGTACAAGAGTGCAAGAGATGAATTAAAAGATTTCAGGTTCAAAACCTGTCAGATATTATGACGGAAAAAGATAATGAATTTAAAATTTTATTAAAACTCATGCAAATGATAAAAAAATGACTTTTATATCGGTTAGCATTGGCGGTTAACCCTCAAAAACCCCTCATAGTAGGATTAAAAGGCGAAGGCGCAAAATTTCACCCCCTGCGCCAACGCCAGAAGAGGGTTTTCCTATGGAGGTTTTGCAGCTTTCATTTGTTATCTAAGTGATAGCACTCATGTTTAGATTGTAAAGTGTCCAAGTGTGGTGTAGTAGTTTTGAAGATACTTTGACAGTGGAAGCTTTTTATTGTGTACTCATTCAGATTTTGTTGATTGTGCTGGTTAGGCGTCAGTAATAATAAAAAGTTTCTTGTTTCATTTAGCATTCTATGTACACGGTATAATGTGTTTATCTGTATTTTTATATTGAGCAACCATTTCACCATTCTCTTGATGATAAATAGACTTATTCAAGTTATTTTTGATGTTTGGGCTGCTCTATTTATATAGTAGGTTGAGATCCGTTGGCTAGTCATTAAATATGGCTTGGATCATTTGGTTTCTTTTGCATGTTTCAGCTTGAAAATCACCATAGTACTCATGAAACTTCGTCAAAATTATTTTCCAGGCCATCGGACTCATATTAAATATAGTTTCTATCCATCTTGGACAATGGTCGCTTGCTTTGCTCATGAATCGACCATCTGATGGGAGTACTCAACCAAGGACTTTTTGAGTTCTGTTTTTCAGCGAGATCATTCCAATGATGGTTTATAACTCTTCAACTAGCTTTGTGTTACATGGGCTGATTGATTGCATATATTTGAGCTGACGAAAAGATGTTATCGTCTTCACTAAACAGCCAGTGTAATCACTGCATCGATCGAAAACTGTTAGCTCCGACTGCTATCTAAAGCCATGGAGAGTGCTGTTTAAATCATAGTTGATTTCATGTGTTTATAACCTTTCTATTCTTTGGTGATGATTCATGTGTATTTGTCAACATCAATGTGTTGTATTCATTCGACAGAAGCAAATCTGGCGATTCATGACGATGAAGTTCACCTTTATTAAAACGTTGAATTAGATAAGTGTTTAAGTAAAACAATCGACGAGTGTAGAGGTTTGTTAATATGATTTTAGTTCAATAATACGCTAAAGACACTGCTAAAAATATGTAGAGCAGGCGAGATGAATAGCAACAGTGCATGAAATCCATAAGTTATGAACAAACCCTAACCCTTTTCACGCAATCGATACAGCACCTTCGGATTTCTAGGTCGAATGATAATTCTCTTGAGTGGGTTGCACGATTTACAAGTCCTGTTGATAATGAGGCATGATGAATAGAGATTTGGCTGGACAGCTAAAGCCTCGAAGCCATTGAAAGCTTACAAGAATGAATTGGGAAGAGAATCTACAGCGAATCCAGGCAGGAAAATATGTTTACTGTTTGATTCAACATGTAAAGATTGGAACATTATGGGGTGTTGAAGATCTTGAAATGTTAGCTAGTAGTACTTGGATGGAGCTCGTATGTATTTGAAATGGGTCCAAAGTCGGCACCAATCATCTGAAATGGTGAAGCACAAGAGATTAGAACAATATACAATATATTTTATACTTCCAATGTATGTGTCGATATTCACCATGAGATCAAAACTCAACAAACTGGTTCGATTAAAAACCCATATACGATAAAACTCGTCAAAACTTGACCAATCCTGTTATTTACCCTACTATGGTGTGTAATCAATATTTCTCTAAATTCAAGACAAGGGTTATGAGTCATCTTCTTATCCATACGACCATATATAACAAGAGCATTATTGAAGCAGATATCACATTCCAACAAAATAACCCATACCTTGTTCTTCGACAATGCTAGTGTTGATTAAATGAAGGAAGGATACAAATATAGTATTAGATGTTCGCAATCTACTCATGAAAAATCGTACTACAATGGAATAGTCCATTCATACTTGATGGATTCTTGGTGGAGCTTGGATATGTTCATCAAATCAAGATTATATTGTTCACGCAGAACACTGATCATCCGTCTCATAGAACTGGGGCTTTTATTCAATGAAGGTACTATCTTCTTCCACTGTTGCAATGAAATCAAATCTTTGATAGGTTTCCTAAATTGGGCTTTATTTGTCCCGTGTAAAACAAAAAAATGCTAAAATATTCGTGTTATGCCAAAGACAGAGAGTTGTGATGGCCTGTACCTCAAATCGTTCAACAGGTATGATACGAGACAGCCCACATTGCAGAACTTGCTGGAATGAGGAACTCCATTCCTAACAACCAATATTCAACAACCAATATTTAGAAAAAAGTTGAACGCTAGGAGAGTTACATACCGAAACACCAACATTGATGAACTTCCAATTTTGATTAAGCGCACTTATAATACCAACAGAAATGACAGTAAACAACAAGGCGGAACTGTAAATTAACTCACCTGCGTAAATGCTTGTAAAACCCATTGGCACCCGGCTTTGAAAGAAAATTGCATCTAAGAGGCAAATAATAATAAAAATATATCGAAAATATAAATATCACTACTAAACCTTTTCTCCAAATCCAGTAATTGCGTCCTCGTAAACATGAATAGACCCTGCAAGCAAGTATCAAACAATTACGTAAGGGATACAAAAAACAGAGCAATATAATAGTAACCACTTGATTAGGATTCACAGTCGTCAAATATCTTCTTGCATTAGGTAAGTCAACAACTATTATCTGCCACGCCACAAAAAAGTCATTTGCATTCTTATGTACGTATTGCGTGCTATCACCTTTTCCGGTTCATATTCCCAAGTGACTTTATCATTGGTTAAATTCCCTATTCGGCCATACTCATATCTGCAATAATAATGATGATAATCCGTTCATATGAACTTTTAAGTGTTGCATTCTCAATAACCTCAAGAAACCCGGGAAATAATTTTTCCAACTCGTAGGTAAATCCTGTTTTAAGGAATCAAGTTCATCCAAATAATTAATCACATGATTGGATGTAATTAACATATCTTCTTCAGCATATACAAAAAGATCGTATGTATCAAGAACATCACGCATTATCCCTCGATGTTTACTGTTCAGACCAAATCCGATGTCCGGGAATGTCTGTATGAAAAAATCAATATTTCTACGCAGCCTCGCGCAATACAAAGTATCTTGCAAGCGATGGAAGAGCGTTGAGTTAGGTTCAATTCCAGCTGCAGCTTGAATGAAAATCGAAACATCAAAGCCAGCGTTGCATATGTCTCTTATAGACTCGAGGGTTTTCCACAAAGTTAAGTACTGAGTAAGCTTATATGATGCGGTCATAAATGCTATTTTTTGAATGCTTTTCCTCCAGTGACTACTTCTATCATGGGAATTGGCAAGGGATGTATTGTTGATACTGTTTGAAGTTATCCTAGGAGGGTTAAAATTAGGAGAACACAGCTCCATGCGATAAATGATGAGGAGCATTATGATTAAAACCGATACTACTGCGAACAAAAAGGTCCATTTTAGGATCATCCTCCAAATACCTTTTCAGTGAAAAAACTGCTGTATTGTGTAGTATGGTGTACTGTACAGCTGTGCATATATACGGCGAGTGCTGCTTCTTTTTTTGATAAAGATTGCAATGACATTTTGGATTTGCTGGGTGGAGCATAGTCCAATATTTAGCACAATACATGTTAAGGGATATTTGATGACGGTTTGGATGTAGCCGAGCCGCGTGGCTTTCGCCGTGAATCTATCGTCCATATTTTCGATCAACGTATAGTTTTGTTAAGAACGATGTCGAAAGGTAAAAGTGAAGTTGACTTGGATGCCATCCTTGAGGATGTGGCGAATGCCGAAAAATTGTCTGCACCAAAACCCGAAACAGAAATAGATGCGGGGTTGAAGATCAGAGTTGTATCCGAAGAATATCTGAAACCTTGGCTGGCTTTCAGTGCAAATTGCCCAAAAGATTTTCGCGAAAAATGGACCAAGATGGTAAAAGCCGATGGAGAAACGGAAATATCAACCAAATTTCAAGCATCTTATGCTTTCCGAGCTTGGGATACTCCACTTCCTGCCAAGAATGGTATAAACAGAGCATTGCAAGAACTGGTCAAGAAATCCGCTTTAAATTCTGGTCTTGATGAACACAAGATTAACCGTTTGTTAACATTAGTAAACCCGGTGACGGATAGTGAAAATGGAAAGCAATTACAACGGGCTTTCGCGAAGCAACTCATGGAGGATCTTGCCAACGATGTAAAGACAGATCCTAATTTCGATACAAAACGTTTCCCATCCCTTGCTGCAACGGTATCCAATTAAAATTGATATTGAATTGTTAAGTTCCGAAATGAAGATAGAGTATCGACAATATAACCACAAATTTTCTCTTAACACACTTTAAAGAAAAACATATATTATATCAAACACACCTATTATGTACTTCATTGTTGTGCAACAATAACTGCTGCTTGGTGAAGCAGAACATCCTAAGCCTACACTATGCACATTATGTGAAGATTCACAAACAAGAAGCGTCGTCCATTATACTGTCATCTAGACTTAATTGAATTAAACACACTCTGTTATGCCGTTCCATTTTTCTCAGCCTCCAAGATCGCACGAATCTCTGCAGGAGTAGCACCAGCCTCAAGCATTTTCTCAAGCTTAATTACCTTCGAAACTCCATCAATCATCTTTTGGACAAGTTCCACCTCTGAAAATCCCAAACGTTGCTTGTTCGAAACATCGAACTTGGCACCTACAGCAGCTGAGTGTTCACCAGCAGAACCACGAGGCTGTAGATCATATGCTGAGCATACATGCTCTAGAAGCTCCTTATCTTCATGGTTATCTCCTTCCATAAGCTTGTTGAATTGTGGTAGGCACACCATGACGGACGCACGCAACCCAGTTCCCAGATTTGATGGACACGTGCCAAGGAATCCAAGAGTTTCATTCCACATCAATTTGGTGTTATTCGCTTCAGCAGAAGCTTTCAAAGCATTTGAAAGAGCACAGAATCTAGTGAAGACTGAAGGGATATCACCACCCAATTCCATGGATATAATGCGGCAATGATCCTCTTCATTCACCCAACACAACGCAGTTTGTGCATCGTTGTGGAAAATACCTCTGTTATTTGGCCATGATCTAGCAGCACCAGCACCGGTCAGCAAGTTGCGAGACGTCGGAATCTGGAATAGAAAACCTCTTTCCAACAAAAACTTTGTTTGTTCTTCAGTTAAACCACCCAATTCATAGTAAGTACCGGCTAATTCGCCACCCAAACCACTGAAGGCTTGCTTTAAAACAGCTTCCACCCCAGATCTTTCCTCAGCAGTAGCACCAGCTGGTAAGGCAAACCCCGAAATATTGCGCGCTGCACGAATACGAGTCGAAACAACATACTTGTTGAAGGTCTCTCTTTGCTCATCTGTGAAACGTAACTTTGAAGGATCCAAATCTACAGGATGCTTCTGGGTGTAAGCATCATACCCATGCCATCCCTTGATGATAGGATAATAAAGGTCTTTAAAAATATCCCAACATTCTTCATCTCCAGCAGTGCACCCGACACCTAAGTGAGGAGTCACAACACCAGTCATGATCGCGTTAGATAAGGTATATCCCTTGGAGGACTTTAGATCCTTTAACTTGTCGAAGACTTCTTGAGTAAGAACCTTTGCCATCAATGACTTGTGCTTGTCAGTGAAAGCAGGAAGAGTACTATACGAAACATATTTGAAGTCTGAAGTATCCTTAATATCACCGGCATAAGTTCCACCAAATTTCAAATATGGGTCTTCCACCTTCTCCAACGATACTTTACCTTCCTCATTCTTCAGTTCATCAAACTTAGCATCACCACCCAAAATGGTATATTGTGGGAGATGGTTGACCTCTTCGCGTGAAACACTTGCTCCGGTACCCATTCTATTTCATTCAGCACAAAGCATTACAATAAAGCGATGCATATTGTAATAGAATGGACTCACCTAAACAGTAAATATCTAACTCGGTTGGTGCTCTTAAGACACGATAGTACCTTAACACGGTTGGAAACGTTAAACGTTTTGGTATTGATAGTCTCTGGTGAAGATACTATGTATTTTGATTGTGATTTGTTTTGGATTTTGTTAATGGTAGTGCCAGCAAAGATGAAACGGCAGATGGATGAAACGCTCATCCACAGCCTCACGTTTCAAAAACGAAACGGTAAAATCGCGTTTGTGTGCCAGTTTCTGATGAACTTATTAAATCTTTGTCGGGTAACTATTCCGGTTATATATCGTGTGTTGTGAAAGGGGAGTGATGTTGGGTTTTATTTTGTTGACAAAAATCCCAGCATGCCTCTGTTTCAACTGAGAAAAAATCCCAGCGCTACGAATTTGATACCGGAATATTTAAAGAAGTGCACAAGTTTTCAGTTCTGCTGCACCCGCAAAGGCAACAACAGCATTATAAATAGCATTGATCGATTTCCTGTATATATAATATTGCGCTGGTTCGTCTTGAGGACCTCGTTTTCGATGTAGAATGGACCCCATTGAATCATTTATTCGTTCGAACAAGAAGTTTTCACTTCATGCCTTGATAAATGCACATTCTCGTCTAAGTGTACTTCAATTGAGTAAAGGGGGCATGATGTTTGATGATGTTATGCAAAGTTTGTCCATGAGTGGACAAGAGCTCTCACCTGCGGAACTAAATGCCCATGGTGCGCTTTTGTTCGAGAGTGTTTTAATACCAAGTCCCGGACAAAAGCTACAATTAAATCGAGATGTTATCGCTAATGATTCTAGTTTTATTCGACATATTTTAAATACTATTTATCAACGATGTGGGGGTCAAGAATATCCTGCGGTGGAAGAATTTAATATGGAAGCATTTATGTTTCTCAAGGGAAACTATTCAAATATGAATTCATCTGACAGTTTATCAAATCAGCATCGATCTAGTTTTAACACGCATGCGCAACCTCACAACGTTCAATCAAATTACCAAAGTAATCAAAAACGCTATACTCCTGGAAGTGAGAGCTTATTTAAGAAGTTTCCTCCAAGCGAAGTTAACGATACTGCAGAATTTGATGACTATCGCTCTCCTTTGAGTCGGATAGAGTTCGAGAAGAGTGAACCAATTGTACGACTACTGGCCCAAGTCAGGAAAGTAGGAATGGATATTCTCTTTCCCCAGAGTACTCATGATAAGGTTTGTTTTGTTTGAATTCTTTCGTCACAAAATTTCAAATAGTTATTTTTCGCAGATACTCGCGTGTATTTTTGTAGCCATCCGATCCGCCACAACTCCCGCCCATCGTGAATTGATCGATATGGTTATGGCAGTGAAGGAGTCAAATCATGTTAGTCAATTGGATTCTGTTTCTAAAACAAAAGTAAGAGGGGTGCTGGCATTGTTAAAGCATGGAGAACTTTTGGTTACTCAAGGAAGTGAGGGCGAACCAGTCCGATTGTATTTGGCATATGGGATAAACTCTTTTAAGGAATTGCGTGAACGACATGACATATTTCTGAATCGTTATATGATGGAACATCATTTATTTATCCCAGCAATTCTAAAAAGTGAACTTGTTTGGCAAGTTGACGACGACATGCGAGTTCAGCGCATTGAAGCAATGAATAAATTGGTGAGTCAACTGCAGCTCTTTTTTCAAGGATATCAAAGTAAAGCAGTAGAGTATGATGAAACATCTGTAGGAATAAACTTAACTTCTTCGGTTCCGGTTGGGATTGGAAAACCCTCTATTGGAAGTTTGACCTTCGAAGATGCAAAGTCAGTTTTTTCGTCGAGCGCGGCGGTGAATTCACCTTTTGGAACAGTAGAGCCTTTTTTGAATAACTCGAGACAAGCGAGGCCACTGCATCCTCCAGAAGACGCAAGTAATTCTAGATTTGACTCACTTAACTCAGCCTTCACCACCAATTCACCTCCAATGGAAAAAGCCTTTAACAAATCAAACGATGGCGACTCTCCGGACTGGATAAGTATCGGTAGAAAGGCTGCGGTAGTTGCAAAGAAGGCTAATCAACAACAATCTCAACAATCTCCTTTGTCTTATTTTGGCTCAAACACTTATCAAAGTGGAAGAACCATGGATTTTGCAGGCGTCCAGAATGTTCCAAGGGCAAGTGGGAGTTATCCATTCCCCCAGAATGGCAGAGGATCGCAAGGAGCGTTTTTCTCTTCACATAATGTGGGGCGTTCTACCTTTAGCGGTGAGCAAAGATATTCCAATTCATCGAATCATCAGAATAGTTTCGGAGGGAGAGGGTCGTCGTTCCCGACCCACCATAGTTTATACAGTAATAATAATCAAGACAATTTCGCTATTTCAACGTTCGGAAATAGCCGAATGACTTTGAACGGCACTTCAAATGCTAATACATCGTATCGTAGCTCAAATTCTGGAAATGCGACAATATTTGGAAACAATTCCTCATCGGGGATGTTGCCAAACGGCAGTGGCAACAGTGGAAGTGGTGCAGGCATAACATCATTCAATAGTGCTATGAATCTAAATGATCGGTGGTCGCAACAATCTGGTCCTTATTACAGAGATGATTTCCAAACCCAACAAGTTGCCTCATTCGAAGGGGATTCAGGTAGAACCACACGTAAAAGTGAGTTTCCCTTGTCCCTCTCAGGTAGTGATTCGGTTGGTGTTTTTGGTTCAGACAAGATTATGCATGGACTGGCCAGTGAAACTCAATATAGTAGTCTCAATGGGGTTGGATCAAATTTTGAATCTAACGCTTATCGGCGCGCGGGGTTTAGCACCTCGCACGGGAATACCTCATCGAGAGCACTTCATTCTTTTTCTGGAAAAACTGAGGATGTTACAACTCAATTTGCTGCAGAGAGTAGTTATGAACTGAATGATATTATTTCTGAGGGTACTGGTTCTGGATATCTTGGTGACCAGCGTGAAAATGAATCTGCTGAGATTAACCGGGTGGATTGTCATGTTCCAGGAAACGATATTACTAGTTGATTGGTGTGTTGCTTGTTGCGGTGTTTTCGTTACCATACTGTTGTTTGTTGTCGCTTTTTAAGATTAGTGCTATGGTATGTCTTGCGATGTTGCGGGAGAATTGATGTAGTGGATATGTTGATGCTTATTTCTCCTCGCATTGTTGTCGTTGCTCTTTAGTTGTGTCGTAAACAAATAGATAAATATATATTTAGTTTAGTCTTTCTGTTCTAGCCATTATGACTATTTTGGTCGCATTTTGGGCTAAAACTTAGTTGTACCGTGTTCGTATCGGACATTAGCATAGATTGTTTCACAAGATCCATCCTCACTGTTGGTTCTGATATGTATGTCGAGCTCGAAGCTTTGCATGTTGAAGCTTTCGGTAGTTGTAGGAATATGAAGTTTTGTTTGTTATTTGGATTGATTCAATAATTTAAATATAATTAACAGCCTATTGTAACTTTAGCTTGAAGTTTTCTACTTCAGAAAAAGTGGTAAATAACGATTTAGGAAAATCTATGTTGTTAAGGTTGTTATAATTTGAAAGAAGTACACTGTATATCAATAGGAAATAGATATTTCAATCTATAGATTTCTGTTCTTTTTAGTAAGATATCTTATACCATCTACTTCATAACTCTGTGCTTGCGGCAACTGCTGCTACTTGCAAAAAAAACAAGACCATATAAAGATGCGCGCATCCACACAGCAGAAGCTCTTTCGCTAAAGAAAAAAAAAAAAACTAATATTTCGCAAGATTTATCGATGGTACATACTTTTTTGCATGGTTAATTAACATTGTGTGGTGCCATATAGAAAATGAGTGAGTTCTAGACCATGGAGTTGCCACGCGCCAAATTCACGCTGTCACCAACCCACACGGACGAAGTTCTATTGATCAATAGGCTGTACAAAATTATTGAAAGGGCGACAATGACAAATGTGCGTACCTATGTACGTTAATCCCATTCATCATGAGTGGTTATTTTCTATAGGTGGCACCACCCATTGGGACCTACATACTAATATATTCATCAAAACTTCGTCGTTATTTTGTAGGGGAAATAGGATTGATACGAATATTCGTATAATTACTTCAACTTACTCCCATCACTAATACAATACTATCATATGTATCATCAATCTCACCATGACCACTGCTGAATACCACTACAGTACCCACCCCTATACATTCCTCATAGATCTCATCCACATTTTCCATTATGTTCAAAGAATGACCAGAACTGAAAGTCTAATAACAATCATCATCTATGTGAATTATTGCAGTAACATTCCTAATGTCAAGCACCTTGCTAGTTTGACATTAGACCTTGGCCTCTAAACGTTTACATCAGAATGATCATCGTATCGATTGTATTCGCTCCTACCTATTCCACTCTAACCCTTGATTCTTGTGACCAGTCATTGTCATACACGCAGTATATTTGAAAAGCACCATAGTTGATTTGAAAAGTGATACTTACATACCCTAAACCATCATTGATGTATTACTTTTACCAAACTGTAACTAAACACCAATCTGATACACCGCTACAGAAAATGTCATCAAACTTACTCCATACATCGCCATGAACTAGTCAACTGGCAACTATATCCGATATTGGTATATTAATTGAGGATAAGAATCATGAGCCTGGAATAATAGCATCATCTTCTCATCACATATATATGGTAGAATGACTGCAGGACATCGGATCACCACAAAACTAACCAATACCAACAATAATAAACTTCAAACAGCTCAAGAGATCATCATAGATTGGCTGATTGGTAGCTTGTTCGTTGAATCTGGTGATAGAAGACTTCTGCGACACGACTTCATGAAATATTCCTTCACATCACTTCAAATGACAAAGAAACATTGCATTCATGAGAGATAGTGCAATAAGAAGGACAGTAAATATTACCTGAGATGCTGACAGACAAGAGATGTTATGACGATTCTCAATTCTATATCACTCAAAAAGCCAATCCTTCTATCTATCACAAGAAAGTCACAACATGGTAAAATAACAAACAAAATGAAAGTACTGAGAACTAGAATTTAAATTATTGAATTATATTGATCGTGCTTTAAATAATGATGCAAGATTGGTGAACCCAGGGCCATATATTTCACATCATTAAATCTAAATTGTTGGGAGCGCACATAAATTTTTTGTTTGTGTTAGAATCTTTACTGAACTCACTTCAATACACACTTTGTCATTTTATTCTTATTCCATAATATTGTTTTTGTTTCCACCAAAATACTTTAAAATTAAATGCAACAAAACATCCAGCATGATCTTCTCTCGGGACGATGGTGAACCATCATAGAGTTTTGTAATGCATCAAAGCATTCGCATGTATTCCAATACAAACAACCGTAATGTTTACATACAGATATAAATAGGAACTGAACGAACATATGTTTCAAACCCAACGATACTTACCATATTGCACTAAAGAAAAAGAGAATCTAAATATATCAAGACTGATGCATTCTTCGTAATACAAAGGACGACCGGAAATGTCCATCATTCATGCATTATACATATTTCAATAATAATAACATGATCGATGGATTTCCAATTTCTCGGTAGAAAGAATGTACGTTTTCTTCTAATGCAATTCAGAGTAATACATGTTCAGTCTGGGAGCTGCAAAAACAGTTGCTCTGCTTGTTTTCTTTTATCATATTGTGTTGACGCAGGCATAGTATTTCTGGCAGGCATTACCATGTTCGTTCGCGCAGCAATACTTCTTGGAGTATTAGATGATGTGTTGACTGCCAAAACTGGTGTGACTTGTGTGCTTGTGTCTCTTCAAGTGGAAGCTGTAAACTAGCTGCAACTACAACCTCATTTGCTGCTGTATCGGTACCCTCAACAATGCGAGATCCTTCACTGAAATAAGAATTTATCAGGGGATAGCACATTAATAATGGCATGATGCAAATGTATAATCACAGGATCACTGTCACAAAATTGGGCAATATGAAGACCCAAATGACGTCCAGATGCTACTTTGGAAGGAACTTGTTGTAACCAAGTCTAGCTGTATTAAACATACAACATTGGTCCAAACTCCTCGCGATCTAGATCTTCTGGATCAATACTTCTCAAAGCAAAAATGTGATGATCACATGTTGAACCCCCGGAGTTGAGAGAACGCTCATTGGTCTGCCTTGACCTCTCCAAACTGCCTGTTCTACAATGCATTACTCATGGCCAACTTTTCGTGATGTTTCAAAATAAAGTTTATGAAACGAATTTGTACTGCGGCAGGAGCGGTTGTGAACATAGATCTCCTTTCAGAGCGTCGGATATCGTAACCGATAAATGATTCTTCATCCTCCCGAGATCCTCCACAGTTATTCCAGTGCTTTTATTGTATTATTATTTATTATTATTATTCTTTGCTTTTCAGCTCTCGTATTATAGCGCTCAGTCAGCTCTCTTGTCTAAAGAGAGTGCTTTATTAGGACGTATGTCTCTACACACATAGGTTGCATAGGCAAGGTTCGTTTCGCCCCGTCACCCGTTATTATTATTATACAGGATAGATTGTAGCAACCATTAGTTTATTCTTGTACATAGCGTGGAACAATAGACTTTCATGTTCTTGGAATCTCATAATAACTAAGTATCCATCTAATAGTGAATATTTATATTATATTCAATAATATAGTTCAACCAAGGAACCAAGGTGCGTGTCTGAAACGACAAAAAATTAATTGGCCAAAATGGTAGTAATACCACCGATGATTTTGCATCATCAACTTTTCCTTGAGCCACGATTTTTATTTTCATGTTCAATGATTATGTTGGCAATATCTGGTATGGGAATCATTATTTTGAATACAATATCGAAAACAAGCCATGAATACAAAGAAATTGTGTTGATGAAGTCTCTTTGGAAAATACATCCAGCAGATGGAATTGCAATTACTAGAAGAGAGCAAAGAAGAGCATGGTACAAATTGGTATTTGCTGGATGTATGATGGGATCATTGGGGTTGACCATTCTCATTCGTGTGTTACCGCCAGATTTTTCAATTTTGACTGTAGTAGTTGGTGTGACTTGTTGGATTTTGTATTTGTTTCATTACTGGAGGAGTGTTATTGAGAGCGATAACATCACACAAACTATCACCGACAAGGAAACCAGCGATCTATCTTATGGGAAAACGTCACAAAAAGATTTGTCAACTTGGTTGTCAAGACAGAAGCTTCGAGGCAAAGATGATCGTTTGCCCGTAACAATTCTTACTGGCTTTCTAGGAAGTGGTAAAACTACTCTCCTTAAGCACATCCTGGCTAATTCAGTAGGGCTAAAAATATTGGTTATAGAAAACGAAATAGGAGAGCAAGGTATTGATCATGAATTACTCATGAAGCACGCAGCCAAGGAGGATATTGTTCTTATGAACAATGGATGTGTTTGCTGTACAGGTTCGGAATGGAGCTTCAATATTTTTGTCTGACTATTTTTATTTAATTTTGTGTTAACACTAGTTCGAAATGATTTGCTCAGCACGTTTCGCAGAATGTTTAGTAACGAAGCATTTTCGAAATTGGATTGGATAGTTATTGAGACAACTGGTTTGGCGGATCCTGCACCTTTGATCCAATCATTTTATATGGATTCAGAGTGCCAAAAGCGTATGAGAATAGATAGTGTTCTAGCTATGGTAGACTGTAAACACTTGCCTCTTCATATTTCCAACAAAGGCCAAAAGGTGAGTGCTCACGGGGATGTAGTAGAAGCTATTCGGCAAATATCTTATGCGGATAGGATTGTTCTCAATAAAATTGATCTCGTGAGAAGTAATGACTTGCAAGCTCTGAAGAAATCCATTCAAGATATAAATCCATTCGCTAAAGTCTTTGAATGCACCCATGGAAAAGTAGATATTGCTGAGATTCTAAATGTTAGGGACTTCGATGTCACGAAATTTCAATCCATGTATCAACACGATACTACACCAAAGCAAATATTTATTCAGCGTGATGAATCAGGAAAAATTTCTAAAGAAAAGATTAAGATGCGATTAGGCTCTAATAGTAACAAGAATGCGAAGGGAAACATTACGTCATTTAGCTTTGTCATCAACCAACCATTAAATATCATAAGGTTCAATGATTGGATATCCAAGGTTCTCCAAACCTTGGGACCGAGGATATTTAGAATGAAAGGTATTCTCCATATGGATGGTTACGATGAAGTATTTGTTTGTCATGGAATTCACATGATATTTGATGGGGAAAAAACTTCATTCAAGGGGGGGCAGAAAAAGGAAAGCAAATTAGTTTTCATTGGTCAAGATCTGTGTAAGGATGAATTGGAAGAAGGGTTTCGTAGTACCATAGCGCTAAATTATTAGAATGCCCGCATACAAACTGCTGTTACAAAAAATTAGTGGATAAATTTCAGCAGTTCCATTCTCTTGCGATAGAAATCTTAGTATTTTTGGTATCTCCAATTGGAACTTCCGCGGATGTTGTCCATGTACCACTAACTCCTTCATCTTTCCAATTGAAAGAAACCATCTTACCTGGGTAGAAGGTACTCAGCAGGGATCCTCCGTCCCACCTACGCCGAAATCCATACGACATGGAACCACTTCTCAATGCGATGGATGGCACCACTTCATTGTTGTCATCAATGGCCCGGGACACGGAAAGAGTTGGGTCCTGGGACTCTGAATCAAAAGATAAATCCACAACTGTCTTTGGAACATTCAAGCGGGCTTTCCCTGAAATTTTCTTTTTAAGAACTTCATATGCAGCAGACAGGCTTACACGGTTTTCATTCAAAGGCAAGTCCTTCGTCACTACTATGGACTTTAGAGTGCTTCTATTATCCCCAGAAGCTGCAATAGCTA